>OHAB01000151.1_pt1 | contig 75880 bp, 75 predicted proteins | sample 1577031 | NCBI WGS metagenome assembly OHAB01 (sample SAMEA3541477, study PRJEB24748) | human gut metagenome | biome: human gut; feature: human-associated habitat; material: faeces | place: China | collected 2012 | reverse complement strand
TAAAGAACTATTCGATTAGATTACAAATTTATCCCCACTAAATTTCTACTGAGCCGTAACTCCGTCTTTACGGACGATAATTTCCCGTTAATCCTGGCATATACAGCCTTTTCTCCAATTTTACTATGAATCTCATATGCAAAATCTATAGCCGATGCACCTTTGGGAAGAATGATTCCTCTGCCCCCGGGAGTAAAAACCATAATATCATCATTGTAAAAAGAAGATGTCACACCATCCATGTAATCCATCTCGCTATGATACGCCACATCCTCAAGTACAGCCTTAAACTTATCCAGCCATGCCTTCAAATTCGATTCCGTACGCTCTGCAGCACATCCCAATCTTGAGTTACGGACCATTCTTTCAGACGAGATATGTATCTCTTCCCAATTTCCATTCTCGCACAGCAGTTTCAGATGAAAACTCTGATACCCGTTTTCTTTAGGAGCATTAATATAATTGGATACACTTCCCGGCTTTTCCTTAAAATAATCGGTAAGAACCGAATATATCTTTAAGCTGATATACTTCTCCTCCTTAATATTCGCTGCTTCATATACAATTCGCACATAGTGTTTGCCATCCACATGCTGGAAATCACACTCTACACTATTCATCTTCCTCCAGATACTATAGGGCATACGGTATCTTATCTCCGTTCTGGCACGAATATTATTTTCTTTCAGAAGACTTTCAATTTTAGTCAGAAAGGCATCAATACGGCTTTGACAGGCAGCTTTCTCCTTTTCCATAAGGTTTTCAAGAAAATAATATTCCCTTGAACACCGGAAGCGGAAAGAGAGGTTTTCAAGTTCCGTCTTCACATGATACATTCCGAGCCGGTTGGCCAGTGGCGCATAGAAATAATCTGTTTCTCCCGCTATCTTCATCTGTTTGTCCGGCTTCATGCTTTCCAGCGTACGCATATTATGCAGGCGGTCGGCAAGTTTAATAAGAATTGCCCTGACATCGAATTGTACGGAAGCCAGAATTTGTCTGTAATTATCAATCTGCTTGGACTGATTATACTCGGATTTCTTCTGCTTGGTTACAACACCTACCAGAAAAGCCACATCTTCGCCAAACCGTTCTTTAATGTCATCCAATGTATAAGGTGTATCTTCAACCACATCATGTAAAAAAGCAGCCATTATAGGATTGGCACCTAATTCAAACTCCTCAGCCACAATGCGTGCAACTGCTATGGGATGAATAATATACGGTTCCCCACTTTTCCGCATTTGTCCTTGATGGGCTTCTTTTGCCAACATATATGCAGCGACTATGCGCTCCATATCTTCCGATGTCATTTTTTGCTTCAAGTTTGAAAAAAGCCCCTGGACATAGTCTTCCAATAAATATGCATTTGCTTCCATATCTCTATTTATTCTTCCTTTTCAATATTATGTGAAAACAGTCCGAGTAAGTCTGCATAATTATTGCAGGCTACATAAAGTTATCTTTTTCCCTGTTTTTGAAAAGACAATATCCTGTATTTCAGGATAGGACATAAACACTTTCATAAGACTTTATTTTCCGTTTCTCAAAACAATTAATTATTGGTTGATGATTTCATATTCACAACCGAACCACTCATCCAAGGTTTGATTGACTTTCCTATTAATTTCAGGCGTTATTTTACTTTTCACCTTATTGTATACGAACAATACCGCAGCACCTTCGTCAAGCACTCCCAGGAACTTATACACCACACTGGGAATTAAACTGACCGGAGAGATTGTATATATGATAGCGGCATAAATCAATACTCTATCCAGGGTACTCGTCTTATCATCCGTTAATACAAAATAGAACTGTAATAAGGGTTTAGCCGCAGTTCTGCCTGCCTTCCTGGCATAAGGTTTCAGTTTCTCGAATAACTCGTTACATTTTTCTTTCCAATCTACATCTTTTACTTTCTCCAGCAAGGAATCAATGTTTTTACCCATAATCATATAGGCCAAAATCGTAATACAAATTATTGTCATCATAAAATATAAAATTGTTGATTCAATGATATAGAGTATAAATTAAGTGTAAATATATCATTAATAAGAAATATTCACACAAAAAAGAAAAAAATTATACACATATCTAATTCTAATATTCATTCAGCTGACAAGAGACATAAAAACAGTCAACCGCTCATCGTCAGATTATAGATTACCACATCAGAAGAAACAAAGACAGTAAAAATATCCCCAAAAAACAAATATGTCAACCGACCAATAAATAAAAAGAGAAAAACAAAGAAGGCAACATCAGTCAGCAACGGAAATCATCGGCTCAGCACCTCAGTTTTATTAATCAGCGTCGCTGATTAATAAAACCACATCAGTCATCCAGTTTAAAGATAAGGAGTTTATGAAATAAAATAAAGGTCCGGCATCTTATTACCGGATATTTTGTAAAAAAGAATACGGTAAAATCACTAATCAGACAAGACAATGAGTACGTTTAAAATCTTAAACTGAAACTGCCATACGGAAGGCAATGACGGTCCAGATAGATGGAATAAAAATTAATGACGTCTTCTTCGGTCGGATTTCCTACGATATTATACAAGCCCAGGCGGAAAAGAAAGAGTTTCCTGCCAAATGACTTCCGGAAAGAATAACTGGCATCCAGACGATAAGAGAAAGGCATCCTCTCCGTACGGAACGTTTCGGAAGGAAGGGATTCAAAATCGGGAGCATCGGTATTTCTGACCCGTCCCGACCGGCAGATACCTCCAAGCGACCAGGAAGATACCTCATTATACTTATAAGACAAAGCCAGGGTCAGCGAATGAGGAATATCGTACAGCGAAGGCATTTTCCCCCGTTCTTTCAAATCCGGGAACCATTCCCGACTTCTTCCATAGGCATAGGATGCCTGAAGCATCCAGTGCGGCCAGTTCCGGTAACCGTACAGTCTGACCCCATAACTCTCTCCATCACCGACCATCACATACTCCTCCCAGCGGTTGTCCGAAGGATATACTTCAGGTTTCAGCGCCACCACATTCCTCCGGGTCTTGTAGTACACCGCACATTCCAGTTGCCCACTCTCTCCCAAATGCTTCCAGCCCATCTCATAGTGTTCGGAAGTACGGGGCCGATACCCGTCAATACTTGGCATACGGAAATCGGTCGGCAAAGCCGTATTGTCCAGACGGACCGTATGATAGAACTGTTCCATCCGCGAGAAGTCGGCATAAATCAAATCCTTTTCTCCCAAAGTATATTTCAAGGACAAACGGGGCTGTATACTGAAATAGTTTTTGCTGTTCCGGGGATCATATCCCACTCCATTGATACCGATGCGCAGGAAAAAACGGGAAGTCAGACGAAGCTGGTTCTCATAGAACAGAGAGTACTGCCCGATCCATTCGTCCCGCTCCTCCTCCGTGCCGGAACCGAACGAAGGCAAACGGAATTTTTCAAGAGACGCACGTACCCCCCAGCGCGCCTCGTACATCTCATCTGCATGGAAACAGAATTCGGATGAGACGTTCCATGTGCTTACCCGATTCACGATAGCCGTTTCCAGATCCAGTCCCAGGTAAGAGCCATCCGCCCAGTCGGTACGGTCTGTCCAGGAAACAGCCGTTGTATTTTCCATCTTTTTCCAATTGGTCCGTAACCGCAACTGATAAATCTGGCTGTTCCATTTCAGGATGGGTGTCTCAGGGTCATCATCGGTCGGAATATGAAATTCATCGCGTGCCCGGTACATCAGAAAATCCAACGAACTCTTCGGAGAAAAATCATACGACAGTTTCAGATTGAAATCATAAAAAGAATGGTTCATGCGGAACTCCTGCGAAAGCAGTTCGTCGAAAAGGTCCATCCAGCTCCGTCTTCCCCCAATGGCATACGACAGTTTGTTCTTGATCAGCGGTCCTTCTATAAACGCAGACACCGCCGGCATATCCATCGAAACCGTATGCCGGAACTCCTGTTTGTTTCCATCTTTCAGCGCCACCTCGGTAACGGAAGAAATCCTTCCCTCAAAACGGGTCGGAAAGAAGCCTTTGTGAAAGGTCACACGCTTCACTGCATCCCCGTTGAATACGGGCAAGGCCGAATTGATATGACCAGGATGGTAAACCGGTACCCCATCCAGCAGAATCAGGTTTTCATCTTCGTTTCCGCCATCAACCTGAAAATTTCCCCCGGCTACCCCACCGATTACCCCAGGCAGCACCCATATTTGTGAGAACAGGTTGCTGCTGCTGAACGACAAGGAATTGGAGGGTGTACACTCCCCCATTTCCTCCAGTTGCCGCAACGGACGCACGGTCACCTCGCCCAACTCATACCACTGCGGTTTCAGGCGGACATCCGTCCACCGGTTGGCATGCACATATACCTCCGATTCATGGGTCCGGTATCCCATATACGAGACCTTCAGATGGTATTTTCCCTGTGGCAAGGCCAGCCGGTAAAAACCGTTCTCGGAGGCTACGGCAGAATACGTCTTTCCATCGGCTCCTTCCAGCCACAGAACAGCCCCATACAGTTTCTCACCACTTTCTTCTTCCCGTACCATCCCCGACAGTTCATATTCCTCGGGAGGAAGAACCTGGATCAGCAATTTACGGGAAGGAGCTTCCATGGTCTGAAAACGATAGCCACTCAGCAACTGCTTCAGGAGCTCACCGACCGTAACCGTTCCGGCCGACCGGACTTCCACTTCACGGGAAAGCGCTATCTGAGCAGGATTATACGCCAGTCGGATGCCTGCTTCCTTTTCAATCCACTCAAACCAGGCCATCAACGGCTGTTTCCGGGACTGCACCGTAAGCTCACAGTCTGCCATCCGCCCATATGACACAGTTTCCTGTGCCTGGAGCATATCCAGACACAGGAAACTGCATAATATTATTTTCATCCAGAGAAACCTCATTTTTCAGACGACAAAGTAAGCATATATTTTTTTCCGGGGATAACCGTCTGCCATTGACAGCGACATAAAAAAGCCAGTTCCGAAAGTATTTCCTCGGGCCGGCCGAGCTCCATGCGGGAAGTAATCTGATTCGACTCCAGTCCTTCTGCCACCCGGATTTCAATTCCCTCACGCGATTCAATCAGCTGTACGGCTTCCAGCAAAGGCGTCTGACTGAAATACAATATCCGGCCACGGTTGGCAAAGACGTCGGACGGACGAGTGATGGTAGCTTTGTTCATGCTCAGGCCGTCACATTCCACCCGCTCATTTTCTTTCAACACCACTTGCTGGTCGTCCAGAGAAACCCTTACCTTCCCTGTCTCTACGTAGACTCCGGAACGGTTCTCGTGCAACGCATCCACCAGGAAGGACGTTCCCAGTACCTCCACTTCCAACCGGCCGCTCTTCACGACAAAGGGCTGCTCCGGGATGCGGCGTACACTGAAAAATGCCTTGCCTTTCAGGTCTGTCTTCCGCTTTCCGGACGACTCCGGCGACTGATAAGCCAATGAGGCTCCCGGAAACAATACCACCTCTGAACTGTCGGGCAACCAGATACGCTGTTCCACGCTGCCATTGTTGGCATATTTCAACAGTTCCTCAGATTGCTGTCCTTTCCACAGAAAGAAGGGTGCCATTACCAGCAAGGAAACCAGCACTGCGGCAATCCCGTACACATAGGGGCGAAGCTTCATGGACCGAACACCTCTCTTTTCCAGTCTGGGTTCGAGCCTCTTCCAGGCCTGCGAAGCATCAAAGTCCCGTTCGGGTGCCAAAGGAGTCTGAATCAGTGCCTTCATACGCCGGTACTCCTCCTCGTGAGAATCTATCCATTCCTGGAGTATCCTCTCCTCTTCCATTCCTACTGATTCACCTGCAAAATGGCGGGCCAACAATTCATCTATCAAATCTTCCTTCCTCATTTCCATGTGATATTAGCAATCATTGAACATATCCAACCTATACACAACCAAAGATAGGGGTTTTCCTTTACATACTGCCTCAAGAGGCGGATGGCCTTGGTCATCTGATTCTCGACCGTTTTTTCCGAGATGTCCAGTGCCTGGGCAATTTCCCGGTATTTCATGTCCTGCTGTTTGGCAAGCAGGAAGACTTCCCGGCATTTGGGAGGCAGCACTGACAAGACCTCCTGCAGGAAATCCGTCAGAGACCGTTGCTCCCCTTCATGATCGGCAACGTCATCCTCCACCGCAGGCAATACGGACAAATCCTCGAAAGAAACCGCCGCATTGCATTTTTTCCGGAGAAAAGAAATGCATCGGTTGCGCAACGCAGTCGTGACATAGGCAGCAAACTCATCCTCCGGCAGACTGTCTTTCCCACTGTTCCAGACACTGATAAACACCTCCTGCACCATATCCTCACACTCATCCCTGTCTGCCACATAACCATAAGCCAGGTGGCAGAGTCTGGAATAATGTTCACGGAACCTGGATTCAAATTTGTCTTTCCTGCTTGTCATCATGATTGTCTTCAATACTAAATAAATCGGAAAGTCTCTCCCTCTGCGGGATATACGTTAAAACTTCAAGCTCAAACCAGCAGTAAGATAGCCTTTATAGCCCAGTCCTACTTCTACAAAACCTCCTATGCAGTTGTTTCCTACACGCACAGCTATCGGATTGACCTGATAGGCAAAAGCACATGACAGATCGGCTTTCTTGCGTGCAAGGGACTTGCCTTCTTCGGTCAGTCCTTTTTCTGAATGACGCAACAGGTTAACTCCGGCAGAAGCTGAGCCATAAAGTTCCAGCAGTCCCCGCTTGTAATAGACAAAATCGGCAGCCGGCAACACCATGAAGTTCAACTCACGTTCTTTTACTGCAGGCGACTCACTTCCATTGGGCTGCAATTTGCTTTCTACAGTAGCAAAGGCAAAATCACCACCCACACGAAAACGGTTCAAGGCATAACGATAACCTACTCCATATACCAGGGAGGCACGCTCATCGACTCTCTTATTGCCTAGAATTGCATCAGCCAGTCCGACGCCCAGTACACTGGAAATTCCCAACGTAAGTCCGTCACTTACCGAGAAACGGATTTCATAACGGTTGTCGGAACATACTTCCTGTTTTCCTGAATTCTGTGCCTTTACTACATTCAAGCCAAACACTACACACAAAGATAATACAATAAATCTGAATTTCATACAGTTCTGTTTTTTAGGTAAATAATTAAAAATTCTCTCGTTTTCTATTTAAGTAATTCACTCCTATAACGCAGCCGGTATGAAATCCCCCTATGCCAAATCAAAAAAAATCGGCAAAATCTTCAAAAAAATAAGGCACAATTCTTATCATATTGATTTTCAGACAGATATTCCGATTTATAAATTGAAATTTTTACCCGGTATACAAAAAAAGGACCTTGTCAATCTCCACTTGGAACAATGACAAGGTCCTTTTACATGAAAATACCTGCAGCCCTCTCTACACTGCAGGTATTTCCCTCCTTCTATTATATTCAACTCGTTCTGCCGGTTTACTTCAGTTCATTCAGCCAGGCCGGAACGTAACCCAGCCTCAACTTCAACTGTGCCTCGTACAACGATTCCGGCTCTACCTTGGTTCCGTGACTCTCATCCAGACGGACCTGCTCCTGTACAAAACGAACCGGTTCGCCGTGGTAGCCCACAATCACCGGTGGCAGGATTTTCCAGTATTTCCATCCCGACCTCCACCAGTCATATTCTCCGTTGGCCGGTCTGTTTCCGTTGCTGGCGATTTCAGGCTCCCGCTCCGTATGCATGTTCCAGATAACCAGGTCGTTCAGATGATTGGGAACCTGGTCGGCATCTCCTCCCTGACGGGACTGATGAAATCCTCCGCTGCACCGGTCAATCAAGGTAGCCCGCGGCTGCGTAGCATGCGCTTCAAAACAAGCATCCAGTCCCCATTTCACATTCCAGATAACGGCCCCCATGCTCTGCTTGGAAACTCCACACGCATGATACTGCCCCGCTTCCGGATCAATCCGGCCAGGGTTGGATACCAGCGGGCCCTGAGTACGGTCGGTAACCGCCCCGATAAATACCCGTGAAGAACCGGCAGAACGCATGGCAGCGTGTCCCCTGTTTCCTGTAATATTCACATCATATGCCGAAACATTGGCCGAACTTATGATGGAAAGCGCCTCGCTTACACTCTCAAAATCCACCCGCCGTATCCAAGAATTCGTGAGCCGTGACATCGAAATCGGTTTGTATGCCCCATCATCCCGCCAGTTGCCATGATGCCTGAAATCCGGTTTAGCATATCCTACAAAGGTCAAATCTTCCACACCTACATTCTCATAATGAGGGTATTTACAGATCTCCCATCCCCATTTTTTCTCCACTTCGTGCATGATAGGTTCCTTGAACACAAGGGTATTTCCCTTCTTCGCCACTACCTGGTGAAAGTCGCGCACCTGTACCCCCTCTTTGGCAATGTTTCCCATAGTACTCTCCCAGGCATACGGCTTCAACTCCTGTGCCACCAGTTCGGCATTGTTGTTTTTCAGGTGCAGGCACACCCAGTCGCCCACCTGAATCAGTTCAGGAGCCGAAACCTCCACGCTGAAGCTTCCTTTCTCTGCGTCGGACACCACATCACACAACTTGGAGATTTCCGAATTGTGCTTGATGGACAGCATGTCCGGAGAAGAATACATCACATTCGGATTGGTCGGCAGATTCGGAGTAGCCATAATCAGCCTTGTCTTTCCCCTGCCGTCTCCCCGGATGACCAAATTACCTCCATGGATAAAGATAGACGAACTGGTATTGTTTCCCTTGGAGTCCAAGTCCGTATTACTGCTGCCTTCTACCAGGGTATTGTCGGAATCATCGTGCAAGACATAATCTCCTGCCGGGAAATAAATGACGATTTTGGCATTCGGATTTCCCTGATTCTTTCCGGTAACCGGATCCCTGTTCAGTTTATTCTCCTGCAGCACCTGAATCAAGGTTTCCCTTGCCGACAACTTTCTGCGGTTCATCTCCTCCTGCATATCAATCACCTTATAACCTAAGGAAGCCGCCTCGGGAGGAGCTACTTCTCCATGTTTGTAACCCGCATACGAAAAATCCAGCAACACATTATCTTCGGCCTGCATCACATATTTTCTCCATGCCAGGGTGGTATTCATGTATTCCGAAATGCCTTGTACCGCATACTCTCCCAACTGCGGATGCAAATTGATTTCTCCGGTCACCGTGTTCAGTTCAATGTTCCGGTAAAAAGCAAAATCCGCTGCACGCTTTCCGTTCAGGTCGGTAACCGGAGCCTTCGACAACGGTTTCCACTGCAGTCCATTGAACGAAACCATCCAGAAAGCCTCTTCCGACAGTTTCAGCTGGGGAGTCATCACTCCCTTGCCCGTTTTCGGCAAAGCAGCAACCGGTTCACCCTTCAGGTCGGTCAGCGTTTCCCGCTCTCCTTCCAGTGAATAAATCCAATATCCCTGAGCATCGATACCAAACACCGGTATATCCGCCGGGGCTTCCGCTGCAGCATATGCGGTTACTGACGACCGGTCGGACAGGACCAGACGGTATTTCTCTCCTTCCTGCAGACAGTCTATCACACTCGACTTTCCGGCGGCCAATTGCTGATATGCCTCAATGTTGGCATTATAATCTGCTATACACTGATCAACGGCAATCACCTCTCCCGTTCCCGGATCCGTATTCAAATCTTCTTTTTCGGTGCACGATGTGCCTCCCATGAGCAGGAAAAGGCCCATCAGACATCCCAGATAAAATCTCTTACACATACATTCTTCTGATAAAAACAAAAGACTGCTGCAGCACACAGAAAACCATGCACTGCAGCAGTCCTATCCATAATTTTTACTTAAGCGCATTCAACCATGCAGGCACATATCCCAGACGTTTCCGGAGCTGAGCCTCGTACAGTGACTCAGGCGATACCTTGGTACCTGTGCTCTCTTCGTAAGAGAACTGTCCTTCTTCCTGAGCGAAAGAGACCTGCTGTCCATGTACACCCACCAATACCGGCGGACAAATCTTCCACCAGATGTTGGATGCATCCCACCACCTGAAGTCAGTAGCCCAATTCTGTCCTTTCTCATCCACCGTACCCGTTACATTCAGGTTCCAGAGCGTCAGGTCTCCCAGGTGATTGGGCGCCTCTGTTTCTGCACCTCCCGAATGGTAGCGAACCAGTCCACCGCGGCAGTTATCAAACAAAGTGGCACGAGGCTGAGTAGCATGAGATTCAAAACAAGCATCCTGTCCCCATGTACAGTTCCATACCACCGTACCCATACTCGGCTTTGATACCCCGCAGCCATGCCACTGGCCGTGACCACGACTGTCGGAACTTTCATCCATGACCTTGCCGATAAATACACGGCTGGAACCCTGTGCACGGACTGCCGAATGACCGCGGTTACCCTTTATGGTAATGTTGTAAGCCGAACAGTTGGCCGACTCACCAAAAGTCACCGCCTCACTTACACTCTCGAATGTCACATTACGTACCCACGAATTGACCACACGGGCCATCTGCAACGGCATATAACCGCTGTCATACAACCAGGCTTTCGATTCATCCATACCTTCGCCGTGGTGATAATAAGGAACGATAGCCTGTCCCACGAAAGTCAGGTCCTCTACTCCCACATTCTCAAAATATTTATAATCGCGGATGATCCAGCCTCCGTCATAGTCATTGTAGGCCGTATTCACCTCATGCATGATCGGTTCATGGAATGTCAACGTATTGCCGCTGACCTCCTTAATCTGGTGGAATTCCATCACATTAATACCCTTGCCGTCTTCATTGCTTCCAGACAGTCCCGGCTGCTGTGCCACCGACCAGGTACTCTTTTTCTGTGCATACAACGGACCGAGTTCCTCCTTCAGCAATGCGTCGTTGCTGCTGCGCAAACGGAGCTGTACCCATTTTCCGGCATACAGACCACTGGTAGAAGAAACCTTGACACTGAAACTGCCCTTAGGAGCATTCTCGGTAACCGTAGCCAGCTGCTTGGAATTGGAGATATTCGTCGGGCTGTTTGTATGCTTGATTGTCAGCAGAGGAGCCGCCGTAGACTCGCTGGTACCGATCGTATGATTCATGATCAGGCGGGAGGCCGCACCTTCACCTTTGATTACAAAATTACCTCCGTAAATTTCAGGAAACTTGTCGGACATTCCCTCCGGCTGCAGGTCATAATCACCGGCAGGGAAATAAATCACGATACGTGCATTCGCATTAGTTGCGCTCGAACTACTGACCCTTACCAGCTTGTTCTCATCCAGAATCTTGATCAAGGCCTCACGGGCAGTCAGTTTATCCTGCTCCATACGTTCCTTTACATTGATCACCTTATACCCTAAAGCAAAGCCATCCGCCGGGACACTTTCCCCATGATTATATCCAGCATAAGAATAGTCCAGGAGCACGTTTTTTTCGTTATGAAGCAAAAAATTCTGCCATGCAATGGCAGAATTTTCATCACTAGTTGTTGTTAATAATTTTACAGGTACTTGCACAACGCGGCAATATCCTTCCTTAGAGAATATCTTCAGAATAATATGATCTTCATATTCCTTACCCTGAACATTGCGTGAAGGAGCCGTAACAATCAGCTTCTCCTCTTCCAGACGTACACCCCAGGTATTAGTTTCAATCACCACCTGGTCTACACCCTTCTGTGTAACCGCAAATTCTTTCTTTTCACTCAGGAAGAACGCTACAGGACCTTCTCCATATTCCACTTTCAGTTCCAGACCACCGTACAGAGAGATTTCCTTGCTCATTTCCTCCTCGCCGTTCATCCATGTAAACGTCAGTGAAGATCCGTCCTCAGCCACCTTTACACCGGTAAAGATAGAGACACCGGCACTTCCTTTGCCCGGATCGGCAGGACCGATGTTGCCAATCCAAGTCTTGCCACCGTCCAGAGAGTATTCCCACATACCCTGTTCATTCACCTGCATGGTAGGAGTCACTCCCTCTTCACCGAGCGCAGGAGCCTGCTCACCGTCCGGTCCGAGCAGCGGATACATCTCACCGTCCTTCGAATAATACCATCCGTCTTCCCCGATAGACAGAAGCGGCAATTCTTCGGCAGGGCGTCCGCTGTGCACCGTAAACGAGTTACCGTTGCTCAGTTCCACTGTATAATCTCCGTTCTCAGCCATTTGGTAACCCATGATGAGAATCGTATTGTTCAACATACCCTGGAAATCCGCGATTTCCTCGTTCATCTGCGGCAGCATCTTTTCGAGCTGGTCCAGACGAGCGTTCAAGTCATCAATATCCTTGCGGATATCGTCTCTCTTATCGCACGAATGAAGTGCGATAAGAGAAAATATACCTAAAAATAAATATATCAGTTTCTTCATAGTCCAAGGTGTTTATTCAAATTTTGCACCGTATTCAGCATAAGTTGCATTCGGAACGAAAGCACCGAAAGCCAAGTCGAATGTACCACCTTCAAACGGATTGGCACTGATCCGTTCTATTTCCTGAGCACCGTCGAATCCGTTCTTAATACCACCATAGAATGCCTGCCAGTTGTTGGCATCAGTACGGTATACAATGTTCTTGTCACAAACTGATCCCGACGGTTTCTGACTATCGAGCAGACGGAAGATACCTCCATTGGTAGCCAGATCCGCATCGAAGTAGAAGAGGTTGTACTGAACAACTGCATCCGACAGCGTGTTGGCGTATACCATAAAGCTTGTTTCACTGGCAACGTTTACAAATGTATTGTGTTCCAATACGAAGTTGGTAATACCAGCCTTTGTACCGTTGAAGAGTTTGAACTTAGTCAGCAGCTGAGAAGCAGTCTTGCTGTAGAATACATTGTTCTTAAATACCATCTTCTGGTAAATTGCAGTGCTGGAACCCAGACTGATCAGATACTGCTGCTGTGTACCTGCCGGCAAACCGAACGCACAGTTTTCAAAGCACAGTTCTGCAAAACTTCTGGAAGATGTAGAAATGTAAGTCAACGGCTGAGCAGAAGGAATTGTAAAGTCACAATCATAGAACTTCGCAAACTTATAAGCCGAATTACCGTTCTGTGCAAGCAAATATGTAGTACCCTTGTCACCCGTTACATTAGTTGCATCAATTTCCAGGTTAGCACAGAAGAGGAATCCATTGTTGTCATCCGCATCCGAAACCTTCATCTGCTTGCTGGCAGCAATCTTACTCTTTACAGAAGAATTGTTACCGATCAATACCAATGTATTGAAGTTCACAGTTGAAGTCCAGTTTACAGTCACAGACGGATCGATGAAGTAAACACCATTATCTTTGAATTCAAAATCAGCCTTGTCTACCAAAGTAGCTTCACCAAATTTCTCCTTGCTGATTTCCTGTCCGCCGATAGTCAATACCTGACCCGCATCGTACAGTGACTTATAGCTTGCCACTACATTCTTGGCCTGTACCTTGATCTTATCAATCGCCCAGTTCACACCTTTATTCACCTGCAGTACCAGTTCAGTAGAGTTGTCGGCAGTAGCACGACTTGCTGCAGCCATTGCAGGAGCAGTCACCGTCAGCACAGCCTTACCGTCTTTCACCTCGCTCAAAGAAGCAGACCAGCCTCCGGCAGGAACTGTTACAAAATAGTTTTCTCCGGTAATCTTCACTTCTGTAGTAGCAACGGTATTGTAACCCAAAGTCCATACATCATTGCTGTATCCTTCTGTCGGATCAACAATTTCAGCAACCAGATCGGCTACGATAGGCAAAGAATATTTCTGACCGTCGTGAAGTGTCACTACCAGCATGTCTCCTTCTACCTGTACATCCTTAAAGAATGCATCCGATACATTTACATTACCGTCGGTAGTAGCCGGAACGCGGTTACCCGATGCATCCAATACATACTCATAAGTAGCTCCATCGTCGTAGCTCACCTGCCAATACTTGTCGGCACTGATGTTAAACTTCGGAGTCATACCCTGACTACCGGTTGCCTGACCGATAACCTGACCATTCAATACCCATTCACCTTTCTCATTGATGGAAATCTCAGGCATGACAATCTGACCTTCACTACCCTGGTTCAATGAGATAGTTTCTCCATTACTCAGTTTCAACGTATAATTACCCTGTTCGTCCACCGAATATTCCAAGATGGTGGTAGAAGCATCCAGAATCACACGGATAGCATTCAGGTTTTCGTTAAGAAGACTTACCTGTGCTTCCAGATTGGCAACACGATCCTTCAGATTATCAATATCCTTTTCCAGATCATCCGTTTTACATCCTACCAACGCAAACAGCATCAGCAAGAAAGGCAATAAAGACTTTAATTTTTTCATACGATTATTCGGGTATTAAATTATTTAACGTTAATAATGATGTTGCATACTTTAGCCTCTTCATGCTGGAAATTACCGTTGGTCAGCACGAAAGTAGCAGTATAAGTTCCTACCTGAGTGTAGGTATGTTCGTAATAATCTACCATGGTAGCCATGTTCTTCACACTGACTCCGGCATCCGGTTCACAAGAGTTCACTACCAGATAATCAGAAACCAGCCAGCTGTATGTCTTCGACTTGTCGGCTGAAGCACTGTTGATCCACAACTTATAGTTGGCCACCTGATCCATACGCCACAACCCCGAAGCACCGTTGTTTACGGTAGCATACTGCAGCACATCCAGGTTCTCCTGTGCCTTAGCCTTCAAATCAGCCGGCAGGTCATCAATCTGTGCCTTGGTACGGTCGGCATAACTCATGTTGATAGGTGTAAACCCGAATTCATCTGCTCCCACTGTCACAGTCTCACCATTCTTCATCTTATTGGTGATTTTCATATCGTTGAATGTGATACGCGACTGAGTTGCGGTTCTGTCTATACCTTCATAACGGACAGCCAGTGTCAGGTTCTTGCCGAAATGAGGCTTCATGTCGATGGTAAAGGAAGCCGTACCTCCCGACTTCTGAGGCAGCTCCTCAAGAGGCACCATGTCCGTCCAGTTGCTTTCCTCCACCAGCAATGAGTCGGCCTTGAAGTTATCTTTATACAATCCGGTAAACTCATCGGAATAATAGAAATGGAAAATTCCGGCCGGGTTACCATACTCTGCCAATACCGAGAACGAAAGTTCAGAAGACTCAATCTGTTCCATATCAATCAGCGTACGGTTACGATATACATACCGGTGTCCGGTCTCACCGCTAAAGAAAGTCACATAATCCGGATTACCATTGATATTAAACCGGATCGGAGTATTCTTGGAAACCGTAATAATCTGTCCGTCAGAAACCACCTGGTCATTCAGTTCCACGAAGATATCCGCATCGTCCAACCCCTGTTCCAGTGCCTTGTCGCATGCGCTCAATCCTACGGCCAGCAAGCCCAGAGAAAATAATTTATATAATTTCATTGACTTAGTACATTAAAGTGATACAATACGTTTTTTACCATCCCGGGTTGTTCTGTGTGATGGCCTTGTTTACAGCCATTTCAGCTTCAGGAATCGGGAAATAGTTATAAGCTTCCGAAATACGGAAATAGTTGTGCACATTGACAGGTCCCTGCTTCCAGCCACTGTTCACACCGTTTGTAGCCTCCTCAGCCAACGGATTCATGCTGGAAACCAGTTCTCCCCAACGGATCAGATCGAAGTGACGAGTATATTCGAAGCACAACTCACGGGCACGCTCGTCCTTCACTGCCTTCAGGAACTGTCCCTTTGACATCTTCGGCAGAGCCTCCTTCAATCCGGCACGTTCACGCACTGCATACAAGGCAGCTTCTGCATCTGCAGTCGGACCATTGTTCACTTCATTCTCAGCCTCGGCCAACATCAGCAGCACATCCGAGTAGCGCAAAGCCGGGAAGTTGATGGCAGTACTGTTCTTGTCTTTCTTGTCGGCTTCATATTCACGACGGAACTTCGAACAAGCTCTCGCATAGTCAACCTGCTTGGCAGTAGTCAGCACGTCCTTGCTTCCATAGCTGTAAGAACGGCCCTTGTCATTGGCCAGCACATAATCCAGTCCAGCCTGTTCGTAGAACTCACGACCGGTAACACCAGTGTTCTTACCTCCGTCTTCCACATATTTGAACGGAGCAATGTTCCAGTAATAACGGGCATCTTTTTCACGCAATGCCTTTGCAGCCTCATCAGCCGGATCAGCCAGTTCCGGAGCATTGATGTCCGTACCATACAGCTTATACAGCTTCGGAGTTGCAAAAATGAACTCATAGCCGAATCCAGGGTCAGCCGATCCGGTAACCGTACTCTTGGAAGACATGTCAGGAGCAGCCAGACCGATAATATTACCGATACGTCCTTCTGCCTTCACATCCGATGTATTGTTTCCGGCAAATTCAATTTCCCAGATACTTTCGGTAGCTGTAGAATTGTAACGGTCTGCACACAGGTCGATAAAGAAATCCCAGTAATCCTTTGCCAGGGTATGCTTTCCAAGTTCTACCACTTTCTTGGCATACTTTGCAGCCTGTTCGTAATAAGTCTTTGTCTCATCCGCATTCGCAGCACGTCCCTCACGATGGAACTCTCCGGCACGGAACAAGTATACACGGGCCAGAATACCCCATGCAGCCGATTTCGAAATACGTCCCGGCTGATAATTCAATTCAGACGCAGTCAGCAGTCCGCCGGTTGTCTCATTCGAAATCTCATCCATTTCCGAAACAATGAAATCATAGATCTTCTGCTTGTCTACACGAGGAGCATCCAATCCTACGACATCACTGGTCGAAGAAGTACGGAAAGGCACATCTCCCCAGCACTGAACCAGATTAAAATAATAGAACGCACGCAAGAAACGAGCCTCGGCCGTATACTGCGCCTTCAGTTTCGCATCAATCTTCGATACACGGTCAATATTTTCCAAGAAGATATTGGCACGGTTGATACCCGAATACAACGTATACCAGAATCCCGTTACAGCCGCATCACTCGAAGTTGCGTTGTTACAGATCAGTCCGGTTGAGTTCGGTGAACGGTTGGTACCTCCATAGTGTTCCAGGTCATCACCCCCCACCAGGTACAAATAATCGGCACCATAGAAGGTAGACTGTCCCAAAGCCGCGTACACTCCTGTCAGGAACGAATTAGCTTCCTCAGGAGTATTAAAATAGTTGTCGATAACCAGCTTGCCCGGTTCCTTGTCCAGGAAGTTACAAGAACTTACCGCACCCCCGAGCAAAATAGATAAAATTGTATATTTCAATGCTTTCATAATTGTCAGTTAGTTGAATATTGGTTAATCAGATCAGAATCCCAGGCTTACACCGAAACTTACCGAATAAGCTCTCGGATAAGAAGAATAATCCAATCCCGGAGTCAAAGCACTGTTACGTACAGATACTTCCGGATCGTATCCCGAATAACTTGTCAGTGTCCACAAGTTCTGTGCAGCGATATAAACTCTCGCACTGCTCAGTTTTGCCTTAGCAATCTTGGTAACCGGGAAAGTATATCCCAGTGTCACTGTCTTCAGACGCAAGAACGATCCGTCTTCCACTACGCGAGAAGAGAACACCTTGTTAGAAGAAGAAATCAGCGCAGCCGGAATGTCACTGTTCGGATTTTCCGGAGTCCAGCGGTCTGCATAGCTGGCATACTGGTTCAACTCACGCGACTTGTTGTTGGAACTTTCAAAGAACAGACGGTTGGCATTCAGGATATCATTACCGTATGACCACTGGAAGAACACACTCAGGTCAAATCCCTTATATGCGAAAGTATTGGTGAAACCACCGGTATGGATTGGAAGTCCGCGTCCGATGATTGTACGGTCGTTAGAGTCGATGACTCCGTCACCGTTCAAATCCTTATACTTCGGCATACCCGGCTGAGTATTGTTCTCAGAAGTATAATGCGGTACATTTGATTTCAGCGTATAGCTGTTTCCTGATTTGTTGAAGTCTTCATACTTATAAGTTCCTTCGTACAGATAACCATACATCATACCCATCGGGTAACCTACACGTGCGATATAACTCGGCTGAGAGTTATAATCCTTGTCGAATGTAGCCGAAGTCAGCAATGAAGTCTGGTTCTCGGCCAGTTCCAGTACCTTATTCTTGTTGAATGAGATATTGAAGTCGGTTGTCCACGTAAAGTTCTTTGTCTTGATATTGACTGTGCTCAAGCTCAATTCCAAACCGTCGTTACGAACCTTACCGATGTTCTTGGTAGCACTGTAGAATCCCGAGCTCAACGGCAGTGAAGCATCCAGCAGCAGGTCGCGAGTAGTCTTACGGTAAATATCCGCAGTAATGTTCACACGGTCATTGAAGAATCCCAGGTCAAGACCCAAGTTCCACTGTTCGGTAGTCTCCCATCTCAAGTTGTCGTTTACGATAGAAATAGGTACCACACCCGCTGTAGTGTTATCTCCGCCAATCGGATATACACCGCTCGGAATACTTCCGTTAGAGATATAGTCTCCCTGTTTAGCCTTCAATACCGAAAGCAAGGCATAGTAATCATACTCACCGATACGGTTGTTACCGGTCAGCCCCCAGCTCAAACGCAGTTTACCGGCAGAAAGCACTTTGGTAATCGGCTGCATGAAGTCTTCTTCCGTAAAGTTCCAAGCCAACGAACCAGAAGGGAAATAACCGTAACGGTTGCCCTTGCTGAACTTAGAAGAACCGTCGGCACGGAAAGAAGCCGTTGCATAATACTTCGACTTATAGTTATAGTTCAGACGTGCCAGGTAAGACATCATCGACCATGAGCTCTTGGCAGAGCTGGTAGTATTGGCCTGTCCTTCGTACATACCCGCCATACCCAACGATTCGTTAGGAATATGAGTCGTCTTGAAAGAATAATATTCATAATCCGAATTCTGGAAAGTGATACCGGCCAGTGCATTGAAGAAATGTTTCTTCTTGATATTGGTCTGGTAAGTCAGCGTATTTTCGTTCAACCAGGTAAGACGTTCATTACGTACTACCTCCGCATTCACCTTATCGGTAGAAGTAGGACCACCGTAACGGGTCTTGGAGTTGTTGAATACATCACGCTTACGGGCATCATACGTATAACCGCCTGAAATCTTCAATTTCAGACCCTTGATGAATTCATATTCTACGAAACCGTTCAACTGCAAGTTGTTGGTATAATTCTTACGATATTCATTCTTCAATGACATGATCGGGTTGAAACGGTAGTCGTTACTTCCGTCAACTGCATCATCCATCGCATTGTCCATCAAAGAGCTCAACGATTTGTTCGGGAAAGTCACCGGACGATAACCCCAAACACTATAGAACAAGTTGTTCATACCGCTGTATGAAGTTTCAGAAGGAGTCGATCCAGTCTGAATGGAACGAGAGTAGTTGGCTGTCAGGCTCATGTTCAGACGTCCGCGGCGCACCACCGTATTCATACGGCTCTGCAAACGTTCGTAACCTGAGTTCAGCAACACACCGTCCTGATTATAATAGGACAAAGACGCATTGTAGCGGATTCCCTCAGTACCACCTGTCAGACGCAAGTTATGGCTGTGCTGCAAGGCTGTACGGAAAATCTCATCCTGCCAGTCGTATTGCGGAATATCACGATAATCTTCCAATGTCCATTGCTTTCCATCATAATTCATCAAATACCCGCCGGTATCTGAAGTCATGGCTGTAGGATACATTTCAGCCTGCAGCTTCACGAACTCATACGCATCCATCATCGGGATGGTACGTGTCACATGCTGCATGGTCACACTGCCGTCATAGCTCAGCTGAGCTTTTCCGACCTTTCCTTTTTTCGTAGTAATGATTACGACACCATTGGCACCACGGGCACCGTATATGGCCGTAGCCGACGCATCTTTCAAGATATCGAGTGATTCAATATCTGCCGGGTTAATGGTGCTGGCAATCGCTGCATCCTCTACCGGGAAACCATCAATTACATAAAGCGGAGAGTTATCCTGGGTCAGAGAGTTGTTACCACGGATAACGATATTCATCGTTCCACCTGGAGTACCTTCACTGGATGAAACGTTCACACCGGCAATACGACCTCCCAATGTCTGGTCGAACGATCCCACCGGAGTATTCAACAATTCTTTCATGTCAGCTTTAGCCACGGCTCCAGTCAAGTCCTTTTTGCGGACTTCCTGATATCCGACTACCACTACTTCATCCAACACCTTCGTATCTTCTTTCAATACGATAGACATCGGTTTAGAAACATCCACCTTCATTTCCGCAGTAGCATAACCAATAAAAGAAACCACGATTACCGATTTCTTGTCTGGAACCTGCAATGAGAAATTACCATCAAAGTCTGTGATGGTACCCTGTGTCGTTCCTTTCACCTGAATGCTGGCACCAGGAACCGACATGCCACTTTCATCAATAACCGTACCCTTAACAAGTACTTGAGCAAATGTTACAGTCATAGAAAGCAAGACAAACAGCATCAAGCTAATGCCTCTCTTTTTCCACTGCATGTGCGTTTTTAAAGCAATAAACATACTAGATTTATTAAATTTTAATTTTAAATATTTATGTAATTAAGGATTTTCTTACCCCGGTCTCACAAATAGATTTCATGAGAATAAAAGCAATTTAAATCAAGCGAGCTTCACAGCTTGGAACTGCATCTCCACACAAATCCTGCCACCTAAAAAAAGCCTTCATCCGTTTTTCAAAGTTGTCCAGAGATGCCCTTTCAGCGTGCAATTATATAGCAAATACACAGACCTTTTGTATGAAATCATACAGAAATTATCCATTTTTGTACAAACTACTAAAAAGTCTAAAAAGTGTACTTATATCGCTGAAATACAATGGGTAACCATTTTAATAAAGAGTGCTGTTCCGACTTATTTTTTTACATTTATGTGAGTATCCTGAACAAAAAAGGCTTTTCTGATACCCTAAAATCTATCAGAAAAGCCCATTATCAATGTCGGAATCAATCCCGTTCAATCAGCACTGTCGCATAGGCAGAGATGCCTTCTTCCCTGCCCGTGAAACCCAGTTTCTCGGTTGTGGTAGCCTTGATGGAAACCTCATCTGCATCGATTCCCATCACTTCGGCCAGCACCTGCTGCATCTCCGGAATCCGTGCTTTCAGCTTCGGACGCTCGGCACAGACCGTTGCATCAATATTCCCTATCCGGTAACCTTTGCCTGCCAGCAAAGCCACCGTTTTGGCAAGCAGAATCTTGCTGTCTATATTCTTGTATTCTCCGGCATTGTCCGGAAAATGATAACCGATGTCGCGCATATTGGCAGCCCCCAGGAGCGCGTCGCAAATCGCATGTATCAGCACGTCGGCATCCGAATGGCCGAGCAATCCCTTCTCGTGTTCCAAACGGATTCCTCCCAGCCACAACTCGCGTCCCTCCACCAGCTGGTGAACGTCAAATCCAAAACCTACCCGTATCTTCATCGTATATAAAAATCTAAGACTTTTTCATTTTCCAAATATCCCTCCAGGTGATTGCCGATCTTCACCGGTCCGACTCCGGCAGGAGTTCCGGTAAACAGCAGGTCACCGATTTTCAGTGTGCAGAACTGGCTCACGTAGGCAATTACCCGGTCGATGTGAAACAGCATATCCGCGGTATTTCCCTGCTGTACGGTTACCCCGTCAATGTCCAGATGGAAACCCACGCGCTGGATATCCTCGAAACGGCTTACCGGTATCCAGTCGCCCACAGCCGCCGAATTATCAAAGCCCTTGCACAGTTCCCACGGTTTGCCTTCCGCACGGAACTTCCGCTGCAGGTCACGCGCCGTAAAGTCTATACCCACCGTTACCGCATCGTAATAGCGGTGTGCGAAGCGCTCGGAAATATTCTTTCCCAAGCGGTTAATACGTACTACCAGTTCCGTCTCATAATCCAACTGCTCACAGAAATCAGGGATAAAAAACGGCTTTCCGTCCTTCAGCAATGCCGAATCGGGCTTCATGAAAATCACCGGTTCCTGCGGCAGTGCCTCTTCTGCATGCAACTCCTTGCAATGCAACGGATAATTCATTCCTATCGCAATTATTTTCATACAACAACTATTTCTTGATTGCTTCGTTCAAGCGGTTAAACATTACAGCCAAATGAGCGTACAATGAGGTATTCTGCACCACAATCCCTTCAGGGACCCGAATCCGGAAAGGAGTAAAGTTCCATACGGCCCGGATTCCTCCGGCCACCATCTTATCCGTGATTTCCTGTGCAATGGCAATCGGCACGGTAAGCACCCCGATTCTGACCTGATCCTGCTGCATACGGGCCTCAAATTCGTCGGTATGATACACCGGGATACCGTTGACAGTCTTGCCTACCAGTTCCGGCTTTACATCGAAAGCCCCCACGATTTCCAGGCCGAAATGCGAAAGTCCGGAGTCACTGAGCAAAGCCCCTCCCAGGCTTCCCACCCCAAACAGATAAGCCCGATGAATGTTGGTAAATCCCAGAAAATCCTCAAGCACCCGGACCAGTTGTGCCGTCTCATATCCCACACGCGTACGGCCAGAGATATTTACATACGACAGATCCTTGGCAATCTGCGACGCGTCAATATTAATCTGCTTCGAGATCTGAGTAGAAGAAACATACTTCTCTCCCCTTTCTCTCATCAGCTTTGCATTCGAGAGATACCAGGGAAGCCTACGTAAAGTGGGTTCGGGTATTTTATCTGTATTTCTAAGGTTTTTTCCTGCCATTTCTGCCAATAATTGTTTCTTCTTTATATGCAAAAGTAATCTATTTATTTGAAAAAAATAAACGATGGAAGAAATATTTACGGGCTGATTTAAGGGCCTGTATCATAGAGCGGAAATTTGCGTATTGCAAAATAATGGCGTAAATTTGAGCCTCATTCAACCATAAACAAAGCTGAACAATGAAAAATAATGATTGGAAAAGCCGCCTGAACATCGTATACTCCACCAACCCCGATTTCCGCTACGAAGAGGAGGAGAAAGAAGAGGTGGCAACGCCCGAGAAACGGCAGCAGAAACTGAGAGTCAGTATCGAGAAGAAAGGAAGAGGAGGAAAAACCGTGACGGTAGTGAGCGGTTTCACCGGAAGTGAAGACAACCTGAAGGAACTGGGAAAACTGCTGAAGACCAAATGCGGAGTAGGCGGTTCGGTAAAAGACGGAGACATCCTGATTCAGGGAGAATTCCGCCAGCGGATCATCGACCTCCTGAAAGAAGAAGGATACAGCCAGACCAAATAAATGACTGCCAGTCAGACAACGTCGGGAATACCCGCCATAATAACGCAAAACAGGCTGCGCCGGAAGGCACAGCCTGTTTCTATATCAGTATCTCTGAGTATCTGATTATTCAGCACGCAAAGTGAAACGCTTGAAGTCAGTTACAGTCAGTTCTGCATCAGCAGCCTTCAATACTTCAGCAACTGTCTTCTTCGGATCCATAATGCTTTCCTGGTTCAACAGACAAACTTCCTTGAAGAATTTGCCCAAACGACCTTTAGCAATGTTCTGGATCATCTGTTCCGGCAAGTTAGCGCTCTTTTCAGCAGCTACAGTTTCCTTGATCTTGCGGATTTCATCAGCCTGAGCTTCAGTGATAGAACCCTTCATGATACCTTCGTTCAGGTGTTCTTCGTTTTCAGCGATATACAGGTTGAAGCCGGCTTTCTTCAATGCAGCTTCTACAGCCTTCTGTACCTGTTCTGCTTTTGTCTTTTCGATAGCTACGTTGATTTCGTTTTCCTTTACAGATTCAGGAACACCTGCTTCGTCGATAGCGATCGGGTTCATAGCAGCGATCTGCATACAGATTTCGTGTGCAACCTGGTCAGCGCAAGGCTTGTTGAATGCAACGATTGTACACAACTGGTTCTTATTCTGGTGGTTGTAAACTGCAGTGCAAGCACCTGAAACAAAGAAGTAACCGTCGAGTTCAGTCTTTTCACCAGTGATACCGCTGCGTTCAACGATAGCATCAGCGATTGTACCGCTACCCATAGGCAATGCTTTTACTTCATCCAGGTTCTGACATTTGTTAGCGATAGCAGCATCCAGGATAGCCTGAGTCAGAGCTACGAAATCAGCGTTCTTAGCAACGAAGTCAGTTTCACACTTCAAAGCGATCATAGCAGCATAATCACCTGTTGACTTAGCCAATACACAACCTTCTGAAGTTTCACGGTCAGAACGTTTTGCAGCTACTGCCTGTCCTTTTTTACGGATAATTTCCACTGCCTTGTCGAAATCGCCTTCTGATTCAGTCAAAGCATTCTTACAGTCCATCATACCAGCTCCAGTCATTTTACGAAGCTTGGTGATATCAGCCATACTTACAGCCATAGTAAATTTCTTTTTTATCAGGTTAATAAATCAATATTCAAAAATAACAAAAGAAACGCAGATTCCTACAGATTTCAGCAGATATTCTTACGAAAAAAATCTGCGGTGAAAATCTGCATGAATCCGCGTTCCATTATGCCCGATTAATCCAAATGATTAAGCTTCTTCCTTGTCGATGAAAGCGGCAGCCTTAGCAGCATTGATGGCATCTTCTTCTGCCTTATCCATGCGAGCCTTAGTAGTTTTTTTCTTGGCAGCCTTAGGAGCGTTTTCGCCAGCAGCTTCCATATCTACTTTTTCAGCCTTTCTTTCTTCCAAACCTTCTGCCATAGCAGCGCAGCAAGCATCCAGGATAACTTCTACAGATTTTGTAGCGTCATCGTTAGCCGGGATTACGTAGTCTACGTTTGTAGGATCTGAGTTAGTATCTACGATTGCAAATACAGGAATACCCAGACGGTTAGCTTCGCGAACTGCGATGTTTTCCTTCAATACGTCGATTACGAACAATGCAGACGGCAGACGAGTCAGGTCAGCGATAGAACCGAGGTTCTTTTCCAGTTTAGCACGCTGACGAGAGATCTGAAGGATTTCTCTCTTTGACAGGTTTGAGTAAGTACCATCGTTAGTCAGCTTATCGATAGTAGCCATTTTCTTCACAGCCTTACGGATAGTAGGGAAGTTAGTCAGCATACCGCCCGGCCAACGTTCAATTACATAAGGCATATTTACAGAAGCAGCTTTCTCAGCTACTACCTGCTTAGCTTGTTTCTTAGTAGCAACGAACAGGATTTTCTTTCCTGATTTTGCGATCTGCTTCAAAGCTTCAGCAGCTTCTTCCACTTTTACAACGGTTTTGTTCAGGTCGATGATATGGATACCGTTGCGTTCCATAAAAATATAAGGAGCCATTGCAGGGTTCCACTTTCTCTTCAAGTGTCCGAAGTGGCAACCAGCCTCCAATAATGTATCAAAATTTACTCTTGACATTGTTTTAATCTTTAAATCGTTTACTTTCTTTTTTGTTAATTAAACCAACTATCAGGTAGTCATTCTGCAACCGCGGCAGAAAAAAGTCCCGATGGTTTAGATACTAAACGCTTTTCGTTTTAAGTTTTTGAGTTTCTAAGTTTCGAGTCAGTTGCAAGTTTCAGCGTGACCGATTACTTTACACAAACTTACCAACTTAAAAACTAACAAACTCAAAAGCTTAACGTTTACTGAACTGGAATCTACGACGAGCTTTCGGACGTCCCGGTTTCTTACGTTCCACAGTACGTGGGTCACGAGTCATGAAACCTTCAGCACGAAGAGTCTTCTTGTCTTCCGGATTGATTTTAACCAGTGCACGGGCGATAGCCAGACGCAGAGCCTGAGACTGACCAGTGAATCCACCGCCACACAAGTTAACTTTAATATCATATTTTTCAGCCACTTCCAATTTGTTCAACGGCTGTTTAACTACATACTGCAGGATAGTTGATGGAAAGTACTGTGCAAGGTCTCTCTTGTTAATAGTAATCTTTCCTGTACCTTCGCTTACGAAAACGCGTGCGATAGCGCTTTTACGTCTGCCTAATGCATTTACTACTTCCATTCTTTATTATTTAAGTGTGTTAATATCAATTACTTTCGGAGTCTGAGCCTCGTGTTTGTGTTCAGCACCTTCGTAAACATACAAGTTACCCAGCAATTTTGCTCCCAGACGGTTCTTAGGAAGCATACCCTTAACGACTTTCTTCATCAGTTTTTCAGCGCCGTTAGGTTTTGCCATCAAGCGGGCAGGAGTGATTTCACGCTGTCCACCTGGATAACCAGTGTAGCTCAGGTAAACTTTGTCATTCCACTTGTTACCTGTAAATTTCACTTTGTCAGCATTGATAATGATCACATTATCACCGCAGTCTACGTGAGGAGTAAAGTTTGGTTTGTACTTACCTCTCAACAACTTTGCAACTTTTGCACCGAGACGGCCTACAACCTGATCGGTAGCATCAACTACAACCCATTCTTTTGTTGCAGTTTCCTTGTTTGCAGAAATGGTCTTGTAACTTAAAGTATCCACTCTTAATTCTTTTTTAAAATGTTAACTACTAAAAAACAATTCCCTAGCTTCCGTACTTCCCGGACAAAGAAGACGCGGAAATTTCGGGCTTTTTTCACTATTTGATAATAATCGGCTTGCAAAGGTACAACATTTCTTTTTAATCAACAAAGGATTTTATTGATTTTTGACATAATCTGTTGAACGACTGATAGTCTTACACAGCAGACGTGCGGACCTGCCGCCGGAAAGAAGCTCCGACACGGCAAATCCGCACGTCATATACAGGCGGAGAAACCGCCTGCTATCCGGAAGATGGATTATTTCTTGTAATTCTTCAAGCCGGTTTCAAGGAAGTCTACATACTTGGCGATGTCTTCGTCGTATGCATACGACTTGTTCAACGGTTTTCCTTCGTTGTCGAGCAATACGTAGAACGGCTGTGCGTTGGCACCGAACTTAGAGCGCTGCAGGTAGCTCCACTTGTCGCCTACGGTACGCAAGGTACGTTCCGAACCGTTTTCTACAATCTTGATCGGTTCGGGCAACTTGGTCTTTTCGTCTACATACAGGGTAATCAGTACATAGTCTTCATTCAGCAGTTTGCCTACTTTCGGATCGGTCCATACGGCCAGCTCCATCTTACGGCAGTTCACACAACCGTATCCGGTAAAGTCAATCATCACCGGCTTGCCGTTCTGACGGGCATATTCCATACCGGCATCATAGTCGGTAAACTTGGCGTGAACTTCGTTCTTATAAAGGTTGAAATCCTGAGTCTGCATTGGCGGAGCAAATGCACTGACAGCCTTCAGAGGAGCTCCCCAAAGACCCGGAATCATATAAACCGCAAAGGCCAGGGAAATCAGGGCCATGAAGAAACGGGTAACGCCTACCTTATTATTATCGTCGTCGTGGGCGAATTTGATTTTACCCAGCAGATAAAGTCCGAGCAGACCGAAGATGATGATCCAGAGTGACAGGAAGGCTTCGCGGTCGAGGATGCCCCAACCATAGGCCAGGTCGGCTACCGACAGGAACTTGAGGGCAAACGCCAGTTCCAGGAAGCCCAGGGTAACCTTGATGACGTTCATCCAGCCACCTGATTTCGGCATTGACTTCAGCCATGACGGGAACATGGCAAACAGGGTAAACGGCAATGCCAGTGCGATGGCAAATCCCAGCATTCCGATAGCCGGAGCAATTACGCTGCCTGTAGTCGATACTTCCACGAGCAGGAAACCGATGATCGGACCGGTACAAGAGAAAGATACCAGTGACAGGGTAAAGGCCATCAGGAAGATACTCAACAGACCGGTAGTCTGTTCGGCCTTGCTGTCAACGGCGTTGCTCCACTTCGAGGGCAGGGTAATCTCGAACGCTCCGAAGAAAGAAGCGGCAAAGACCACCAGCATCAGGAAGAAGAAGATGTTGAAGATGGCATTGGTAGACAATGCGTTCAGGGCACTTGCACCGAAAATCAGTGTCACAGCCAGTCCCAGTGCCACATAAATAACTACGATAGAAGCACCGTATGTCCAGGCGTCACGGATTCCTTTTTTCTTATCCTTTGTACGTTTCAGGAAGAAGCTGACCGTCATCGGGATAATCGGCCACACACAAGGAGTAAACAGTGCCAGCAGACCGCCCACGAAACCGGTGAAGAAGATATAGATCCAAGAATGAGAATCCTGTTCTACATGTTCCCCAAAGTTGTTCAGTTCACTGATCACCGGAGCCCAGTAATCCTTGGCACCGGCTGCAGCCTGAGGAGCAGCCACTGAGTCCGTCTGAGCCGGAAGTTCTTCTACTACAGCCACCTGTTCCTGTACATCACCGGCCTTTACTTCAGCCGCTGTTTTCTCGGCTACCGCACCGGCCGCTTTCACCGGAGCAGCCCCACCCTTCTGGGCAACAGTTCCGCTGTAGGAAAAGTCTACACTGGTAGGAGGCAGACAGCTCTGGTCGTCGCAGGCTCCATACTGCAGATAACCGGTTACCTTATAGTCACCGCCGGTCAGTTTGACTTTCTGCACGAATTTCACTGAGCCTTCGAAGAAACGGACCATCATTTCGAAAACCGGGTCCATCACTTCCACTTCGTTGCCGACAGCCTTCAGTTCTCCTACGACTTCAGCACCTTTGATCTCATCAATATTAAATGTGGCTGAGGTAGGTCCTCCATCTCCCAGATTGGTAGAATATACGTGCCAGCCATCGTCAATTGTTCCGGAAAAGACAATTTCAGCCTCGGTAGACGAAATTTCCTTCCATTCGGTTTTAAACTTGATCGGATTCTGCATCTGGGCCAGAACCGGTAAGCACAATAGGGCCATGAACAGCCAACTAATTACAATTTTCTTTACCATGGTATTCTTGTTTTTTTCTATTTTTATTCTGATGCCTTAGTGTCAACACAAGAAGAATTCTCTCTAAAAGCGTTACCAGAAACGGTTTTGAGACTGGTCGTATTCAAATCCCACTGCTTTCAGTGTATCCAGCAAACTCTCTTTTTTAACATTCAAATCTTCACACAACTCATCGAGTGAAGAGTAACAATCTCTCAGTTTCATGTTTACAAAACTGAACAACATCATCGGATCTTTTGGTAATTCCATTGTTTTTATCGTTTTTTCGGCTGCAAATATACGAATTTTATATTTTCGGACGACTTACTTGAAGAGTTTCAGGCTAAAATATTTGTAAAAAGGCAGAAAATACCGGAGATCCGGTCCGGGGAAAGGGTAATTATCACTAAGACAAGGGATAGGAAGTGCTCTGATTAACGGAATACAGCCGTCGCAAAGCCGGATGTCAACGACTGTCAGAAGCCTTCAAAAAGAGGGCATCGGACGGATATACTGACGGTCGAAAAACAGATAACGGAAAGAAGGCGCACAGAAAAAGAAAAATCCCGGAAAAGACGGAAGTGCAAGTGCTGAAACATGGCGGGCTTTTCCCAAAAGGTGGCGGCCTTTCAGAAAAAGCCCGCGGGGAAATGCCACACGCATAATGAAAGAAAACACACAAGACAACGGCCGGTTACCCAAGCCCTGCCCGCCACCTGGAAAACAGAAGCTGAAAGAAGGTCAAAAACAATGAAAATCATCACAATCGGGCACAAAACAGTCGCCGTTTGCAATGCCAAAGACAAATAAATGCTAAACTTTTCTGTACTAGCACCATTTACTGAAGAAAAAGAATTAAATTTGCACTCCTAAATCAATGATCATTAATTTCAGATTCTAAAATATTTTTATAAAACATGATGGAGCTTGATTTACTCACAGCGATCTCACCGATTGACGGTCGATACAGAGGCAAAGCAGGAGCTTTGGCTGCTTATTTTTCTGAATACGCGCTGATTAAATACCGCGTGCAGGTAGAAATTGAATACTTCATTACCCTGTGTGAACTGCCCTTGCCGCAGTTAAAGGATTTTGATTCCAGCCGCTTTGAGGCATTGCGTAACATCTACCGCAATTTTTCAGAGAAGGATGCACAGCGTATCAAAGAAATTGAGAGTGTTACTAACCACGACGTGAAGGCTGTTGAGTATTTCATCAAGGAAGAGTTCGACAAACTGGGAGGTCTGGAGGCTTACAAGGAATTTATCCACTTCGGACTGACTTCACAGGATATCAACAACACTTCAGTGCCTTTGTCTATCAAGGAAGCGCTGGAAGAGGTGTATTATCCGCAAATCCAGAAGCTGATTGACCAGCTGACAGCCTATGCTGAAGAATGGAAGGATATCCCGATGCTGGCAAAGACTCACGGACAGCCGGCCTCTCCTACCCGTCTGGGAAAAGAAATCATGGTATTCGCTTACCGTCTGAACAGACAGCTGGCTGCGCTGAAGGCTTGTCCGATTACTGCCAAGTTCGGTGGTGCTACCGGTAACTACAACGCACATCACGTGGCTTATCCGGAATTCGACTGGAAGGCATTCGGCAACCGTTTCGTAGCTGAGAAGCTGGGACTGGAGCGTGAGGAATACACGACTCAGATTTCCAACTACGACAACCTGGGAGCTATCTTCGATGCCATGAAGCGTATCAATACCATCATGATTGACATGAACCGTGACTTCTGGCAGTATATCTCCATGGAATACTTCAAGCAGAAGATCAAAGCCGGTGAGGTTGGTTCAAGTGCCATGCCGCACAAGGTGAACCCGATTGACTTTGAGAATGCAGAAGGAAACCTGGGTATGGCCAACGCAATCCTGGAGCACCTGTCAAGCAAACTGCCGGTTTCTCGTCTGCAGCGCGACCTGACCGACTCTACGGTGCTGCGTAACGTGGGTGTTCCGTTCGGACACATCATCATCGCCATCCAGAGCTCACTCAAGGGACTGGGCAAGCTCCTGCTGAACGAGCACAAGATTTATGAGGATCTTGACAACTGCTGGAGCGTAGTGGCAGAAGCCATCCAGACAATTCTGCGCCGTGAGGCTTATCCGCATCCATACGAAGCACTGAAGGCATTGACCCGCACCAACCAGGCCATCAATGAAAGTTCTATCAAGGAATTCATTGAGACATTGAATGTGAGTGAAGAGATCAAGAAGGAGCTGCGTGCCATCACACCGCACAACTATACGGGTATGTAATTGAAACAAACTTTAAAAAAACTGATATAATTCTGCCCGAGAGGGTACATTTACTAATTCATTAAATTTAATTTTATGACAGAAAAAGAAAACAGACAAAATGGCGAATTCAGCCAGTCTGGCCGAGACGGTTACAAATCTTACAACAAATACAGCCGTAATGAGGGAGGAAACAATTATGGACGGCGTCCGCGTTTCAACAATGCAGAGGGCGGAGAGCGTCCGTACCGTTCTTCTTACAACCCGAACTTCAACAACGGCGGAAACGGTGAACAGCGTCCGTATCGTCCGCGCTTCAACAACAACAATGGCGGACAGGGTGAAGGAGGTTATCGTCAGCAGCGTCCGTACCGTCCTGCATACGGCAACAAGCAGGAAGGAGGAGAACGCCAGGGATATAATCCGCGTTTCAACAATAACAATGGCGGACGTCCGCAGCGCCCGTACACTCCGCGCTTCAACAACAACGAAGAAGGCGGTGAAGCACGTAGATTCCGTCCGCGCTTCAACAACAATGGCGGACAGGGTGAAGGAGGATATCGCCAGCAGCGTCCCCGTTACAACAATGGCGGACAGCAGGGTGGTTATGGCAACCGCCAGCAGGGAGGCTATCGTCCTCGTACGGCCGACTATAATCCGAATGCGAAATACAGCATGAAGAAGCAGATCGAATATAAGGATGTGCTTACTGATCCGGATGAACCGATTCGTCTGAACAAGTTCCTGGCAAATGCCGGTATCTGCTCACGCCGTGAGGCGGATGAGTTTATCACCGCAGGGGTAATCTCTGTAAACGGTGAGGTGGTAACAGAACTGGGAACCAAGGTGAAGCGTACGGATGAAGTGAAGTTCCACGATCAGCCGGTAAGCATCGAGCGTAAGGTATACGTGTTGCTGAACAAGCCGAAGGACTGTGTAACGACATCGGATGACCCGCAGGAACGCAAGACGGTAATGGATTACGTAAAAGGTGCCTGCAAGGAGCGTATCTACCCGGTAGGTCGTCTGGACAGAAACACTACAGGTGTATTGCTGCTGACCAACGACGGTGACCTGGCTTCGAAACTGACACACCCGAAATTCTTGAAGAAGAAAATCTATCACGTATATTGTGACAAGAACGTGACGAAAGCGGACCTGGACCAGATTGTATCGGGTATCACACTGGACGACGGAGAAATCCACGCAGATGCGGTAAGCTATGCATCGGATACCGACAAGTCGCAGGTGGGTATTGAAATTCACTCTGGAAAGAACCGTATCGTACGCCGTATCTTCGAATCGCTGGGATACCGTGTCATCAAGCTCGACCGTGTATATTTTGCGGGACTGACCAAGAAGGGACTTCGCCGCGGTGACTGGCGTTACCTGACAGAACAGGAAGTAAACATCCTCCGCATGGGGTCTTTTGAATAAATAGATTTTTAATACTGTGCAATAACGTTACAGGCACGGTACACCTTTCAGGGATGACGGCGGAAGACCGGACCGGAAAAGTGGACCGTGCTTGTACTATAAAAAGAAAGAAAAATGGAAACAATTCGTAGAACAAAAATTGTTGACTTGCTGAAACGCCGTGATTTCGGTGCGATGGTCAATGTAAAAGGTTGGGTACGTACCCGCCGCGGTAGCAAACAGGTAAACTTTATCGCCCTGAATGACGGTTCTACTATAAATAATGTGCAGATTGTAGTCGACCTGGCCAACTTCGACGAGGAACTGCTGAAGCAGATTACTACCGGAGCATGTATCAGCGTAAACGGTGAGCTGGTAGAATCGGTAGGTGCCGGACAGGCTGCCGAAATTCAGGCACGTGAAATGGTGGTGCTGGGTACTTGCGACAACACGTATCCGCTGCAGAAGAAGGGACACTCTATGGAGTTCCTGCGTGAGATCGCTCACCTGCGTCCGCGTACAAACACTTTCGGTGCAGTGTTCCGTATCCGTCACAACATGGCTATCGCCATCCACAAGTTCTTCCACGACCGTGGCTTCTTCTATTTCCATACTCCGCTGATCACAGCTTCCGACTGTGAAGGTGCCGGACAGATGTTCCAGGTGACTACCATGAACCTGTACGATCTGAAGAAGGATGAAAACGGTTCTATTATTTATGACAACGATTTCTTTGGAAAGCAGGCCAGTCTGACGGTATCCGGACAGCTGGAAGGAGAATTGGCTGCAACGGCACTGGGAGCCATCTATACGTTCGGTCCTACTTTCCGTGCAGAAAACTCAAATACTCCGCGTCACCTGGCTGAGTTCTGGATGATTGAACCTGAAGTGGCTTTCAACGACATCAATGACAACATGGACCTGGCAGAGGAGTTCATCAAGTACTGTGTACAGTGGGCTCTCGACAACTGCTATGACGATGTGAAGTTCCTGAACGATATGTTCGACAAGGGACTGATCGAACGTCTGCAGGGAGTACTGAAGGAATCGTTCGTACGCTTGCCTTATACAGAGGGTATCAAGATCCTGGAAGAGGCTGTTGCCAACGGACACAAGTTCGAATTCCCGGTTTACTGGGGAGTTGACCTGGCTTCAGAACACGAACGCTTCCTGGTTGAAGAGCACTTCAAGCGTCCGGTAATCCTGACCGACTATCCGAAGGAAATCAAGGCTTTCTATATGAAGCAGAACGAAGACGGCAAGACGGTTCGCGCCATGGACGTATTGTTCCCGAAGATTGGAGAAATCATCGGTGGTTCAGAGCGTGAGGCCGACTACGACAAGCTGCTGACTCGTATTCAGGAACTGAATATTCCGATGAAGGATATGTGGTGGTACCTGGATACCCGTAAGTACGGTTCTTGTCCTCATTCAGGATTCGGACTGGGATTCGAACGCCTGCTGCTGTTCGTTACCGGTATGGCTAACATCCGTGACGTCATCCCGTTCCCGCGTACACCGCGCAACGCTGAATTCTAACCGGTGACTGAGTAACCGGAAGTGATATAATCCGCCTTCTTGCCTTTTCGTAATGTACAGGACAAGATGGCGGATTTTTGTTTTTATGCAACAGAATGATACGCTGATAAGCTTTCGGACGGGCCGAATGGTTTATCGGCTGAATCATATACTTAAAAAGAAAACACATGGAAAATGCAAAGGAATGGTACCGTAACAGAATCGCATCGGGGGAAGCGGAGTTACGGGCAATCAAAGAGAAAATCACCCGCATCAGTTGGTTGAGGGTACTGGCGTTTCTACTGCTCATCGGAGCGGTGGTCTACCTGAGAAAGGAGGAGAACTGGATGATTGTGCTGGGCGCGGGAGTGTTCTTCCTGCCGTTTTTGTGGCTGATGAAAGTGCATAACCGGCTGTTCAACCGGAAGGAGTGGCTGGAAATGCAGCTGGACATCAACCGCAAGGAATGGCAAGGACTGGAAAACGATTACTCGGGATTTGACGGAGGAAAAGAGTTTATCGATCCGGAGCATCCGTATGCCTTCGACATCGACCTTTTCGGGGAGAAATCGCTTTTTCAGGCTATCAACCGTACGTGTACAAGCATCGGAAAGCGTACGCTGGCAGCGTGGCTGATGAAGCATCTTACGGATAAGGAGGCTATCGAGCGTCGTCAGGAAGGGGTGAAAGATGTATCGGAGAGAAGGGAATTCTGCGAGCGGTTTCAACTGACCGGACTCATTCATGAATGCAAGGATACGGATATTCAGGAGATTGGGAAGTGGATGGAACAGTCTGGATGGATGAAACGGTATCCGTGGGTAAAGGCTGTTTGCTGGGCCGTACCGGGCATCAATCTGGTGCTGCTCATCCTGGGAGTTGCCGGAATCATCTCCCTGACATGGGTGGGATTTTCATTCATGGGATTTGTCATCATCAGTTTCGGCATCATCCGGCGTGCAACTTCGGTACAGGAGGAGTACAACCGGAAGTTGAAGGTATTAAGCTGTTACGCGCAATTAATCGCTCTGAGCGAGCGCCAGGAGTGGAAGGCGGAAATGATCAGGGAATGGATGAAAGCGCTGAAAATCGACGGAAAATCGCCTTCTGAGGCACTACAGGAGCTTTCGAAAGAGCTGAGCCGGATGGACCTGCGGAACAATCAGTTGTTGTATGTCATCCTGGAAGGCAGTATCTTCTTCCAGCTCCATCAGATTGTACGGATCGAGGGATGGAAACAGAAATACGGAAGGTATCTGGCAGGATGGCTGGAGACTGTGGGACGGATGGATGCGCTCTGTTCACTGGGGATCTTCGCCTTTAATCATCCCGGATATCAGTATCCGGTTATCTCGCCGGAGCCCTTCTGCCTGAAGGCACGGAACATGGGCCACCCGCTGATGAAGGAAACGCAGTGTGTGAAGAATGATGTGGAGATTCCGGTGAAACCTTTCTTCCTCATCGTTACAGGGGCAAATATGGCTGGGAAAAGTACGTATCTGAGGACCATAGGTACGAACTATCTGCTGGCATGTAATGGCCTTCCTGTGTGTTGTGAATCGATGGAAGTGTATCCGGCGGAATTGGTAACCAGCCTACGGACCTCTGACTCGCTCAGTGAGAATGAATCGTATTTCTTCGCGGAACTGAAGCGGTTGAAAAGAATCATTGACTGGCTGAATGAAGGCAGGGAACTGTTCATCATATTGGATGAGATCTTGAAGGGAACCAATTCTACCGACAAACAGAAGGGTTCATTCGACTTGATGAAGCAGTTAATCGGCCTGAAGGCAAACGGCATCATAGCCACGCACGACCTGTTGTTGGGGGAACTGGTCAATCAGTTTCCGGAGCACATCGCCAACTACTGCTTTGAGGCGGATATCCGGAACGACGAATTGAGTTTCTCCTACAAGTTGCGAAAGGGGATCGCGCAGAACATGAATGCCTGCTTCCTGATGAGAAAGATGGGAATCACCATCGAATAAGTCGCATCAGACAATAATAATCACAATGCTGCGAAGGTGTGCAGACAAAACGTCACCGGCAGTGCGGATATCAGTACCGCTGAAACGACAGTTAGCATAAAACAATGGCGACTGCCACTATAAAAGTGTATATAGTGCAGCCGCCATTGTTTTATGCAGAGGTGTAGCCCACATATCACCCGTCAAAATGCAGGCTTCACCATCCATACTTGATTAGAGCAGACATGCCGAAACACAAGGGCAAGGATATGTAAGCATACAGGAACAAAAAAAGCCGGACATTTAGTCCGGCTTTTAATATATAGTATCTTACAGAATTATTCAGCTTTAGGGGCTTCCTCTGTAGTAGCTTCTGTAGCTTCAGCAGGTGCTTCAGTTGCAGCAGCAGATTTCTTAGAACGACGAGTACGAGTAGCTTTCTTAGCAGCTGACTTAGCCATGTTCTCATTGTAATCAACCAGTTCGATGAAACACATTTCTGCGTTATCACCCAAACGGTGACCAGTCTTGATGATACGAGTGTAACCACCCGGACGATCTGCAACCTTTACAGAGATTTCTTTGAACAGTTCAGTTACAGCGAATTTGTCTTGCAAGTTGCTAAATACAACACGACGTGAGTTAGTTGTGTCTTCTTTAGACTTAGTAATCAGAGGCTCAACGAACTTTTTCAAAGCTTTAGCCTTCGCAACAGTCGTAGTGATTCTTTTGTGCTTGATCAAAGAACATGCCATGTTTGACAACATTGCGTTTCTGTGAGAAGCAGTACGACCTAAATGGTTGAATTTTTTATTATGTCTCATTTGTTATTCTTTATCTAATTTATATTTAGAAATATCTGTTCCAAACGACAGATTCAGACTCTCGAGCAAATCATCAAGCTCAGTGAGCGATTTCTTACCGAAGTTACGGAATTTGAGCAGGTCTGTTTTGTTGAACTGTACCAAGTCGCCCAATGTTTCCACATCTGCAGCTTTCAAGCAGTTCAATGCACGTACTGACAAATCCATATCAACCAACTTGGTCTTCAGCAACTGACGCATGTGCAATACTTCTTCATCGAATTCTTCATTTCCGTCAACATCAGAAGTTTCCAGAGTAATCTTTTCATCAGAGAAAAGCATGAAGTGATAAATCAATATTTTAGCAGCTTCCTTCAGCGCATCCTTCGGGTGAATGGAACCGTCCGTCGTAATTTCCAGCACCAACTTTTCATAGTCAGTCTTCTGTTCTACACGGTAGTTTTCAACCGCATATTTTACATTACGAATCGGAGTATAAATAGAATCGATAGGAATTACATTCACATCGGTGCAGTATTCACGGTTTTCGTCAGCCGGAACATAACCGCGTCCTTTGTTGATTGTAAGATCTATCTGCATAGTTGCTTTTGAATCTAAATGGCAAATAACTAATTCAGGATTTAACACTTCAAATCCGGTCAAATACTTACCAATATCACCTGCCTTAAATTCAGTAGAATTCTCAACGGTAATGCTTACCTTTTCATTTTCGAATTCCTCAACTATTTGCTTGAACCGAACTTGCTTCAGATTCAAGATAATGTTAGTGACATCTTCCTTTACACCTGGTACAGTTGCAAATTCATGCTCAACGCCTTCGATATGAAGTGTATTGATAGCATAGCCTTCCAGAGAAGAGAGAAGAATACGGCGTAAAGCATTACCTACGGTAATACCGAAACCGGGTTCAAGCGGACGGAATTCGAATTTTCCGAATTTGGAATCCGCTTCCAACATTAATACTTTATCAGGTTTTTGAAATGCTAATATCGCCATGAAATTAATTATTATTTAGAGTACAATTCAACGATCAAGTGTTCTTTAATGTTTTCAGGAATGTCTGCTCTTTCTGGCTTGTGCAACAGTTTACCTGTCTTAGAGTTTTCATCCCATTCCAACCAAGGATATTTGCTGTGATTGAATCCAGCCAAAGAGTTAGCAACAACTTCCAAAGACTTAGATCTTTCACGAACACCTACCAACTGACCCGGCTTTACTGAGTATGAAGGGATGTTTACCACTTCACCGTCAACAGTAATATGTTTGTGGCCTACCAACTGACGAGCAGCGGCACGAGTAGGAGCGATACCCAAACGGAACACTACGTTGTCAAGACGACATTCAAGGCTCTGCAACAAGATTTCACCGGTAATACCGTTCATGCTTGCAGCCTTTTCAAACAAGTTACGGAACTGTTTTTCCAAAACTCCGTAAGTATATTTTGCTTTCTGCTTTTCAGCCAGCATGACACCGTACTCAGATGTTTTTCTGCGACGAGTATTTCCATGCTGTCCAGGAGGATAGTTTTTCTTAGACAAAACTTTATCTGCTCCAAAGATTGCTTCACCGAATTTACGTGCAATTCTAGTTTTTGGTCCAGTATATCTAGCCATTTTCTTTTCTAATTTAATTGTTATTAATGAACTCAATTTGTTGCAGCCGCGATTACAGAAAGGAATTGCAATCCATTTATTAACAAATTCAAGTTACATCTAAATAGGTTATCTTTATTATACTCTTCTTCTTTTCGGAGGACGACAACCGTTGTGAGGCAATGGAGTTACGTCGATGATTTCAGTAACTTCAATTCCTGCTCCGTGTACTGTTCTGATAGCAGACTCACGTCCGTTACCTGGACCTTTCACGTAAGCTTTCACCTTTCTCAGGCCAAGGTCGTACGCTACTTTAGCGCAATCCTGGGCAGCCATCTGAGCTGCATAAGGAGTGTTCTTCTTAGAACCTCTAAATCCCATCTTACCTGCAGAAGACCAAGAAATAATCTGGCCTTCGCTGTTTGCCAAAGAAACGATAATGTTATTGAATGAAGAATGAACATGCAACTGTCCATTAGCATCAACCTTTACATTTCTTTTTTTAGCTGCGACTGTTTTTTTTGCCATATTAACAATTATTATTTAGTAGCTTTTTTCTTATTTGCAACTGTTTTCTTTCTTCCCTTACGTGTACGAGCATTGTTCTTTGTGCTCTGACCTCTTACGGGCAGACCCAAACGGTGACGAACACCACGATAGCAACCAATATCCATTAATCGCTTAATGTTCAATTGGATTTCTGAACGAAGATCACCTTCTACTTTATATTCAGCACCAATAATCTCACGGATCTTAGCAGCCTGATCATCAGTCCAATCCTTTACTTTCAAATCACGGTCTACACCCGCTTTGTCCAAAATTTTTGCTGAACTACTGCGTCCGATACCATATACGTATGTCAACGCAATCTCACCTCTCTTGTTCTGAGGCAAATCTACACCAACTATTCTTATAGCCATATACTAAATTATTTTTTTTGCAAAAATAATAAATTATCCTTGACGTTGTTTATACTTAGGATTTTTCTTGTTAATAACATACAAACGGCCATTACGTCTTACGATCTTACATTCCGGCGTACGTTTCTTTAATGATGCTCTTACTTTCATATCTTATTTCTTTTTATTTGTATCTAAAAACGATTCTTCCTTTGGACAAGTCATAAGGTGACATCTCTACCCTAACCTTATCACCCGGTAATATTTTAATGTAATGCATTCTCATCTTGCCGGAAATATGAGCGGTAATCTCATGTCCGTTTTCCAGCTCTACACGAAACATTGCGTTTGACAATGCTTCTACAATTACTCCATCTTGCTCTATTGCTGATTGCTTCGCCATATTAAATTGCTTTATCTCCTAAAACTTGTTCTATAAATTCAAACGATGATAAAATATCTGCCTTATCCAAACCGATTGCGACTGTGTGTTCGAAGTGAGCCGCACATTTCCGGTCTCTTGTCCGGATTGTCCAATTGTCACTCTCCATTACAATCTGCCGGTTGCCTAACGTAATCATAGGTTCTATCGCGATACACATTCCTTTTTTCAACAGCACTCCAGTGCCTCTTCTACCATAGTTGGGAACTTGCGGATCTTCATGCATATCTTTTCCGATTCCATGACCGACAAACTCCCGGACTACTCCGTAGGAATGCGATTCACAATGCTGCTCGATAGCAAATCCGATATCACCGATACGCTTTCCGTGAACAGCGTTTTCAATCCCTTTATACAAAGCCTCCTTTGTCGTTTTCAAAAGTGCCTTAATCTCCGGTTCCACCTCCCCGACACAGAATGTATAAGCAGAATCTCCACAAAATCCATTCATGTAAGTGCCGCAGTCGACTGAAACGATATCACCCTCTTTCAAAGGAATATCATTGGGAATTCCATGAACGACCTGGTCATTGACCGAAGTACATAAGGTTCCCGGAAACGGAGCCCCATAAGGATTTGGAAAGCCCTTAAAGGTAGGGATTGCACCATGATCTCTTATAAACTCTTCAGCAACTTTATCAAGTTGACGGGTTGTAACCCCAGGCTGAATTAATTTAGCAACTTCAGCCAGAGTTTTCCCCACAAGGAGATTACTCTGACGAAGCAGCTCTATTTCATCATCTGTCTTAAGAAATATCATTATAACTCCCTTTAATAAGCAGCTACATTACCTGAGCGTCCCTTGATTCTACCAGAGCTCAACAGACCATCGTAATGACGCATTAACAAATGGCTTTCAACCTGCTGGAGTGTATCAAGAACCACACCCACGAGAATCAACAAAGAAGTTCCACCAAAGAACTGGGCAAACTCGGCCTGCACTCCAAATACTCCGGCAAAAGCTGGCAAGATGGCTACAATAGCCAAGAAGATAGATCCAGGCAATGTAATGCGAGACATGATTGTATCAATGTAGTCTGCAGTACTCTTTCCCGGCTTGATACCCGGTATGAAACCGTTGTTTCGTTTCATATCTTCAGCCATCTGTGTCGGATTGATTGTAATAGCTGTATAGAACCAAGTAAATACAATAATCAGGATTGCAAATACCAAATTATACCAGAAACTGGTATGATCTATAAATGCCCGTGCAAAATTACTTGCCGATTCAGTATTAGAGAATCCAACAATAGTAATTGGAATAAACATGATAGCCTGTGCAAAAATAATCGGCATTACGTTTGCAGCATTTACCTTCAAAGGAATATACTGTCTAGCACCACCATACTGCTTGTTTCCTACAATGCGTTTAGCATATTGTACGGGAACCTTACGAACACCCTGTACCAAAAGAATGGCCGCTGCAATTACCAGGATCAGCATGACAATTTCAAGCAAGAACATGACAATACCACCGGCGCCCGGAGAAGCAAGACGTGAAACGAATTCACCTGAGAAAGCCTGCGGAAGACGTGCGATAATACCGACCATGATGATCAGAGAAATACCGTTTCCGATACCTTTATCAGTAATTCTTTCTCCAAGCCACAAGATGAACATACTTCCAGCTGCTAAGATGATGGTAGAAGTAATAATAAAGAAAGTCCAATCTAATGAAGCATTAAGCGCAGCACTTGCTTGCATCTTTAAGTTGATCAGATAAGAAGGAGCCTGGAATATCAAAATGAATATGGTCAGGATACGAGTATACTGATTAATTTTCCGACGTCCACTTTCACCCTCGCGCTGAAGTTTCTGGAAGTAAGGAACTGCGATAGCCAACAACTGAATCACGATGGATGCAGAGATGTAAGGCATGATTCCCAATGCAAAAATAGAAGCATTAGAAAAAGCTCCACCAGAGAACATATTCAACAAGGCAAGAAGACCTTCACTTGTTTGTTCATGCAACTGCGACAACTTGGCAGGATTGATACCTGGAAGAACCACGTATGATCCAAACCGGTAAATTGCAACAAACAATATAGTAATGAGGATCCGCTGTCTCAGATCCTCAATATTCCATATATTCTTTAATGTTTCAATAGATTTTCTCATTGAATCAGAGTTTTACTGCATTACCACCAGCGGCTTCGATTGCAGCTACTGCGCTCTTAGAGAAAGCATTTGCTTCCACATCAAGCTTAGTAGTTAAACTACCGTTACCAAGAACTTTCACTAACTGGTTAGAAGAAATGAAACCAGCCTCAATCAACTCATTGATACCTACCTTAGACAGATTCTTAGCTTCAGCTAATTTCTGAATAGTATCCAAGTTAATTGCTTTGTATTCAACACGGTTGATATTCTTGAAACCAAATTTCGGAACACGACGTTGAAGAGGCATCTGTCCGCCTTCAAAACCAATCTTCTTAGAATAACCAGATCTTGATTTTGCTCCTTTATGTCCTCTTGTAGAAGTACCACCCAAACCTGAACCGGCACCACGACCAACTCTTTTTCTAGTCTTGACAGATCCTTCTGCGGGACGTAAATTATTTAAATTCATATTGTAAGAATCTTTATTATTAACAATATATTACTTAACGATTGCAACCAGGTGCTTAACCTTTTCAACCATACCCAGAATCGAAGGAGTTGCTTCGTGTTCAACCACACGATTCAATTTACGAAGTCCCAGTGCGTCCAGTGTTCTCTTCTGGTCAGCAGGAGCACCAATTCTACTTTTTACTTGCTTAATCTTAATAGTTGACATGCTTAACCTCCTTATCCTCTAAATACTTTATCCAAACTTACACCTCTGTTCTGAGCTACCATGCGAGCATCTCTCATTTCGCTCAAAGCCAGAATAGTAGCCTTAACCAAGTTGTGCGGATTTGATGAACCTTTTGACTTAGCCAAAACGTCAGTTACACCCACACTTTCCAGAACGGCACGCATAGCACCACCAGCTACCACTCCAGTACCGGTAGAAGCAGGCTTAATAAACACTTCTGCACCACCGAATTTAGCTGACTGTTCGTGAGGAACAGTACCTTTCAGAACCGGAACGCGAGTTAAGTTCTTCTTAGCAGCTTCAACACCTTTAGCGATAGCTGCAGTAACTTCACCAGCTTTTCCCAATCCCCAACCGATGATACCATCTTCGTTACCAACTACTACAATAGCAGAAAAACTGAAAGTTCTACCACCTTTTGTAACCTTAGTAACACGATTGATTGCAACCAATCTATCCTTCAACTCTATATCGTTAGTGATCTTGACTCTATTATTAACTGCCATAATTCATTAAAATTTAAGTCCACCGTTACGAGCAGCATCAGCTACTTCTTTTACTCTCCCATGATACAAGTAACCATTACGGTCGAATACGACAGTCGTAATACCAGCTTCCTGAGCCTTCTTAGCGATCAGTTCACCAACTTTAGCAGCCTGTTCCTTCTTAGGCATTGTTTCCATACCCAGAGAAGATGCGGCAACCAATGTTTTACCGCTCAAATCATCGATAATCTGAACATAGATCTGCTTGTTACTTCTAAACACACTCATACGCGGACGTTCAGCTGTACCTGAAATCTTATTGCGTACTCTATATTTAATCTTGATTCGTCTTTCTATTTTTGTTGTCATAATTATACGATTTTAAGTGAATTATTTAGCGCCAGCTGACTTACCAGACTTTCTACGAATTTCTTCACCAACAAACTTAATACCTTTTCCTTTATAAGGTTCAGGCTTACGGAAAGAACGTATTTTTGAACAAACTTGACCAAGCAGCTGTTTGTCACAAGATTCCAATATAATAAGAGGGTTCTTATTTCTTTCTGATTTAGTTTCAACCTTGATTTCTGGAGGCAACTGCATAAAGATATTATGAGTATAACCCAGAGCAAAATCAATGATGTTACCATTATTAGAGGCACGGTAACCAACACCGACCAATTCGAGTTCTTTCTTGTAACCTTCAGAAACACCTACAACCATGTTGTTGATCAAAGCACGATACAAACCATGGAATGCATGACGCTGTTTCAGGTTATCAAGCATAGCGTCTTCATTTTCTTTCAACACTACATGTCCATCTGCAACTTCTACAGTAATAGCAGGATTTACAAACTGGCTCAACTCACCTTTTGGACCTTTCACATTCACTACATTGTCCTTCAGAGTAACTGTTACTCCAGCAGGAATACTAATGGGCAATTTACCTATTCTTGACATTGATTATCCTCCTACATTAATATACATAGCAAAGAACTTCACCACCGATCTTCAGTTCAGCAGCTTCTTTGTTAGTCATCACACCTTTGGAAGTAGATATAATAGCAATACCTAATCCGTTAATAACTCTCGGCATGTCTTTGTAGCCAGTATACTTACGCATACCTGGAGTAGATACTCTTTCAAGTTTCTTAATAGCGTTAACTTTGTTAACAGCATCGTACTTCAAAGCAACTTTGATAGTACCCTGAGGACCATCTTCTACAAATTTGTAGTTCAGGATGTAACCTTTGTCAAACAGGATCTTTGTAATTTCCTTTTTCAGGTTTGAAGCAGGTACTTCCACAACTCTGTGCTTAGCACTAATTGCATTTCTCAATCTTGTGAGATAATCTGCGATTGGATCTGTCATAAAAAATAATTGTTAAATTAATCAGGACTACCCTGACAATATTTAATAATAAAAAAATTACCAGCTTGCTTTCTTAACGCCCGGAATTAAACCATTTGAAGCCATTTCACGGAACTGAATACGTGAAATGCCAAACTGACGCATATATCCTTTTGGACGACCAGTCAGTTTGCAACGGTTGTGCAAACGGATAGGATTGGCATTTTTAGGAAGAGCCTGCAATTTCTGAGCTGCTTCAAAAGCTTCTGCAGGATCACCTGTGTTAACAATCTTCTTCAACGCTGCACGTTTCTCAGCATATTTGGCTACCAGTTTGGCTCTTCTGACTTCGCGAGCCTTCATTGATTCTTTTGCCATATCTTATCAATCTTTTTTAGCGTTTTTAAACGGTAAACCGAATTCCTTCAACAAAGCATAACCTTCTTCGTCTGTCTGAGCAGAAGTTACAAAGGTAATATTCATTCCGAGAATTTTAGTAATACTATCGATATTAATTTCAGGGAAGATAATCTGTTCCTGAATACCCAAAGTATAGTTACCTCTTCCGTCGAACTTGCTTTCGATACCTTTGAAGTCACGGATACGCGGCAAAGCCACACGAACCAATTTTTCAAGGAACTCATACATTCTTTCACGACGCAAAGTTACCATGACACCAATTGGCATTTTCTTACGCAACTTGAAGTTTGCGATATCTTTACGAGAAACAGTGGCAACAGCTTTCTGTCCAGTAATTGCTGTTAACTCATTAATAGCTACATCAATAATCTTCTTATCAGCAACAGCCATACCCAATCCCTGATTGATTACAATCTTCTTCAGAACTGGAATCTGCATAGATGAAGTATACTGGAACTGATTCTTCAATGCCGGAGCGATACGCTCAGCATATTCTTTCTTAAGGCTAGCAGTATTACTCATTATTTAATCTCCTCTCCTGATTTTTTAGCATAACGAACAAATGTTCTTCCATCAGAACTTTCTCTTCTACCTACACGTGTCGGCTTTCCTGTTTTAGGATCTACCGGGTTCAAGTTAGAGATGTGAATAGGAGCTTCCTGCTTCACAATACCACCCTGAGGATTTTTAGCGTTAGGTTTGGTACTTTTAGATACCATATTGATACCTTCTACCAATGCACGTCCTTCTTTAACGAGAACTTTCAACACGCGGCCAGTTTTACCCTTATCTTCACCAGAGTTTACGTAAACTGTATCGCCTTTTTTAATATGTAATTTACTCATTACTTAAATCTTTTACAAAATTAAAGTACTTCAGGTGCAAGTGATACCACTTTCATGTTTGCAGCACGCAACTCTCTTGCTACAGGGCCAAAGATACGACTTCCTCTAATTTCACCTGCGTTATTCAATAACACGCAAGCATTATCATCAAAACGAATGTAAGAACCATCAGCACGACGGATTTCTTTCTTAGTACGTACGATCAGGGCCTTTGATACTGCACCTTTTTTAACATCACTTGAGGGGATAACACTCTTAATTGAAACAACAATTACATCCCCTACAGAGGCGTAACGTCTCTTTGTACCGCCTAATACGCGGATACAAAGAGCTTCTTTAGCACCACTGTTGTCACATACTGTAAGTCTGGATTCTGCTTGTATCATAATTACTTAGCTCTTTCGATAATTTCAATCAATCTCCATCTCTTAGTTTTACTCAAAGGACGAGTTTCCATAATGCGAACTGTATCACCGATCTGGCATTCGTTCTTTTCGTCATGAGCGTGGTATTTTTTCGTTTTAGAAACGAATTTACCGTAAATAGGGTGTTTTTCCTTAAACTTAGCAGCAACAGTAATGGTCTTATCCATTTTATTGCTTACTACAACACCAGTTCTTTCTTTTCTTAAATTTCTAGCTTCCATGAGGACCATTATTATTTGTTAAGTTCTCTCTGACGCAATTCTGCTTTCATACGCGCAATAGTTCTGCGTAATTTCTTGATCTGTGCAGGATTTTCCAGCGGAGAGATCGAATGATTCAAAACCATTTGATTATAATTGGCAACTTCAGTCTGAATTCTTTCTGCCAATTCGTTGGTAGCTATTTCTCTAATTTCTGCAATCTTCATATCAATTAAGCATTTTGACTTGCGTCGTAATCACGTCTAACAATAAACTTAGTAGTAACAGGCAGTTTCTGAGCTGCAAGACGCAGAGCTTCTTTTGCCACATCGAAAGATACACCTTCCACTTCGATCAAAATACGACCCGGAGTTACAGGAGCTACGAAACCTTCTGGAGAACCTTTACCCTTACCCATACGTACGTCAGCAGGCTTACGAGTAATTGGTTTATCAGGGAATATACGAATCCAGATTTGACCCTGACGCTGCATATATCTTGTCACAGCAATACGGGCTGCCTCAATCTGACGTCCAGTAATCCATTTAGTCTGAAGAGATTTGATACCGAAAGTACCAAAAGCCAACTGATGTCCTCTCTGGGCGTTACCTTTTGCGCTACCTTTCTGCTGTCTTCTGAATTTTGTCTTTTTCGGTTGTAACATAATTCCTAAAATTCAAATTCGTTAGCGATTGTTGTTTTTCTTTCTGCGGAAATTCTTTCCACCATTGTTTCCGTTTCCACCACGGTTATTTTCTTTACTCTGAGTAAAGTTAGGAGCCAATTCACGTTTTCCGTAAACCTCACCACGGCAAATCCATACCTTGATACCGAGCAAACCAACCTTTGTCAAAGCTTCTGCATGACAGTAGTCGATGTCAGCACGGAAAGTATGCAACGGTGTACGTCCTTCCTTATACATTTCAGAGCGAGCCATTTCAGCACCATTCAAACGTCCTGAGATCAGTACCTTGATACCCTCAGCGCCCATACGCATTGTATTGGCGATAGCCATTTTAATGGCACGACGGTAAGCGATTTTACCTTCAACCTGGCGAGCAATGTTATTAGCAACGATCACAGCGTCGAGTTCCGGTCTCTTAACTTCGAAGATATTAATCTGGATATCCTTGTCGGTGATCTTCTTCAACTCTTCTTTCAACTTATCAACTTCCTGACCACCTTTACCAATGATAATTCCTGGGCGAGCAGTGCAAACAGTGATTGTAACCAATTTCAGAGTACGCTCAATAACGATTCTTGAAACGCTGGCTTTTGCAAGTCTGGCATTCAGATATTTACGAATTTTGCTGTCTTCCAACAAAGCGTCACCATAATTCTTGCCACCGTACCAGTTAGAATCCCATCCTCTGATAATTCCTAAACGGTTGCTTATCGGATTAACTTTCTGTCCCATCTAATCTTAATTTTTATCATTAGTATTCTTAGAATCAACGAACAAAGTTACGTGGTTTGAACGTTTACGAATTCTGTAACCTCTACCCTGTGGAGCCGGTCTCATTCTTTTCAAGGTTGCTCCCCCGTCAACATAAATCTTAGTTACAAACAATTCGCCGTCTTCAGCCTTACGTTCGTTTTTCTGTTCCCAGTTAGCAATAGCAGAGCGTAACAACTTTTCAACTCTAGCAGAAGCTTCTTTAGAAGAAAACTTCAAAACACCAAGCGCTCTATTTACCTCCATACCACGGATCATGTCAGCCACAAGGCGCATTTTGCGTGGAGAAGTAGGCACATTTTGCAATTTCGCAAAATACATGGTTTTAAGGGCTTCTTTTCTTTTTTCAGCCGATATTTTTTTTCTTGCTCCCATTATTTATTACTTTATTATTTCAATAAGCGTCCTGTATTATTTTTTCTTGTTACCAGCGTGTCCACGGAAAGTACGTGTCGGAGCGAATTCTCCCAACTTATGACCAACCATGTTCTCAGTAACGTAAACAGGAATAAATTTGTTTCCGTTATGAACTGCAATTGTATGCCCTACGAAATCAGGCGAAATCATTGAAGCTCTAGCCCATGTCTTAACAACTGATTTCTTGCCGCTTTCATTCATAGCCAGCACTTTGTTTTCCAGTTTTACATTAATATATGGACCTTTTTTTAATGAACGACTCATAAATTACTCAATTAATCAGTTGTTATTACTTTCTTCTTTCAATAATATACTTAGAAGACTGTTTCTTAGGTGCTCTTGTCTTCAAGCCCTTAGCATACAAGCCTGTACGTGATCTCGGGTGACCTCCTGACTGACGTCCTTCACCACCACCCATCGGGTGATCAACAGGGTTCATAACAACACCACGGTTGTGAGGACGACGGCCCAGCCAACGAGAACGACCTGCCTTACCAGAAGCTTCCAAAGCATGATCAGAATTACCTACACTACCGATAGTAGCCTTACAAGCACTCAAGATTTGTCTTACTTCACCTGAAGGCAATTTGATAACACAATATTTTCCTTCACGAGAAGTCAACTGAGCAAAGTTACCAGCCGATCTTACCAAAGCAGCGCCTTGACCCGGACGCAATTCGATGTTGTGAATTACAGTACCTACCGGGATATTTTCCAATGGAAGTGCGTTACCAATCTCAGGCGTCGCATTCGCACCAGACATCAAAGTACTACCTACCTGCAATCCATTAGGAGCAATGATATATCTTTTTTCACCATCAGCATAAAACAGCAAAGCGATACGAGCCGAACGGTTCGGATCATATTCGATTGTCTTAACAACTGCTGGAACACCGTCTTTATTTCTCTTAAAGTCGATAATACGGAATTTTCTCTTATGACCGCCACCGATATAGCGCATTGTCATTTTACCTACGTGGTTACGACCACCAGTAGAACGCTTTCCATATACAAGAGATTTTTCTGGTACCGATGCAGTAATCTCTTCAAAAGTACCAATAATTTTGTGTCTCTGCCCCGGTGTTGTGGGCTTAAATTTACGTACTGCCATCTTCTATTTAAATATTGCTATAAAAATCAATAGTATCGCCTTCCTTCAACGTAACGATTGCTTTCTTATAAGCATTTGTGCGTCCGTTAATAAGGCCAGATTTAGTATAACGGCTCTTGTTCTTACCTGCATAGCGAACAGTATTTACGTCCACTACAGTCACGTTATACAAAGCTTCGATTTCACTCTTAATCTGTAATTTGTTAGCTTCAGGACGAACAATAAATCCAAAACGATTAAACTTTTCAGATATCGCCGTCATTTTTTCTGTAACCAACGGTTTAATAATCATTCCCATATTACTTCGTCTCCTTTACTTATTTAACTAAGGTTTCCTCGATAGCTTTCAATGCACTCTCTGTCACAACAACAGTTTCTGCGTTCAATACAGCATATGTATTCAGCGCAGAAGCAATTGCAAGATTTGTACGCTCTAAGTTACGAGCAGACAAATATACGTTTTTATTTGCTTCCGGCAAAACCATAAGCAGCTTTTTACCAGCTACTTTAAGATTATTCACAACATTTACAAATTCTTTAGTTTTAGGAGCTTCGAAAGCGAAGTCTTCTACTACTACGATGTTGTTTGCCTGAGCCTTATAAGCCAATGCAGACTTACGAGCCAAAGCCTTTACCTTCTTGTTCAATTTGAACCAGTAATCACGTGGTTTAGGACCAAACACACGAGCACCACCTACCAACAGCGGAGAGTTGATGTCACCACGACGAGCGCCACCACCACCTTTCTGACGGCCCAATTTACGAGTAGAACCACTGATTTCGCTTCTTTCCTTAGACTTGTGAGTTCCCTGGCGCTGATTAGCCATGTACTGTTTTACGTCCAGATAGATAGCGTGATCATTCGGAGTAATACCAAAGATAGCTTCGTTCAAAGTAACCTTTCTTCCGGTATCTTCACCCTTAATATTTAATACGTTAACTTCCATTATTTCTCAATTATTACGATTGAACCTTTGCAACCCGGAACAGAACCCTTGATCAACAGCAAGTTGTGTTCAGGAATTACTTTTAATACCTGTAAGTTGTGAGTAGTTACTCTGTCACCACCCATTTGTCCGCCCATGCGCATTCCTTTGAATACTTTTGCAGGGTAAGAACAAGCACCGATAGAACCCGGCTTACGAGCGCGGTTGTGCTGACCGTGAGTTGTCTGACCAACACCACCAAATCCGTGACGTTTTACAACACCCTGGAAACCTTTACCCTTAGAAGTACCGATAACGTCTACATAAGAAGCATCGTTGAACAATTCTACGGTAATAGTGTCACCTAAATTCAATTCTTCTGAGAAATCTTTGAACTCGGCCAAGTGTCTCTTTGGAGTTACCCCAGCTTTCTTAAAGTGACCCATCAACGGTTTAGTAGTGTGCTTTTCCTTCATGTCCTGGAAACCTACCTGAACAGCTGCATAGCCATCTTTTTCTACACTCTTAATCTGAGTAACTACACAAGGACCAGCTTCGATAACAGTGCATGGTACATTTTTACCATCAGCACTGAAAACGGATGTCATTCCGATTTTCTTTCCTAATAATCCTGGCATTTCAGTTAAATTTTAAATACATTAAACTTTAATTTCTACTTCTACTCCACTCGGTAATTCTAACTTCATCAAAGCATCTACTGTCTTTGCAGTTGAGCTATAGATGTCGATCAGTCTCTTGTAAGAAGACAGTTCGAACTGTTCACGTGACTTCTTGTTAACGAAAGTCGAACGGTTAACAGTAAAGATACGCTTGTGAGTTGGCAATGGAATAGGACCGCTAACGATAGCGCCTGTAGCCTTCACAGTTCTTACAATCTTTTCAGCTGACTTGTCTACCAAGTTGTGATCGTAAGATTTCAGTTTAATTCTGATTTTCTGACTCATTTGTTTAATTAATTATTTATAGTTAGTAAGATGAAGCTTGAGGGCAAAGAGTCATTCGCTTGCCCTCATAAGCTTCAAGATATTTTTCTATTATACCAAGTCTACGCGACCCTTAACTTCTTCCAGTACAGTCTTAGCGATTGAGCTAGAAACCTGAGCGTGGTGATCGTAAGACATTGATGAAGTTGCACGACCTGAAGTGATGGTACGCAATGCAGTTACATAACCGAACATTTCAGCCAGCGGCACCATAGCTTTAACGATACGAGCACCTGAACGGCTTGTTTCCATACCTTCAACCTGTCCACGACGTCTGTTCAAGTCACCGATAACGTCACCCATGTTTTCTTCCGGAGTAACAACTTCCAGCTTCATGATAGGCTCCATCAAAACAGGACCTGCTTTTACGCAAGCGTTCTTGTAAGCCTGGATAGCACAGATTTCGAAAGACAACTGGTCAGAGTCAACCGGGTGGAATGAACCATCCTTCAACACTACCTTCAATGAATCAAGCGGATATCCTGCCAATACACCGTTCTTCATTGCAGTCTGGAAACCTTTCTGCACTGAAGGGATGAATTCCTTAGGCACGTTACCACCCTTCACTTCGTCGATGAACTGCAAGCCACCCTGAGTATAGTCTTCGTCAACCGGGCCGATTGAAACGATGATATCAGCGAACTTACCGCGACCACCTGACTGCTTCTTGTAAACTTCACGCAGTTCAACAGTCTTAGTAATTGCTTCCTTGTAGCTAACCTGAGGACGTCCCTGGTTACATTCAACCTTGAACTCACGTTTCAGACGGTCGATGATGATATCCAAGTGAAGCTCACCCATACCTGAGATAACTGTCTGACCAGTCTGTTCGTCAGTCTTAACAGTAAATGTCGGGTCTTCTTCAGCCAGCTTAGCCAAACCGTTAGACAATTTATCCAAGTCTTTCTGAGTCTTAGGCTCAACTGCGATACCGATAACCGGTTCCGGGAAGTCCATAGATTCAAGAACGATAGGAGCTGTTTCGTCGCACAAAGTATCACCAGTACGGATATCTTTGAAACCAACACCTGCACCGATATCACCTGCGCTGATCACTTCAACAGGGTTCTGCTTGTTTGAGTGCATCTGGAACAGACGAGATACACGTTCTTTCTTACCAGAACGAGAGTTGAAGATATAAGATCCGGCTTCAACCTTACCTGAGTAAACACGGAAGAAAGTCAAACGACCTACATACGGGTCAGTTGCAATCTTGAACGCCAGAGCAGAAGTCTTTTCATCTTCACTTGGCTTACGGTCTTCTTCAGCACCTGTAGTAGGATTAGTTCCGATGATATTCGGAGTATCCAGCGGAGAAGGCAAGAAAGCACATACATAATCCAGCAAAGTCTGAACACCTTTGTTCTTGAAAGAAGAACCACAGAACATCGGAACGATATCCATCTTCAATGTTCCGGCACGCAGAGCACGCAAGATTTCTTCTTCAGTGATAGTAGAAGGATCGTCAAAATACTTTTCCATCAGTGCTTCGTCGAACTCAGCCACTTTTTCCAGCATCTTGTCTCTCCATTCCTGAGCTTCGTCAACCAAGTTTGCAGGAATATCTTCTACATCGTAGTCAGCACCCATTGTTTCATCGTGCCATACGATAGCCTTCATCTTGATCAAGTCAACTACTCCCTTGAAGTTTTCTTCTGCGCCAATAGGAATAACAACCGGACACGGATTAGCACCCAATACATCCTTCATCTGACGAACTACTTCAAAGAAGTCTGCACCTGAACGGTCCATTTTGTTTACGTAACCGATACGAGGTACATTATACTTATCAGCCTGGCGCCATACTGTTTCAGACTGCGGTTCAACACCACCTACTGCACAATAAGCAGCCACTGCACCGTCGAGCACACGCAAAGAACGTTCTACCTCAGCAGTAAAGTCAACGTGTCCCGGAGTGTCAATCAAGTTAATTTTATAAGTATTACCCGCATATTTCCAACGAGTTGTAGTTGCAGCAGAAGTGATAGTAATACCACGTTCCTGTTCCTGCTCCATCCAGTCCATTGTTGCAGCACCGTCATGAACCTCACCGATTTTGTGAGTCAGACCTGTGTAGAACAAGATACGTTCTGAAGTAGTTGTCTTACCAGCATCGATGTGAGCCATGATACCGATATTACGGGTCAAATGCAAATCTTGCTTAGCCATTTTAATTATCCTATTAAATTATTACTTGATTAAAATCTGAAATGAGCGAACGCACGGTTAGCTTCAGCCATACGGTGCATATCTTCCTTACGCTTGAAAGCACCACCCTGTTCGTTGTAAGCATCCAAGATTTCAGCAGCCAATTTGTCTGCCATAGACTTACCACCACGCTTACGAGCGAAAGCGATCAAGTTTTTCATTGAAATTGACTCTTTACGGTCAGGACGAATTTCTGTAGGAACCTGGAAAGTTGCACCACCGATACGGCGAGATTTAACTTCCAGCTGCGGAGTTACGTTATCTAAGGCTTTTTTCCAAACTTCCAAAGCTGAAGTTTCTTCGTTAGGAAGTTTAGTTTCAACTGTTTTCAATGCATTGTAGAAGATTTCGTAAGAAGTATTCTTCTTTCCATCATACATCAGATGGTTAACGAATTTAGAAACCTTCTGATCATTAAATACCGGATCCGGAAGGATCACACGTTTTTTTGGTTTTGCTTTTCTCATTTTGTTTGATAATAATGTTTAGTTTGGGGCTGCATTCTCTGTTTACTTCAACGCCTCCTCCGAGACATTTACTCAACCTTAAAGCTTTTCCAACAAACCAAAACGAATTTAATAACTTGTTTTTCTAAAAAGGATTGTACTCAGCTACGGATTATTTTTTCTTTCCCTTTCCTGCTGGAGCTGCTGCCTGACCTGGTTTAGGACGCTTAGCACCGTATTTAGAACGTCTCTGTGTACGACCTGCCACACCGGCTGTATCCAAAGTACCGCGAACGATATGATAACGTACACCTGGAAGGTCTTTCACACGACCACCACGAACCAATACGATTGAGTGTTCCTGCAAGTTGTGTCCTTCTCCCGGGATGTATGAGTTCACTTCCTTAGAGTTTGTCAGACGTACACGAGCAACTTTACGCATTGCTGAGTTCGGTTTCTTAGGAGTTGTAGTGTAAACACGTACACAAACACCACGTCTCTGAGGGCATGAGTCCAATGCAGGTGATTTACTCTTATCAACCAAAACCGTTCTTCCTTTTCTTACTAACTGTTGAATAGTAGGCATTTTGTTTGATTTTTAATTGTTATATATTTTGTTTATTGTTTTTCCAATCCTTAAGCGAAACAATACATTTCGGGCTGCAAAATTACAAATAACTTTTTAATAGACAAACTGTTTTAAAATAAAAAACGCCCATTTTTCGCAAAAAGACGAAAAATGGGCGCTAAAGTCCTGATTTTATACTTTTTTAAGCTTCTCCTTTGAAGTCGCTCAATGGCGGAACGAATGTTTTGCCATGAGCCTGCTGTTCTTCCGGCATACGGATCGGGCCGAAATTATTCTCATATTTTGCCACATTGTCCTGCAGGGCATACATCAGTCTCTTGGCGTGTTCCGGAGTCATTACGATACGAGACTGCACACCTGCCTTAGGAATACCCGGCATGATACGGACAAAGTCCAAAATGAATTCTGAAGTCGAATGAGTAATGATGGCGAGGTTTGCATAAGTTCCCTGAGCTACCTCTTCTTTCAGTTCTATCTGAAGCTGATTATTGTTTTTTTCGTTTTCCATGATATAAAATATTTAATGTTGATTTCTGATTTTACGCAGGCAAATGTAGGAAAAAAGCCGAATAATACACTATAGATTCAGAAAAAATTATTCTGTCTTTTCCCTTCCGGAAGGCTTTTCAGAGTGGCCGTACCCCTTCCTGAACCGCCTTTTTCCTTTTCAGGCTTCATTAATCTCATTTATATTTTTCCGATTGAGAAAGCAGAATAACAGATTATCTTACAGCCATTTGCCTGAAATCTTCTTTATATTTTCATTTCATATTTCCTAAAAACCAATCAAAATCACTATTTTTGATAAAAACTATAAACTCTAATACCTCTATTACAAAATGAAAATTACATTTCGTATTCAGTATCATACTGTATGGGGTGAGTCTCTGAGAGTCATTCTCAACGACGACGAAACCCGTACACTGGAACTCACAACAAGAGACGGGGTGGAATGGCACGGTAGCTTCGACTATCCTTTGAATGAAGCGCTCACCTACCGTTATGGCGTATACCGTGACCAGACATGTATACGGAAAGAGCTGGGAAGCATCCCGCACAGTTGCTATCCGGGGAATGCCCAGCAGAGCCATTACCTGATTGACGACTGCTGGCGCGACCTGCCGGAAGCCGCACACCGGTACAGCTCGGCCTTCAACAGTATACATCGTGTCCAGGATCCTGCTCCCATACAAAATCATACCGGAAGCTGCATTACTTTCCGTGCCCTCTGCCCGGAATTGAGCACACACCACCAGGCATTGGGTATCATCGGCAACTGCAACCTCCTCGGCAACTGGGAATATTGCCGTCCTATCCGTATGCAGGAGGTACAGCCGAATGTATGGCACCTGTCTTTTGACGCTTCCAAACTGGAATACCCGTTTGAATATAAGTTTGTAGCCGTTGACATCGAAACCGGAGCGGTGGTTGAATGGGAAGCCCATGACAACCGTGTGTTCCATATCCAGCCGCTGCAGCGCGGTGAGACTTACCTGGCCCCCGAAACGGAAGTCTTCTTTGCACAGGCTCCCAAGCGGATTGCCGGAAGTGCCATCCCGGTCTTCTCACTCCGGTCGGAAGGAAGCTGCGGTGTCGGCGACTTCGGCGACCTGAAGGAATTCATCACCTGGGCAGCAAGTACCGGACAGAAAGCCGTACAGATTCTCCCGATCAATGATACGACGACTACCAAGACATGGACTGATTCGTATCCGTACAGCAGCATTTCCATTTATGCCTTCCATCCGATGTTTACCGACCTCCGTCAGCTCCCGTCGCTCGACAACTGGAAGGAAGCAAAGGAGTTTGAGGAAGAACGCATCCGTCTTAATGCGCTTCCACAGGTCGATTACGAAGCCGTCAACGAACTGAAGCACAAATACCTGAAAGCAGTATTTGCTCAGGAACAGGAAAACATTCTGAAGAGTCCTGACTTCCTGAAGTTCTTTGAAGACAACCGCGACTGGCTGCAGCCGTATGCTGCCTTCTCGTATCTGCGCGACATCAACGGAACACCTGATTTTTCACAGTGGGGAGAATACCAGACTTACCAGAAAGAAAAAATCGAAGCATTGTGCCAGGCAGCAAGTCCTGCTTATCAAGACATCGCCTATTATTATTTCGTCCAATATGAGTTGCACATCCAGCTGCTGGCAGCATGCACTCACGGACGGGAACTGGGAGTCATCGTCAAGGGAGATATTCCAATCGGTATCAGCCGTACCAGTGTGGAAGCCTGGGTAGAACCTTATTATTTCAACATGAACGGACAGGCAGGAGCCCCACCCGATGCCTTCTCTACCAAGGGACAGAACTGGGGTATGCCGACTTACAACTGGGAAGTGATGGCTAAAGACGGATACCAGTGGTGGCGCCGCAGATTCCGGAAAATGGCTGAATATTTCACCGCTTACCGAATCGACCACATCCTGGGCTTCTTCCGCATCTGGGAAATACCTATTCATTCCGTACACGGTCTGCTGGGCCAGTTTGTACCTGCTCTGCCGATGAGCCGTGAGGAAATCCAGAGTTTCGGACTGTACTTCCAGCGTGACTTCATGACCAAGCCGTTCATCAACGACCGCATCCTGGATACAGTATTCGGCGAACACAGCGACTATGTACGCAATACATTTGTTGAGCATACCGGATATGGTATCTACCGCATGCGCGAAGAGTTTGACACGCAGCGTAAGGTGGAAGCCTTCTTCAACGGCAAGATTGACAATGAAAGCCTGTACATCAAGGAAGGACTGTATACCCTGATCAGCAACGTACTGTTTGTGGTAGACCGCAAGAATCCGGACATGTATCATCCGCGCATCGCCGCACAGACCGACTTTATCTACAACCAGCTGAACCGCCAGGAACAGGAAGCGTTCAACCGTTTGTACAATCATTACTTCTACCAGCGCCACAACGAATTCTGGTACAGCGAGGCCATGAAGAAGTTGCCGATACTCACGCAGTCAACTTCCATGCTGGTCTGCGGAGAAGATTTGGGTATGGTGCCCGACTGTGTGCCTTGGGTAATGAACCAGTTGCAGATTCTATCGCTGGAAATCCAGCGCATGCCTAAGGATCCGAAACATGAATTCGGACATGTCAGCGAATATCCGTACCGGTCGGTATGTACCATCGGCACTCACGACATGTCTACTCTGAGAGGATGGTGGGAAGAAAACCGTGAAGTAACCGGACATTTCTACTGGCATGAGCTGAGACATTGGGGCGAACTTCCGGAACATGCACCCGGATGGCTGTGCGAAGAGATTGTCCGCCAGCATCTGGACAGCCCGTCCATGCTCTGTATCCTGACTTGGCAGGACTGGACTTCCATCGACGAGGAACTACGTAATCCGGACATTGAGGCAGAACGCATCAACATTCCGGCGAATCCGAAGCATTACTGGAGGTGGCGTATGCACCTCTCTATTGAACAGCTGATGAAAGCAGACCAGTTCAATGAGCGGATTACGAACCTGATTGCTGAAAGCGGAAGAAAACAATAAATAAGACCTGAAATAAGAAACGTACATCCGTCTTTTATTTCACTCGGAATCATCATAAAAAAGAGGCTGTCTCAAATGAGACAGCCTCTCATACCTTTATTTATTTCACTTCTGTCGTCTTTAACTATAAACGGATGGTTTCAAGGATTTTCTCCAAGGCACCTGCATTTTTCTTTACATAATTTCCGGCATTCTCACCCGAAAGCTGCAAGAACTGACGGTCTTCCCTGAACCGGTCCATAAGTTCATTGAAGTCGGAAGCACCCTGTATTTCGAAACCTCCCTTACACTGTTTCAGTCCCTGGGCCTCCATGAACTTCTTGTTGTTTGGTCCGAAGATGACGGGTATACCGTACACCGCCGCTTCCAGTGTATTATGGATGCTTACTCCAAAGCCCCCGCCGATATAGGCAATCTCTCCATAACGGTAAATGGAAGAAAGCAGGCCAAAGCAGTCGATAATCAGACAGTCGGCTTCCGCCACATTCTCTTCCGTAGCCTGAGAATAACGGACCACCTTTCCTTTTACCTTACCGGTAATCTCCTTCAGATGCGACTCATCGATCACGTGAGGCGCAATGACCAGCTTCACCTCAGGATGTGCATTAAAATAAGGGATAAAGATATCTTCATCGGGTGCCCACGAGCTGCCAGCCACCATTGTCAGCCGGTCGCCCTTGAAGCGTTCCACCAGCGAAAGCACCTTTGCCTGGCTGCAAATATCCAGTACCCGGTCGAAACGGGTATCACCACTAATGGACGTTTCCGTCACCCCGATGGTCTTGAGCAAATCCACCGACTCCTGGTTCTGGACAAACAGATGGGTAAAGCATTTCAATACCTCCCGGTATCCCCCGCCGTACCATTTGAAGAAAATCTGTTCCGGACGGAAGATGGACGATACACTGTATACGGGAATCTGTCTCTCGTGCAGTTCCGTCAGATAGTTTTTCCAGAACTCATACTTGATGAAGAAAGCCATGCAGGGATGTGCCTTCTCTACGAATCTGCGGGCATTGCCGGGAGTATCCAGAGGCAAATAGCAAACCACGTCCGCCCCCTTGTAATCCTTGCGCACCTCGTATCCGGAAGGAGAGAAAAACGTCTGAAGAATCTTGTACTCCGGGAACCTGCGGCGAATCTCTTCAATCAGCGGACGTCCCTGTTCGAATTCTCCCAGTGAGGCCGCATGAAACCAGATGTATTTCGCCTTCGGGTCTATATGTTGTTCCAGGACAGAAAAAGTCTTCTTCTGTCCGGCCACCATTTTCGATACCTTTTCACTGAAAAGTGCAGCCATACGGACTGCACTTACATAAAGATATATAAAAAGATTATAAATCATTTCCCTGAAATCTATTATTTGAGTACTTCTACGGCGCGACGTATACGGGCAAGCGTCTCTTCTTTACCCAGAACCGCAGATATATCAAACATATGAGGGCCTTTACCCTCTCCTACCAGAGTCAGTCGGAAAGCATTCATAATATTACCCAGGTGATAACCCTTCTCTTCGATCCACTTCATTACCACCTCTTCCTGATGAGCCAGTGAGAAATCATCCAAAGATTCCAGTACGTCTGCCAGTTCGAGCATGCGTGCTGCCGAATCTTCTTTCCAGCGTTTCTTCACGGTCTTTTCATCGTATTCTGTAGGAGCTACGAAGAAGAACTTGCAGGTTTCCCACAGTTCCTTCACGAAACTTACACGACCCTTCATCAGTCCCACTACCGTAACTACCGTTTCCATCGGTGCTTCGATACCGTGTTCTTTCAGGATCGGCATGAAGAGAGCAGCAATTTCCTCGTCGCTCTTCATCAGGATATATTCATGGTTGAACCATTTTCCCTTTTCATAATCGAATTTGGCTCCGGCCTTGCTGCAACGGTGCAGGTCGAACAGTCTGATCAGTTCATCCATCGACATGATTTCCTGGTCATTTCCCGGATTCCATCCCAGCAGGGCCAGGAAGTTGATGACCGCTTCGGGCAGATAACCTGATTCACGATATCCCGATGATACCTCACCCGTTTTCGGATCGTGCCATTCCAGCGGGAATACCGGGAAACCAAGACGGTCTCCGTCGCGCTTGCTGAGTTTTCCGTTTCCGTCCGGTTTCAACAGCAAAGGCAGGTGAGCGAATTCAGGCATTGAATCTTCCCATCCGAAAGCACGGTACAACAGTACGTGCAGCGGAGCAGAAGGAAGCCATTCCTCGCCACGGATTACGTGAGAAACCTCCATCAGGTGGTCATCTACGATATTGGCCAGATGATAAGTAGGAAGTTCATCTGCTGATTTATACAATACCTTGTCATCCAGGATAGAAGAGTTGATCACCACTTCTCCACGGATCAGGTCGTGTACATGTACATCCTCATTCGGTTCAATCTTGAAACGTACCACATACTGCTTGCCTTCGGCAATCAGCTGCTTCACTTCTTCTTCCGGCATCACCAATGAGTTTCTCATCGAAGTACGGGTAGAAGCGTCGTACTGGAAGTTAGGCACTTCCTTGCGTTTCGCCTCGAGTTCTTCCGGCGTATCAAAAGCGATATAAGCCTTTCCGTTGTCCAGCAGCACCTTCACATATTTCTTGTAGATGTCACGGCGTTCAGACTGACGGTAAGGACCATAGTTTCCACCGAAACTCACTCCTTCATCAAAATGAATGCCCAGCCACTTGAACGACTCGATAATGTATTCTTCCGCACCCGGAACAAAACGGTTGGAATCCGTGTCTTCGATACGGAAAATCAGGTCTCCCCCATGCTGACGGGCGAACAGATAGTTATATAAAGCAGTACGGACACCGCCTATATGTAATGCACCGGTCGGACTGGGTGCAAAACGAACTCTTACTTTTCTTTCTGCCATAATGATTTTCATCTAAAAATACGCTGCAAAAATAAGCTAAATTTCCCGTTTTTTTCTTATTTTGCGCCCAAAATATCTTACATCATGAAAAGTTTCCAGACGAATAATCAATTTTCCTATAAAGACTTGCTTTACAAATGTGCCATTTTCCTGGCGACGGTAACCATCATTGTTTATTTCCTGCCCAAGAAGGGGGCTTTCAATTATCAGTTCGATATCAACAAGCCCTGGAAGTACGGTCTGCTGCAGGCGTCTTTCGATTTTCCCATCTACAAAGACGATGCCCAGGTGCAGAAAGAGCAGGACAGCATCATGGCGGAATACCACCCTTATTTTTCACTGAACGACAGCGGCAGCAAGGCCATTGCCCGCTTCAAGTCGGACTACAACAGTGAACTCAAGAAAATCATTCCCGAAGCCAGTTATGCACATCACATCGAGCGGATACTGAAAAACATCTACGAGAAAGGCATCATCTCTCCGGAAGACCTGATACAACTGAACATGGACAGCCTGAGAAGCATACAGATTGTTTCCAAGAATACCTCCAGCCTGCAGGAAATCGGCGAGCTCTACAGCATCAAGCGGGCCTATGAGGAACTGATCAATTCGGATACGGTCCACTACCGGAAGAACCTGATGCAGCGGTGCAACCTCGACAATTACCTGACACCGAACCTGGTGTACGACAAGGAGCGGTCGGAAAGCGCCAGACAGGACCTGCTGTCCAGCATCTCATGGGCCAACGGTTTTGTAATGAACGGACAGAAAATCATCGACCGGGGGGAGATCATCGACCAGGAGACCTATAATATCCTGAAGTCGCTGGAAAAAGAATGGGACAAAAGAAACGAGACGGCGACTGAAAAGCGACTGACCCTGCTGGGACAGATCCTCTTCGTGTCCATCCTCATCAGCTGCTTCTTGATTTACCTGGAACTGTTCCGCCGGGATTATTACCTGAAGAAAGGAAGCCTGGGACTGTTGTTCTGCATCATCATCTTCTTCCCCATCCTTTCATTCATCATGGTAGAGCATGCCATCATGAGCGTCTATATCGTTCCTTTTGCCATGCTGCCCATCATCATCCGCATTTTCCTGGATTCGCGCACGGCTTTCATGGCGCACATCATTTCCATCCTGCTGTGTTCCATATCGCTCCGCACGCCGCACGAGTTCATCCTGCTGCAGACGGTAGCGGGCATGGCCGGTATCTACAGTCTCCGTGAACTTTCACAGCGCTCCCAACTGCTGCGGAGTGCCTTGATTGTGGTCTGTGTATATTCCATCCTGTACCTGGCACTCGACCTGATTCACGTCAGCGAAATCGCACAGCTGAGTACTACCGTATACATCAACTTCATCATCAACGGCATCCTGCTGCTGTTTACGTATCCGCTTCTCTTTATCCTGGAGAAGACCTTCGGATTTACTTCGAACGTAACGCTGGTAGAGCTGTCGAACATCAACAACAAACTGATGCGCGAGATGTCGGAAGTGGCTCCGGGTACCTTCCAGCACTCCCTGCAGCTGGCCAACCTGACAGCCGCAGCAGCCAACCGCATCGGGGCGAACAGTCAGCTGGTCCGTACAGGTGCCATGTACCATGACATCGGCAAGATGCTGAACCCTGCATTCTTTACCGAGAACCAGTCGGGATTCAATCCGCACAGCCAGTTGAGCTACAAGCAGAGCGCACAGGTCATCATCAGTCACATTACCGACGGAATGAAACTGGCCGACAAATACGACCTGCCACAGGTCATCAAGGACTTCATCTGTACGCATCACGGTGCGGGACTGACCAAATATTTCTACATCTCGTATCAGAACGAACACCCTGATGAGGTAGTCGACAAGGAACCGTTCCAGTATCCGGGACCGAATCCGTTTACCAAGGAACAGGCCATCCTGATGATGGCCGACTCGGTGGAAGCGGCTTCCAGAAGTCTGCCGGAATATACGGAAGAAAGCATTTCCAACCTGGTGGAGAAAATCATCGACAGTCAGGTACAGGAAGGATACTTCAAGGAATGCCCGATTACCTTCAAGGACATCGCCACGGTCAAGGCCGTCTTCAAGGAAAAACTGAAAACCATGTACCATACACGCATCAGTTATCCGGAACTGAAAAAGTAACCTTCTCTTTTCCGTGGGGGCTGCAAAGAGGCAGTATCCCCCCGGTCAATTGCTCCCAGAGTTGACATTTCGCATCGTTTTGTCAAATCTGGGAGCAATTAAATTATAAAAAACATTGAAAAATAGTTAATTGAAAGATTCCTGTATTTTTTCTTATAACTTTGTATCACAAATCTAACCTAAGATTAACTATTTTAACTACAAAATATTATCTAACCATGAAAATCATTAATCAAACGCTTTGGGGTGCCTGTACACTGCTCATGCTGGCAGGATCTCCGGCAATGCACCTCTCAGCCCAAAGTCTTTCATCGTCAACTAAATGGGAATGGAACAAAGGAACCATTGTCATCCAGACCCCCGAACGTGAAGCCGGACAGGAACCCGTAATCGGACTGACTGCACCGAAAATGGAAGTGGTACGGGTCGGTTTCGTAGGACTCGGTATGCGCGGTCCGGGAGCCGTAGAACGCTTTACATACATTCCGGGTACGGCAATCGTAGCGTTGTGCGACCATGAAAAGGAACGTGCAGAGGCCTGCCAGAAGTATTTAAGAAAGGCTTGTCTGCCAGAAGCAGCCGTTTATTCGGGTGCAGAAGGCTATAAGGAGCTGTGTGAGCGTACCGACATCGACCTGGTGTACATTGCCGCCGACTGGGATCATCATTTCCCCATTGCCGAATATGCCATGCAGCACGGCAAGCACGTGGCCATCGAAGTTCCTTCGGCCATGAACCTGGAACAGTGCTGGAAACTCATCGACTTGTCGGAGAAGAACCGCAAGCATTGCTTCATCCTCGAAAACTGCTGCTACGACTGGTTTGAAATGAATACCCTCAACATGGCACAGCAGGGAGTATTCGGTGAGGTAATCCGTGCCCAGGGAGCCTATATCCATAACCTCGACGACTTCTGGAATTATTACTGGAAGAACGGAAAAGAAGATAAATTGGGATGGCGTCTGCGCTACAACAAGGAAAACCGCGGTGACGTATATGCCACACACGGCTTGGGCCCGGTGGCACAGGCATTGGATATTCACCGTGGCGACCGCATGAAGACCCTGGTAGCCATGGATACGAAATCGGTTCACGGCAAGGCACTGGTAGAAAGAGCTACGGGAGAAAAGTGTGAAGAGTTCCGCAACGGAGACCACACCACTACCCTGATCCGTACCGAAAACGGAAAGGTCATCGAAATACAGCATAACGTAATGAGTCCGCAGCCGTACAACCGCCTCTACCAGCTGACAGGAACCAAAGGTTTCGCCAACAAATATCCGGTAGAAGGTTATGCCGTTGACGCTGCCCAGATGAAGGCTTCGGGCGTACAGCCTCAGGTAGATAACCTGAGCACCCATTCCTTCCTTCCTAAAAAGGAAATGGATGCACTGGTAGAAAAATACCAGCACCCTATCCTGAAGAAATACGGAGAGATGGCAAAAGAAGTAGGTGGTCACGGAGGTATGGACTTCATCATGGACAGCCGTCTGGTATACTGTCTGCAGAACGGACTGCCATTGGACATGGACGTATATGACCTGGCTGAATGGTGTGCACTCGCCGAACTGGGAGCCATCTCCATGGACAACGGTTGCGCAGCCGTAGCTTTCCCTGATTTCACACGCGGCCACTGGAACGAAGTGAAAGGATATACTCACGCATTCGCAGCTCCTGCCGATGAAGCGAAGGCAGAACTGGCAGCAGAGACAGCTACCCTGACCCTGAAGACTCAAGCCATGAAGGGATGGATGGATGCCTTGAAGAAAGCACGCACCGAAGTGCCTGCAGAGGAACTGGCAGCCCGGACCGACCAACTGAACAAGCAGTTGCAGCGTGTCATGGAAAAAGCCGGAGAAAAACCGGAAAAGAAGCAGAACGAAGCCATCAACCAGGCTAAGAAAGTGCTGAAACAGGCCGTAAAACTGAAGAAATAATGTCCGGAATGCGGGGGGCCTTATCCCCATTCCTTCCGGAATATCCTGCATAACGTAAAGATGGCATGTGAAGTGATAAATCCTATCACTTGCACATGCCATCTTTTTTATACCTCTTTATACTTCCCTATCACCGGTCTCCGGCTTTCTCACATAGACTTTATGGGAGCCTCTCCCCTCCGAACCGATTTTACCCTCTTCCAGCCACCGGTTCAGTTCTTTCAGAGCCAGCGTACGCAAGAGACCCGTCAGTTCGGTGTAGCGGGTACGGGTAATAAAGGCATGCGAGGTCAGGTAGTCCATCAGAAGGCCGTAACGCGCCTCCTCCGTCAGCCGGCGTGAACTCTCCCTGAATTTGCGGGAAGCCCCGGCACGCTCCAGCGTTCCGTGACAGCGGAATTTTCGGGATACCGTAAAACGGACCTTCCCGAAGCATACAGACTGCGCATGGATGGCAGCCTCATCCTCCACCGGACGAAGGGCCTTGAGCCCTACCGACAATGTACCCAGGTTGCCGATACGGACCCGGCGGCCATGCTGCAGATAATGCTGCGCCCAGCGCTCTATTTCCTCCACCACTCCTATCACCGTACCTTTCTGAAACCCTGAGGCACGGTCTATCTGCTCTGCCAGTTCCATAAAGGAAACCGTACCGCCCGAGACCAGTTTGGGATAAATCACCGCACGGCTCCCCTTCTTTGTAGAAGGAACCGTAAGAAAATCATACTGTGCTTTCATATATTTGAGATTTAACAGGTTAACCATCTTCCACCCCCGCAGGCAAGTCGGCCGGCCCACGTACGGAGACTATAAGACCCGCGTACGGAGGCTGTACAACCATCGTGCGCGGGTCCCCTTCCGCTTCTTCGCAAATATACAATCGCAAAAAGGCGAAGTCAAGACTTCACCTCATTCTTTTTCTGTTAAAGATTGTAACAGTCCCTCACAGGCATCTTCCAGTATATCCAGCACATTCTCAAATCCCTGCGCCCCGCCGTAATACGGGTCGGGCACATAGTCCACCACCTTCACCCGGCAGTAATCCGTCATCCGCCCGATTTTCTTCTCACACTCCACGTCCGGTGCCTTCTCTCGCAAAGCCTCAATGTTCCGGTCGTCCATGCCCAATATCAGGTCGAACTCATAAAAATCATCCGTACACACCGGGCGGGAACGGTGCGTAATGTGATATCCCCGTCTGGAGGCATGCGCCCTCATCCGTTCGTCCGCCAGTTCACCCCGGTGATAGCTGCTGATACCTGCCGAGTCGACCTCGAATTCTGCTTCCCGTCCCGCTTTCCGAATCAGGGTCCGCATGATTTCCTCTGCCGAAGAAGAACGACAGATGTTCCCCAGGCAAACAAATAATATCCGTTTCATCTTCCTTACTGAATATTCAAATATTGCTTAAATTTTTCCACACTCGTATTCATCACCCATTCTTCCGGATAGCCGGCTTCCGCCAACATCGGCAGCACATACTCATAAGTAGCGATATCGAAAGAGATGTGTGCATCACTGCCCAGGATTACCGGCACCTCATACTTCCGGCACAGACGGAGAATCTCCAGGTTGTTTCCGCGGGCCTCCGCTTTGTGGCGACAAGGCTTCAACGACGAATTGTTGATTTCCAACAGCGTATGATGGGCTTTCGCAGCCTGAACAATCGGTTCGAAAAGCAGCGGAGCCGTTCCGTCGCCCGGGTGACTGATGATGTGTACATGCGGATTCGAGATTGCCCGGATCATTCCCTCCGTATTCTCCTCCACCGTACCGCCCTCATAGCACAACGAATGGATTCCCGCAATCTTCAGGTCGAGGTACTTCATCATCCACTCCTCCATATCCAGGTCGCCCTGCGTATTCAGGATATTGATTTCAGCCCCCAGCAGCAGGTCTACCCCGTACATCCGGCGGGGAACCACGTGCAAGTTGCGGAAATAAATCGAATCACACGTTCCCGGTATTCCCGGCGAATGCTCCGTAATCCCCAGCAACTTCAGTCCCTTCTCAGCCGCCGCCTGAACCATCTCCTGCAGCGTACTGAAAGCATGTCCGCTGGCAAGGGTATGCGTATGTACATCTAATTCTATTTTCATATCTTGTTCCAGTTTAATTAATTTCTCCAATCGCCGGCCCCGTCCCGTTCACCGGATTACATCGGGTCGACATCGTAATAAATCTGCAGGCTGCGGAAACGCTCCTCCTCGAGTACGGCCTGCTGCACCTGCAGCAAAAACGTACGCACCTTACCCAGGGAAACCTGCGGTTCCACCTTGATCATGACCTTACGGATGAACCAGGTCTGTATACGCGCCACCGGCGGCCGGTCGGGTCCCAGTATCCGCTCTCCCAATCCCTTCCGCAGCGCTTCGGACACCCAGTCGGCAGCCTCCGTCAGGACTTCCTCCTTACGGTGCTTCAGGTACACATAAATCAGGCGGTAAAAAGGAGGATACTTGAAAAGCGCCCGCTCTTCCAGCTGCTCCCGGTACATCCCCTCGTAATCATTGACCAGCACCTGATGGATTACCGGCAGTTCGGGAGACTTTGTCTGCAAGACCACCCATCCCTGCTTGTTCTTTCTGCCCGCACGTCCGGCCACCTGAGCCATCAGCTGGAAAGCCCTTTCGTACGAACGGAAATCCGGATAATTCAGCATCGAGTCGGCATTCAGGATACCCACCACACTCACATGCTCAAAGTCCAGTCCCTTCGATACCATCTGCGTACCGATCAGGATATCGGTCTTCTGCGCCTGGAAGTCAGCGATAATCCGCTCGTAGGCAGTCCGCGTACGCGTCGTATCCAGGTCCATCCGCGCCACCCGTGCCTCCGGGAAAATCTGCCGGATGTCATCCTCTATCTTTTCCGTTCCGAACCCCCGGTTTCTCAGTTCCACTCCCCCGCAGGCCGGACACGACTTCGGCACCTGATACGTCGCCCCGCAATAATGACACGTCAGCTGGTTCAACCCCTTATGATAAGTCAGACTCACGTCACAATGCTTGCACTTAGGCACCCATCCGCACGTATGACATTCAATCATCGGAGCAAAGCCCCTCCGGTTCTGGAACAGAATCACCTGCTCCCGGTTCTCCAGCGCCTCACGTATCTTACCCAGCAAGACCGGAGAAAACTGAGCCGTCATCCGTTTCTTGCGTGCCAGTTCCTTTGTGTCCACCAGTTCGATGTGCGGCAACTGCAGATTCCGGTGCCGCTCTTTCAACTCCACCCAGGCATACTTGCCGTGCAGCGCCTGATAATACGTCTCTATGCTGGGAGTAGCCGTACCCAGCAACGTCTTCGCCCCATACATGGAAGCCAGGACGATGGCCGCATTCCGCGCATGATACCGGGGAGCCGGATCCTGCTGCTTGTACGTAGTCTCGTGCTCCTCGTCCACAATCACCAGTCCCAGTCGCCGGAAAGGCAGGAAGACCGACGACCGTACTCCCAGAATCACGTCATAATCGTTCTCCGAGAGCTGCTTCTTCCAGATCTCCACCCGTTCCGCATCCGGGAACTTGGAATGATATACCCCCAGACGGTTACCGAACACCCTCCTCAGGCGTTCCGTAATCTGAGTGGTAAGTGCAATTTCCGGCAACAGATACAGCACCTGTTTGCCAGCCTGTATGGCCTGAAGGATAAGATGTATATAGATTTCAGTCTTGCCGCTGGCTGTCACCCCATGAAGCAGACACACATTCTTCTGATGAAACGAATTCATGATTTGCTGAAAAGCCGTCTGCTGAGCCTCACTCAGCGGATAAGGCGGACAGGTCTCCATGCCACCTTCCTGCAGGCGGCCCACCTCCTGCCGGTAGAGTTCGAACACCCCTTTTCCGACCAGTTGCTTCACAATGGCCGACGTAGCCCCTGAAGCCTCCTGCAACTCCTTCCGGGAGACTTCCCTCAATGCGGCATCGGGTGCCCCCCACCCTGCCATCTCCAGGTACTTCATCAGCACCTGCTGCTGGCGCAGGCTCCTTTTCAACAGATCCATCTGAATATGCAGTACCTTCTCGTTCCGGAACGCAGGAGCCAGACGTACCCTTTCCTCCGTCCGGGGCTTGTAGTTGCGCTTCAGTTCCTCGCGCACAAAGATAGCCTCCTTCTCCAGCAGCGATTTCACCACCGGAAGAATGTTCCGGATGCCACTTCCCTTCTCCAGCTGCGTAATGCACTGCTCCGCATCGGCAGACAACAAGTCGAGTACCTGCTGTTCCTTGGGTGGCAAAGGTCCGTCGGCCTCAAAATCCGGATTAATAACCACCTGCGTCTCGCTCTCCAGTTTCATACCCGAAGGCACTGCAGCCTTGTAGACATCGCCCAGCGGGCACAGGTAATACTCGGACAACCATTTCCAAAACCGGTACTGCCGTGACAGCAGCATCGGCTCCCGGTCGAGCACCTCCGAGATATCCTTGATTTCGTACTCCCCCGAAGGCGTATGATGAATGGACACTACAATTGCAGTATAATACCTTCTGGGACCGAAAGACACGACCACCCGGCATCCTTCACAAACCCGGCTGACCCATTCATCGGGCAATGAATAGGTAAACAATCCCGCAACGGGCAAAGGCACTATGACATCCACATATGTTTTCATACTGCAAAGGTACAAAAAGGCAGACTTCCGGTCCATGAATTTATTTTTCTTTTAGAAAAGTAAGTCCCGTTTTTTTGAAAAAGTACCCAGACAGTCGCCTGTCACAGCCGCTGCTGAAAATAAAAACCACGCGACAGGAAGATGCAGACCGTAAACTTTTATAGCTTTGCAGAAATTATTCACACTAAACCCATACACATGAAACAGTTTAATATCGGTATTATCGGCTGCGGCCACATTGCAGAAAAGATGGCAGACACCCTGAGACAGATGGAAGACGCCTGCTGTTATGCAGTAGCCTCACGCAGTCAGGAAAAAGCAGCCGCCTTCGCCCGTAAATGGAAGGCAGAGAAAGCCTACGGGTCTTATGAGCAACTGGCCGATGACCCGGCAGTCGACCTGATATACATTGCCACTCCGCACTCACTGCATTACGAACAGGCGCGGATGTGCATCGAAAAAGGGAAACCCGTTCTCTGCGAAAAAGCCTTTACGGCCAACGCCCGGCAGGCCGAAGCCCTTCTCCGTCTGGCCAAAGACAAGCAGGTCTTCATCACAGAAGCTATCTGGACACGCTACCTGCCCCTATCTCTGAAAATGCAGGAACTCCTTGCCCAGGGAGCCATCGGTACCCCTCACACCCTGACTGCCAACCTGAGCTATCCGATTGCCGATAAGGAACGGATTATCCGCCCCGAACTGGCAGGAGGAGCCTTGCTGGATATCGGAATCTATACCCTGAATTTTGCAGCCATGGCCTTCGGTACCGAAATCGAGTCCGTACACTCGGTGTGCCAGAAAACACCGACCGGTGTGGATGCCCAGGAAAGCATCACGCTGCTGTACAAAGACGGCAGAATGGCATCGCTGCAGTCGAGCATCTATGCCAAGAGCGACCGCATGGGAATCGTTGCCGGAGACAAAGGCCACCTGATAGTAGACAACATCAACTGTCCGGAAACCCTCCGCATCGTAGACAGCCAGTACCAGACCACGGCCGTATATCAGGCCCCTCCGAAAATCACCGGCTTCGAATACCAGGTAAGAGCCTGCATGGAAGCCCTGTCTCACGGATGGCTGGAGTCGCCCTACATGCCTCATCAGGAAACTCTCCGGATCATGCGGCAGATGGATGCATTGAGAAAAGAATGGGGAGTATGTTATCCCTGCGACTGACCTCAAGCATGACTCATAAAAAAACCGCGGCAGACTATCGGAAGTCTGTCGCGGTTTTCTTTATTCCTTATCCTGCCGGATATCAGAACATGTATGCCAGAGATACCTGCCAGGTATTCTTCTTCATATTGATTTCAGGACCTTCATAATCTTCGGATACCGTCTTGGCCATCTTGCTGATACCGAAGTTGTAGTTCAGACCCACCTGTACATGACGGAACAACTTGACACCGGCACCTACGTTGAAGGTAGTATAGCAGGTCTCCATATCGAAAGCCTCTGCAAAATGACCGCTTCCGATATTAAATCCGAACTGAGGTCCGGCTGCCACATAAACTCCGGCAGTACTTCCCAGTCCGAAGTTCCATTTCAGGTTCACGGGAATTTCCACCGACTTCAGTGTGTTACTGGTAGAAGCAGTCTCGCCTTCGTAAGATACACTGGCGCGCGCATCAGTCTGGCTGTACAACGCAGCTACGTCGACTCCCAGTCCCAGCAAAGGAATGGAAAATTCAGCCATCGGACCGATAAAGAAGCCGGTACGGTTATCTCCATCAAAAATATCTTCAGAGAAAGTCACGGTAGAAACATTCAAACCTCCCTTCAAGCCCACACGGACCTGAGACTGTGCCGGCAATGCCATCCATAATGCAGCCACGCACAACAAAACTGATAAAATTTTCTTCATAAACACCTTTTGTTTTAAAGCTATAATAAGCGAAAATAAGAAATTTTTACGAATTATACAAATCCGGAAGGCTACTTGCTGGAAATATCTCCTTTTAAACCTCGATTATCTGTTAAATATACGGATACTTATACAAAAGAAGGAGATGAATTCCCAGTGGGTTCACCTCCTTCTTTCCGATAAATAATCTCAACCTTACCGGTTATTTGATTTCCCAGGTATCATTGGTTTCGAGCAGTTCTTCGAACGAATGATAGTTCTTCTTGGCAGAAACCTCGGCAATCTGTGCTTCGACGGCAGCCTCGTACGTAGGCGCCTCTACGTCGCGGATGACTCCCAGTGCAATCGGGAAGTCGGGAGCTTCCATCAATGCCAGTTTCAACTGCAGGGTATGGTCTTCGCAATGAGCGTCGTGAACCAGGATGTCTTTTTCGGTAATGCCGTTTTCGCCGAGCCGGACCACTTTCAGGCCAAAGCCTTCCTGCATCAGACCGAACTCATGATTCGGACCGAAAAGCATCGGTTTGCCATGTTCCAGATAAATGGCATTTTTCTCACGGTCTTCTTTCTTGGCCACGGCATTGTGGGTACCGTCATTAAAGATCACACAGTTCTGCAACACCTCCACTACGGAAGTTCCCTTATGCTTGGCAGCCGCCTTCAGTACCTCGACAGAAGGACCACCGTCGACAGCCACACAGCGGGCAAAGAAACGGCCACGGGCACCGAAGCACAATTCTGCCGGACGGAAAGGATCTTCTACCGTACCGTATGGAGACGACTTGCTGACAAAGCCACGGGCCGAAGTCGGAGAATACTGTCCCTTGGTCAGTCCGTAAATCCGGTTGTTCAGCAGAACGATATTAATGTCAATGTTTCTGCGGATAGCATGAATGAAGTGGTTTCCACCAATGGCCAGTCCGTCACCGTCGCCCGAAATCTGCCAGATGGTCAGATCCGGATTGGCCACTTTGGCACCGGTCGCAATGGCTGCTGCACGTCCGTGGATGGTATGCATGCCATACGTATTCATGTAATAAGGCAGACGAGAAGAACATCCGATACCCGAAATCACTGCAATCTGATGTGGAGGGACTCCCAGTTCTGCCAATGCCTTATGAAAAGATCCCAAAAATGCGTGGTCTCCACATCCCGGACACCAGCGGGGCTGACCCGCCTTATAGTCGGCTGCTGTATATTTTGTTTCACTCATGACTTATTCCTCCAATATTTTGGTAAATGCCTCAACCAGTTCCTGTACCACAAACGGCTGACCTTTTACCTGATTAAACTGATGTAAATGGATTCCTTCTACTTTCATGCGCAGATAGCCTGCCAGCTGACCCATGTTCTGCTCAGCCACCACCACTTTCGGATAACGGCGCAGCAGGTCGGCCACATTACGCGGCAGCGGATTGATGTAGCGCAGGTGCAGCAGTGCAGCCTTCTTGCCCTGCTGGTTCAAGGTATCCATGGCCGAATGCAAGTGTCCGTACGTACCGCCGAAACCGACAATCAGCAAATCGGCATCCGGATTTCCCTCGACTTCTGCTTCGGGAAGGGTATCGGCGATGCGGGCCACCTTCTCTGCACGCAACTGTGTCATCCGGTGATGGTTCTCAGGTTCTGTAGAGATGGCACCGGTCTCTCCGCTCTTTTCCAAACCGCCGATGCGGTGCATGAAGCCTTCGGTACCCGGCACCGCCCAATAACGCACCAGATTCTCCGGATTGCGCTGGAACGGAGTCCATGTCTGTGCCATATCCGGTGTCACGTAAGGAGGACAGATAGCCGGATATTCCTTCAAGTCCGGAAGATGCCATGCCGCAGAACCGTTTGCGATATAAGCATCGGTCAGCAGCACTACCGGAGTCATGTGCTCCAGGGCAATCTTGCAGGCCATATATGCCGCATCGAAACAATCGGTCGGTGAAGCAGCCGCAATAACCGGCATCGGACTCTCTCCGTTTCTTCCGTACAACACCTGCAGCAGGTCGGTCTGTTCCGATTTGGTCGGAAGTCCCGTAGAAGGACCACCCCGCTGTACATCCACAATCACCAGTGGCAATTCGGTAATTACTGCCAGGTTGATGGCCTCACTCTTCAGACAGATACCCGGTCCGGAAGTGGTAGTGACGGCCAGTGCCCCGGCAAAAGAAGCTCCGACAGCCGAAGCACAACCGGCAATTTCATCCTCGCACTGCACGGTCTTTACGCCCAGCGACTTGTGCTTGGCCAGTTCATGAAGGATATCCGTAGCCGGAGTAATGGGGTAAGAACCCAGATAAAGTTCCAGACCGGCCTTCTCAGCAGCAGCAATCAGTCCGTAAGCCGTAGCCTTATTGCCGTTGATATCCATATAACGTCCCTTCTGCTTCTGGTTCTTGTTGGGAACCATATAGCTGGTAGAAACAGAAGCATGGGTGTTTTCACCGAAATGATAGCCGTCGTAAAGCACCTTGATATTGGCCTCTGCAATCTCCGGCTTTTTGGCGAATTTCTCTCTCAGCAACTTCTCACCTACCTGAATATCCCGGTGGAACAACCAGCAGACCAGTCCCAGGGCAAACATATTTTTAGTCCGCATGATAGTCTTGTTGTCCAGTCCACTATCCTTCAGACTCTCCTTGCACATGGAAGTAATGGCAGCTTCTACCACTTCATTCTTGATACCCAGTTCCGAAAAAGGATTTTCGAGTACGAACTGCGCCTTTTCCAGGTCGCGCTTGGTAAAAGAATCCGTATCAATGATAATCACAGACTGAGGCTTGCAATACTTGTACTGGGTTTTCAATGCGGCCGGATTCATCGCGATCAGCACATCGCACTTGTCACCCGGAGTATAAACCTTGCCTGAACCTATATGTACCTGAAATCCCGAAACACCGGTCAGCGTACCTTGCGGGGCACGGATATCTGCCGGATAATCAGGGAACGTACTGATATCATTTCCCTCGGTAGCTGAAATATTTGAAAACATGTTTCCAGCTAACTGCATGCCATCACCGGAATCGCCCGAAAATCGAACTACTACATCTTCCAGTTCTTTGACAATCATTTCTTCTGCCATAATATATTCTTTAAAGTTCACAAAATCAATAGATGCAAAAATGGCGAACTTACTTCAAAAAACAAAATAAAAAAAGATTTATTTCCACTCAAGTCTGCCACAGTCTTTTTCCGGTAAAAGTGCTTGGGTTTTTATTCGAAAAATATTGGGATATTCTAAAAAATACTTACTTTTGCAGAAGATTGCCCTTGTAGTTCAACGGATAGAATAGAAGTTTCCTAAACTTTAGATAGGGGTTCGATTCCCCTCGGGGGTACAGACAAAAAAAGGATGCCTGATGCGGCATCCTTTTTTTATTCCTCTTGCGAAGGAGATTATTTGATTACATTCAGTTCTTTTCCCACCTTGATAAAGGCTGCGATGGCCTTGTCCAAATGAGCTTTTTCGTGTCCGGCAGACAACTGCACACGGATACGTGCCTGTCCTTTCGGAACCACCGGATAATAGAATCCGGTAACGTAAATGCCTTCTTCCTGCATCTTGGCAGCAAAGTCCTGAGACAGTTTTGCATCGTACAGCATTACGGCACAGATGGCACTCTGTGTAGGCTTGATGTCGAAACCGGCAGCCAGCATACGGTCGCGGAAATAGTTCACGTTCTCTACCAGTTTATCGTGCAGCGCATTGCTTTCCTTCAGGATACGGAACATTTCAAGGCTGGCACCTACAATGGCAGGAGCGACTGAGTTGGAGAACAGATAAGGACGTGAGCGCTGACGCAGCATGGCAATGATTTCCTTCTTACCGGTAGTGAAACCACCCATCGCACCACCGAAGGCCTTGCCCAGGGTACCAGTAAAGATATCAATCTTGTCGTATACGCCAAACTGTTCGGCAACTCCGTGTCCGGTAGGACCTACCACACCGGCAGAGTGAGACTCATCGACCATTACCAGCGCATTGTATTTCTCGGCCAGTTCACAAATCTTATCCATCGGGGCCACATTACCGTCCATAGAGAACACACCGTCGGTAGCAATGATGCGGTGACGCTGTGCCTGTGCTTCCTGCAGACAACGTTCCAGATCGGCCATATCGGCATTGGCATAGCGGTAGCGTTTTGCCTTGCAGAGACGTACGCCGTCGATGATGGAAGCATGATTCAATGCATCGGAAATAATCGCATCTTCCTCTGTGAACAACGGTTCAAACAAACCTCCGTTCGCATCGAAACATGCTGCATACAAGATAGTATCTTCAGTGTGGAAATAATCAGAAATGGCAGCCTCCAGCTGTTTATGCAAGTCCTGAGTTCCGCAGATGAAGCGAACCGACGACATACCATACCCGTGTGTATCCATTGCCTTTTTAGCAGCCTCAATCAGACGCTTGTTGTCGGACAATCCCAGATAATTGTTGGCACAAAAATTAAGTACCTCATCCCCTTTGCCAACACGGATATCGGCACGCTGAGGGGTAGTGATAATTCGTTCGTTTTTATACAAACCGGCAGCTTCTATCGCAGTCAGTTCCTGAACCAGAAAGTCTTTAAAATTGCTATACATACCTGTATCAAATTTAGGTTTATTATGGTACAAAGATGCAATTTTTTCCCGAATATCTGAATAAGAACAAATAAATAATCGTTAGAGTTTATATCGAATAATTGATTAAAGCGTTCTTTGACTTATCTTTGTGGTCTAAAAAGTTCAATTGATGTATTATGACAAGA
>OHAB01000148.1_pt1 | contig 76610 bp, 38 predicted proteins | sample 1577031 | NCBI WGS metagenome assembly OHAB01 (sample SAMEA3541477, study PRJEB24748) | human gut metagenome | biome: human gut; feature: human-associated habitat; material: faeces | place: China | collected 2012 | reverse complement strand
TCCGTAACGAAAATCCTGATATGCTGGTTTTGGGAGCCGGGAGTCATTATCGTTCGGATATGCCGGGAACTCCGGGAGCAATTTTATGGTTAACGCTCTTCCGGGATAAGATTGATGAGATTATGGAGCAGGTGAAGTGTCCGGTGGCCGTATTTGTCAATCGTCAGTATCGGGAAGGCACGACGGTCAGTTTCGTACTTGGCGGAATGATTGATCTGTTTCTTTTTTCCTATTTGGATAAGATGTTGCAGAACGGACATTCGGTACGTCTTTTTCTTTTTGATACGGACGATGAAGAGTTCCGTGGACGCATTGACGATTTGCAGGTGCGTTATCCGGAACAAACGATGATAGTGTGGTTTGAGGGAGTAGAAGATTTAGTGACTGAAGAGAAAGACGGATTATTGATAATGAGCCATCTTTCTTATACGAAATTATCCGAGGATGAGGCTGTGATGCGTGAATTGTCATCTTTGCTGGTAATCCGCCGGAATAAGAATACGGGAGATAAAAATGAAGGACTTGAAAATTGATGAATCTACGGGATTAGTGTTGGAAGGCGGGGGAATGCGTGGAGTATTCACCTGCGGCGTACTTGATTATTTTATGGATCATGATATCCGGTTTCCCTATGCGATAGGAGTGTCTGCCGGTGCATGCAACGGATTGTCGTATGCATCACGGCAACGGGGACGTGCCAAGTACAGCAATATCGACTTGTTGGAGAAGTACAATTATATCGGTCTGAAATATTTGCTCAAAAAGCGTAATATTTTGGATTTCGATCTATTGTTCAATGAGTTCCCCGAACACATTCTTCCTTATGATTATGAAACATATTTTGCTTCACCGGAACGTTTCGTGATGGTGACTACTAATTGCATTACGGGAGAAGCCAATTATTTCGAAGAGAAAAAAGACAGGCGCAGGGTGATCGATATTGTCCGTGCATCCAGCAGTCTCCCTTTTGTGTGTCCTATCACTTATGTGGATGAGATTCCTATGCTTGATGGGGGAATCGTAGATTCCATACCTCTGCAAAGAGCTATTGCGGATGGCTGTACGAGAAATGTCGTGATACTTACCCGTAACCGGGGATATCGGAAAGATTCGAAAGATATTCGTATCCCTTCGTTTGTATACCGGAAATATCCGAAGTTGCGTGAAGCGTTAAGTTGCCGGTGTGCTGTTTATAATGAACAGCTGGAAATGGTGGAACGCATGGAGGATGAGGGAAAGATTGTCGTTATCCGTCCTTTGAAACCTGTAGCTGTAGACCGTATAGAGAAAGATGTGCAAAAGCTGACAGAGTTTTATAAGGAAGGGTACGAATGTGCGAAAGCTTTATTTTCATTTTGACTTTGTATATTGCTTGGCAGCCTTTTCCAATTTCCGACTCATTAATTCTACCAATGTCTTGGGATAAAGAATTTCTATTCCGTCAACATATCCGAAGAATACCCGTTCTAACTCATGGTTGATTACGACTTCAATTTCCAGTATGACGCTTCCGTCGGGTAGCCTTTCCACCAGTTGTTGACTGCGATGTATAGGCTTGGTTATGATGTAAGGTGCTTCGGCTGCCGCTACTTTGAAACCAACTTTCTCTGCTACGCTTCCGGAGTTTTTGGTGACACCTACCAAGTCGTCGAAGAACGTATTCGGATCGAAGAATGTATTTTTGATATAGTGTTCTTGTGGCAGAACTTCCAATGATTGTATTCTGTCCAAAGCTAAATTTTGCAATATTCGTCCGTTTCCTCTGACTCCATAAACGAACCACCGGTTGCGATATTCTTTTAATAGATAAGGATAAAAAATAAAGCTGTTGGCCGAACGTGCCTTGAACGAACGATATTTGAGCTGTATCGGATGCTCGTTTACAATCGCGTGATAGATCGTATCCAGATAATCCAGTCCTTTCAATGATTCATTCTTTTCAAAGTCAATGACAGGAGTGGTTTTCATCCGGGCAGAAGCGACATGGTCTTCCAGGCGGTTGATAATATCGCTCATTTCCGTGAAATAGGAGAAACCCTTAAATTGCCGTAACACTTCCACTGCTTCCGACATCGTTTTCAGGTCTTGTTCATTCAGCGGGGTTTGTGTAATGCTGTATTCCGGATCTTCGTATTTATAGTATTTATTTTCGTACACCACAATCGGAGCGTTATAACCCAGCTTCTCGCTACGCATCATCTGTATATCCATTTGTACCGTACGTTTGCTTATGCCTTTATCAATGCCTTCGTATTCATAAAGAGCATCCGAGCAAGCATCTACCAAATCTTCCAACGTCCAGCGTCGATAAGGATTACGCAGACAGTTATCAATTGTTTTATAACGGATTAAGGCATTTCTATTTGCTGGCATAAGTAGAAGAATAAAGATTTGCTTCAAAAGTAGAAAAATAAATTCAGGAAAACAAAGAGGTTACAGGTCTTTATTTCCATAATATTTTCCTAATTAGGTATCTATTTCTACTACTTTATCTTTTTTTTCCTCGATTAATTCGATTTTAAGTCATTATTAATTCACTTTTGTGGAATTTATTAAGGGATGCCTCTTTACTTTGCTGAAAATAGTTTTAAGGACTTAATGGTATAACATGAAAAACAAAGAAATAACATGGTAAAAAGGTTGAATTGGTTATTGGTCTATTTATTGTTTTCAATAGGGATAATGGCACAGTCCGGCGGCAGGAAACAGTACAATTCTTACAAAGGATTGGTTATGGCTGGTTATCAGGGGTGGTTCAACACCCCTGGTGACGGTTCCGGCCGTGGCTGGCATCATTACAATGGTCGTGAAGGATTTCGTCCGGGATCGTGTTCCGTAGATCTTTGGCCGGAGGTATCGGAGTATAAGAAGCTCTATAAAACGGATTTTACTTTTGCGGATGGTAAGCCTGCATCCGTCTTTTCTTCTTATGACGAGTCGACTGTCAATGTTCATTTCAGATGGATGAAAGAGTATGGACTGGATGGAGTGTTCATGCAGCGTTTTATCGCAGAAATCCGGAATGAAAGCGGATTGAAGCATTTTAATAAAGTATTGAACTCGGCAATGAAAGCTGCTAATAAATATGAACGGGCTATTTGTGTGATGTATGACTTGAGCGGGATGCAGCCTGGAGAAGAAAAACTGTTGCTCAAAGACATTGCGGAAATAGCGCAACGCCATTCTTTAAAAAATCATGCGAAAAACCCTTCTTATCTGTATCACAATGGCAAACCGCTGGTAACTGTATGGGGTGTGGGATTTAATGATAATCGCCGTTATGGATTGAAAGAAGCTGCACATATTATCGACGGCTTAAAATCACAGGGATTTAGTGTGATGCTTGGAGTACCTACCCAATGGCGGGAGCTGAAAGGGGATACGGAATCAGATCCCAGGTTGCATGAGCTTATCAGAAAATGCGATATTGTGATGCCTTGGTTCGTGGGACGTTACAATGAAACCACTTATCCGAAATATCAGAAGTTGGTGGAAGAAGATATCCAGTGGGCGAAAAAGAATCAGGTTGATTATGTACCGTTGGTTTTTCCGGGTTTCTCCTGGGGGAATATGAAAGGTAAAGATCATAATTCATTTATCCCCCGCAATAAAGGCTCTTTTCTTTGGAAACAGATGATGGGAGCTATCCGGGCGGGTGCCGAAATGATTTATGTAGCTATGTTTGACGAAATTGATGAGGGGACGGCTATCTTTAAATGTGCAAAGGAAGTTCCGACAGGAAAAAGTACATTCGTTCCTATCGAGGAGGGAGTAGAAAGTGACCATTATCTGAAACTGGTTGGTGAAGCCGCTAAGGTTCTGCGCAAAGAAAAGGCGATAGCTTTTAATACCAGCCTGAATCCGGCAACTCCGAATCCTTTCATCCGGCATATGTACACAGCAGACCCTTCGGCTCATGTTTGGGAAGACGGACGTCTGTACGTATATGCTTCCCATGATATAGCACCTCCGCGAGGTTGTGATTTGATGGATCGTTATCATGTGTTTTCAACCAATGATATGGTGACCTGGACGGATCATGGAGAGATATTAAGCTCCGATCAGGTGCCATGGGGACGCAAAGAAGGAGGATTTATGTGGGCTCCGGATTGTGCTTATAAAAACGGTACTTACTATTTTTATTTTCCTCATCCCAGTGAAACAGACTGGAACGACAGTTGGAAGATCGGAGTGGCTACCAGCAATAAACCGGCGGAAGGATTCAAAGTGCAGGGATATGTTGAAGGGATGGATCCGATGATTGACCCTTGTGTCTTTGTAGATGACGACGGGCAGGCGTATATCTATAATGGCGGTGGCGGCACCTGTAAAGGAGGTAAGTTGAAAGATAATATGATGGAGTTGGATGGCCCGATGCAACTCATGAAAGGACTGGAAGATTTCCATGAGGCAGCCTGGATTCACAAATATAATGGAAAGTATTATCTCTCTTATTCCGACAATCACGATGAAAACTGGAACGATGGAGTGAAGGGGGACAACCGGATGCGCTATGCGATCAGTGACTCTCCGTTGGGACCTTGGGAATCGAAAGGTATTTATATGGAACCGACTGACAGCTATACCAATCATGGATCTATTGTCAAGTTCAAAGGACAATGGTATGCCTTTTACCATAACAGTGCGTTGTCCGGGCACGACTGGCTTCGTTCTATCTGTGTAGATAAACTGTATTACAATCCTGATGGTACAATCAAGCTGGTAAGGCAAACAAAATGAGTGATTGACTAAAGAAAAACGAATATAACATGAAAAACAAAATGAAATGGATGTTGGCAATAGGATTATTGTCATGTTCAATGGCAATGGCGCAGCAACAAAGTGATATACTGTCGGTATCGGCTTCTGCCAATGCGGAAAATGCTGCTTTAGCTTTTGATAAAAATGTAAAGACGATGTGGACATTACCTTCGCAGGCACTAAAGACCGAGCAATGGCTGATGTTTACCATCCAGCAACCGGGTGATGTTTGCGAACTGGATCTTCAGATGCAGGGAGTCAACAGAAACGAACTGAAAGAGGTATTGGATATCTTTGTCACTTATGACCCGATGAATCTGGGAACTCCCGTAAACTACCGGATAGAAGGCAATGACAAACAGATGAAAGTGAAATTCACTCCTAAATATGGCGCTCATGTCAAGTTGAATTTCAAGCCGGGAAAGCTGGATAAACCTTTCTCTCTAAAGGAGATTTCAGTATTGGTAGCAGAGAAAGTACTGACAGATAGTAAAGGGAAAGTGACTGACCGTCGTTATATGGACGCATCGCTTCCGGTAGAAGAACGGGTGGAAAGTCTGCTGGCAGTGATGACACCTGAAGATAAAATGGAATTGATTCGTGAAGGATGGGGTATTCCCGGTATTCCTCATTTATATGTACCGCCTATCACAAAAGTGGAAGCCGTACATGGTTTCTCGTATGGAAGCGGAGCGACTATTTTCCCGCAGGCTTTAGCAATGGGAGCCACCTGGAACCGGAAGCTGACGGAAGAAGTGGCGATGGTAATCGGAGACGAAACGGTAGCCGCCAATACAAAGCAGGCATGGTCACCGGTGCTGGACGTTGCGCAGGATGCACGTTGGGGACGTTGTGAAGAGACTTTTGGAGAAGATCCGGTATTGGTATCACAAATAGGTGGTGCATGGATCAAAGGATATCAGTCCAGAGGATTATTTACCACTCCCAAGCATTTTGGCGGACATGGTGCTCCATTGGGTGGGCGTGACTCGCATGACATCGGTTTGTCTGAACGTGAAATGCGTGAAGTTCACCTGGTTCCGTTCCGTCATGCTATCCGAAACTATGACTGTCAGTCTTTGATGATGGCTTACTCCGATTATATGGGTATTCCGGTTGCCAAGAGTACGGAACTGCTGCAACAGATTTTGCGGCAGGAATGGGGATTCAACGGATTTATTGTCAGTGACTGTGGTGCTATCGGTAATCTGACTGCCCGTAAACATTATACGGCACAAGATAAGATTGAAGCTGCTAACCAGGCATTGGCTGCCGGTATTGCCACTAATTGCGGTGATACTTATAACAATAAAGAAGTGATTCAGGCCGCCAAAGACGGACGCATCAACATGGAAAATCTGGACAACGTATGTCGTACCATGCTTTCTACCATGTTCCGTAATGAACTCTTTGAAAAGAATCCCTGCAAACCGTTGGACTGGAAGAAGATTTATCCGGGATGGAACTCTGACAGCCATAAAGAGATGGCACGTCAGGCAGCCCGTGAATCTATCGTAATGTTGGAGAATAAAGAGAACCTTCTGCCTTTGACCAAGAACCTGCGTACAATAGCTGTACTGGGTCCCGGAGCAGACGATCTCCAACCGGGTGATTACACTCCGAAATTACTACCCGGACAATTGAAGTCCGTATTGACGGGCATTAAAGAGGCTGTTGGTAAGCAAACGAAAGTTCTTTATGAGCAGGGTTGTGACTTTACAAATCCGGATGAAACGAATATTCCCAAAGCAGTAAAAGCCGCTTCTCAATCCGATGTTGTAGTAATGGTATTGGGAGATTGTTCTACCAGCGAAGCCACCAATGATGTTCGCAAGACATGCGGTGAGAATAATGACTGGGCCACTCTGATTCTGCCGGGTAAACAACAGGAATTGCTGGAAGCGGTTTGTGCGACAGGTAAACCGGTGATTCTGATTCTTCAGGCAGGACGTCCTTATGATATTTTGAAAGCATCGGAAATGTGTAAAGCTATTCTCGTAAACTGGTTACCGGGACAGGAAGGCGGTCCGGCAATGGCAGATGTACTGTTTGGTGATTATAATCCCGGTGGTCGCTTGCCGATGACTTTCCCGCGTCACGTAGGACAACTTCCTTTATATTATAATTTCAAAACATCGGGGCGTCGTTACGAATATGTAGATATGGAATATTATCCTCTTTACCGTTTCGGATTCGGTCTTAGCTATACCTCTTTTGAATATTCGGATTTGAAGATACAGGAAAAAAACAATGGAAATGTGACGGTTCAGGCTACAGTGAAGAATATAGGAAGCCGTGCCGGTGATGAAGTAGCACAATTGTATGTGACGGATATGTATGCCAGCGTCAAGACCCGTGTTATGGAGTTAAAGGATTTCGATCGTATTTATTTGCAACCGGGAGAATCGAAAACCGTCTCTTTTGAACTGACGCCATACGACATTTCATTGCTCAATGACCACATGGACAGGGTAGTGGAAAAAGGAGAATTCAAAATATGTGTCGGTGGTATGAGTCCTGACTATGTGGCCAAGAATGAGATTAAACATAGTGTGGGTTACAGCGATAAGAAAAAAGGGGTGACTGGTATGCTTAACTATACGCACGAATTCGGTGCCGACTTTATCCTTTCTGTATCCAAAGTAGAAGAGAATCTGACGAAGAATCAAAAGACTGTATGGGTCAGCGTGAAGAATAATGGCACGCTGATGGATATTGGCAAGGTGGAAATGTTTGTTGACGGCAAAAAAGCAGGGGATGCCATTCATTATGAACTGGGAGCCGGAGAAGAAAAACTGATTCCGTTCAAACTGGATAAAGACAACAAGCAACCTGTTGCTTTTACTACTAAATATAAGATGGTGGCTCTGTAGAGCCATCATCTTTATCTAATTCCTGATAAAATGAAACAATTACTTTGGGTTTCGTGGTTGCTGTCACTGTCCGCTATCTTGGGATTGCCGGAAGTGAAAGCAGATGTAAGGATGCCTTTGATTTTCGGCAACCACATGGTTTTGCAGCAAGATACCCGGATTACGATTTGGGGATGGGCTGATGCCGGAGAAAACATTGAAGTACTCTTTGCCGGACAAAAAGTGAGAACCACTGCCAATGCCGACGGGACATGGCAGGTAAAACTGAAGCCGGTAAAAACGAAGAAAAAAGGAGAGACGCTGACTATTACCGGAAAAAACAAACTGGTTTATTCGGATGTGCTGGTAGGTGATGTATGGGTTGCTTCCGGACAATCAAATATGGAGTGGGGGATCAAGGTCAGAAAAGAATATGCTGATGATATAGCTCATTCGGAAGATTCATTATTACGTTTATTCTTTGTTCCTAAAAATACGTCATTACAGCCATTGTCGGAGATTGAAATTCCTCAAGGAACAGCCAGTCCCGAACGGGCTGCCAGATGGGTGCTTTGTACTCCGGAGATGCTGGCAAAAATAAATGGGCAGGGTTTCTCTGCCACTGCCTATTACTTTGCACGTGATATGCGTGCTGCAAACGGACGTCCGTTAGGAGTGATACAGTCCGCCTGGGGTGGTACACGTGCAGAAGCTTGGACAAGCCTTTCCGGGCTAAAGCAGGAGCCTGCATTGGCTCATTATGTAGCTGCTTACGAGAAAAATGTGAAAGATAATCCGGAAATACTGGCTACTTATCCGCAAAAGCAGAAAGAGTTTGATACAGCAGTCAGAGAATGGGATCAAACAATAGGTAAAGAGTGGAATCAGGCACAGAAAGAATGGGCGGTAGCCGTACGCACTGCACAAGCCGATGGGAAACCGGCGCCCGCCAAACCGGAACCCAGAGTACCTCGTCCACCCAATCCACGCAAACCGGATGGTGGAAATAACGGCCCGGCTAATCTGTTTAACGCCATGATTTCTCCTTTAATTCCGTTAAGTATCAAAGGAGTAATCTGGTATCAGGGTGAATTTAATTCCGGTGGCTCGGCAAAAGAATATGCGACACTTTTTTCCCGGATGATTACAGATTGGAGGGAGAAATGGGGAATAGGAGATTTTCCTTTTGTATATGTACAGCTTCCTAATTTCGAGCCTGTAGATCAGAAACCTTCTGTTGAGGGGAACGGTTGGCGTTGGGTGCGCGAAGGTCAGTTGAAAGCACTGAACCTGCCTAATACTGCGATGGCGGTAACGATTGATGTTGGCGACCCGTTCGATTTGCATCCGGTTGATAAATACGATGTAGGACATCGGTTAGCCCTTGCTGCCCGTAAATTGGCATATGGAGAGAAAATTGTTGGTATGGGACCTCTTTATAAGAAAATGTCAGTGAAGGGCAATAAAATTATCTTGGAGTTTTCCAATCAGGGTAAGAAGTTGAATATAGGGACTTCTCCCTATATTCCTGAAGGAGAACAGATTCGTCCAAAGCCGACAAAGCTCACGGGATTTGGCATTGCCGGGGCCGACCATAAATTTGTTTGGGCGGATGCCGTCATAGAAGGTAATAAGGTCATTGTATCGAGTCATGAAGTTGCCGAACCAGTAGCTGTGCGCTACGGATTTTCCAATAGCCCGCGTTGTAATCTGTATAATGAGGAAGGGTTGCCGGCATCGCCTTTCCGTACAGATCACTGGGAATGACACAAATACCGGAATAAATAAAAAGAAAAACACCATGAAGAAATCTACTCATCTATTAATTGCAAGCATATTGGCAGGATGTATCACTTCCTGTTCATCAGGAAAGCGAATCGCCCAACATCGGATAGTAACTAATCCGATGAATCTGAACTATCGGTTTCAACCGAAAGACGAATCGCGTCGGGAAGCTGCCGATCCGGTATTGGAGTATTTTAAAGGCTATTATTATTTATTTGCGTCCAAGTCCGGTGGATATTGGCGCTCTGAAGATCTGGCCGGCTGGGAATATATTCCTTGTACGACTATCCCCACATTGGAAGATTATGCTCCTACCATTCTTCCGATAGGAGATACGCTCTATTTTACGACTTCCAGCGGGAAAACACAGATTTTCAAAAATGCCCATCCGGAAAAAGATACTTGGGAGGCTGTGGACACCAAACTGACCTACCGGCTTCACGACCCGGCTTTTTATAGTGATGAGGACGGTAAGGTGTATATGTATTGGGGATGTTCGGATAAGGACCCAATTATGGGGGTGGAAGTAGATCCGAAAGACGGTTTTCGCGCGTTGGGTGAAGCCAAAGCACTGATCGCGCATCATGGAGACAAGTATGGCTGGGAAGTTCCCGGAAAGAATAATGAAGAACCGCGTCAGGGATGGAACGAAGGACCTTGTATACTGAAATATGAAGGACGTTACTATTTGCAATATGCGGCTCCGGGTACTCAATATCGTATTTATGGCGATGGAATCTATGTAGGAGATACTCCTTTGGGTCCTTTTGAATATGTGGAAGACAATCCGTTCTCATTTAAACCGGGAGGCTTTATCGGTGGGGCAGGACACGGACATACTTTTCAGGATAAGTATGGAAACTACTGGCACGTAGCTTCCATGATCATTTCCGTTCGTCATATGTTTGAACGGCGGTTGGGACTTTTCCCGGTTGCTGTATCCAGTCGCAACGGTATATATGCTCACACAGTCTGGTCGGATTATCCTTTCTATATTCCTAACCGGAAAGTTGATTTTGATAAAACAGATTTGAGTATGGGATGGAATCTGCTTTCATACCGGAAACCGGTACAGGCTTCTTCGTCTCTTGCCGGCTATGAACCAGGCAATGCAAATGATGAACAGATTGAAACATGGTGGGCTGCTCAAACCGGAAAAAAGGGCGAATGGTTACAGGTTGATTTGGAGACTCCAATGTTGGTAAATAGTATACACGTGAATTTTGCCGACCATCACTTCAAGGTTTTCGCACCACACCCTCCCGTTGTTTATCAATTTTTTATCGAAGGTTCTGCAGATGGGAAAAAATGGATGAATTTGTTTGATGAAAGAGAGAATGGAAAAGATGAGCCTCATCGCCTGTTTACGTTGGATAAACCCGTGAAGGTCCGTTATTTGAGAATTTGTAACGCTAAAGAGATGGATGGGTGCTTCTCTTTATCCGGTTTCCGTGTATTTGGTAAAGGAGAAGGTGCTGCTCCTTCTAAGGTGACAGGCTTCCAGGCAATCCGGGATTCGGAGGATAAACGAATGTTTCGTTTCACTTGGGATGCACAAAAAGAGGCTACCGGATACGTGTTACGGTGGGGAACACAGAAAGATAAGTTAACGCATGCAGTGACGGTATTTGACAATCAATATGAAGCCCGTTACTTTAACAGAGACTCGGAATATTATTTCTCGATAACGGCATTTAATGAGAATGGTAATTAGTGAAATGAAAGGTCGATAAACATGCAAGATAAAAGGAACAGTGGGATAATGACTTTGCAAGTATTCAAATGCTGCGTCTGTATTTGGATCGGAGTCTTTTCGGAAACAATGCTTGCGCAGACACAGAAAGTGGTGTTCTCCCGTGATTTTTCTTCGGCAGAAGGGTTGGTCACTCCCCAGGAAAAGCCTTATCGGGATGAAGTTTGTCTGAACGGACTTTGGGATTTACAATGCGTCGCTGTTCCTTCTTCGTGGAAAAAAGGTTCCGGGATAGTCTTCTGGAATTCCATGTTGCGTGTAATGGGAATTGCAACATACGGAGCCGACTTCAATTCTTATGATGCAAAGAACAAGAAACATGATTTGTTGATGGACGGCCCTGTAGATTAGAAAGTGGGAAAGTGATTCCGGAGCAAGTGCTACGAACAATTATAAAAGAAAATATGATAGAAAAATGGTGATAATGAACAGGTATAAAAAGATTTTGTTGGCAGGTACTTTATCTGTGATGTCTTGCTCATTGATACATGCGCAAGAGTTGTATAAGAATGAAAACGCTCCTGTGCACGAACGGGTGGCAGATTTACTTTCCCGCCTGACAGTGGAGGAAAAGATTAGTTTGCTGCGTGCTACTTCTCCCGGTATTCCCCGTTTGGGTATTGATAAATACTATCATGGCAATGAGGCATTGCATGGAATAGTCCGTCCGGGACGTTTCACTGTATTTCCGCAAGCTATCGGACTGGCAGCTACCTGGAACCCGGAGTTACAAAAACGGGTGGCTACTGTGATTTCGGATGAGGCGCGTGCCCGTTGGAATGAACTCGATCAGGGGAGAGAGCAGAAAGAGCAGTTTAGTGATGTACTGACTTTTTGGTCGCCTACGGTGAATATGGCACGTGATCCCCGTTGGGGGCGTACCCCGGAAACGTATGGGGAAGATCCTTTTCTAAGCGGAGTGATGGGAACGGCTTTTGTGAAAGGTTTGCAAGGAGATGATCCGCGTTATTTGAAGATTGTTTCCACTCCCAAGCATTTTGCCGCCAATAACGAAGAACATAACCGTTTTGTCTGTAATCCGCAAATCTCGGAAAAGCAACTGCGCGAATATTATTTCCCGGCTTTCGAAATGTGTGTGAAGGAAGGAAAGGCTGCTTCTATCATGACTGCTTACAACGCGTTGAACGATGTGCCTTGTACACTGAATGCCTGGCTGCTGAAAAAGGTGTTACGTCAGGACTGGGGATTTCAGGGATATGTCGTTTCCGATTGTGGGGGACCTTCTTTATTGGTAAACGCCCATAAGTATGTAAAGACGAAAGAGGCGGCTGCCACTCTATCCATTCAGGCTGGATTGGATTTGGAATGTGGAGATGATGTCTATGACGAATATCTGTTGAATGCTTACAAACAATACATGGTATCGGATGCTGATATCGATTCGGCTGCCTGCCATGTGTTGACAGCACGTATGAAACTGGGACTTTTTGATGGAATCGAACGAAATCCGTATACCAGAATCTCTCCGTCGGTGATCGGCTCGAAAGAGCATCAACAGATTGCTTTGGATGCAGCCCGGGAGTGCATTGTTTTATTGAAGAATAAGAATAATATGCTTCCATTGAATGTTAATAAGGTGAAATCAATAGCCGTGGTAGGTATCAATGCCGGTAAATGTGAGTTTGGCGATTATAGCGGTGCGCCGGTAGTAGATCCGGTTTCCATTTTGCAAGGTATAAAAGACAGGGCAGGCGATCGAGTGAAAGTAGTGTATGCACCCTGGAAATCTGCTGCCGATGGCTTGGAACTGATTCAAGGAGAAAACTTTCCGGAAGGATTGAAAGCGGAATATTTTGAAAACACTGCATTGGAGGGTACGCCTAAAGTACGTAAAGAAGGTTGGATTAATTTTGAGCCTGCCAATCAGGCGCCCGATCCTTTTCTTCCTAAATCTCCGCTTTCCGTTCGTTGGACGGGAAAGTTGAGACCGACTATCTCCGGTCGTTATACTTTTAGTTTTACTTCCGACGATGGTTGTCGTTTGAGTATTGACAACCAGTTGTTGATTGATGCCTGGTCGGCTCATGCGGTATCTACCGACTCTGCTTCCATCTATCTTGAAGCGGGGAAAGATTATCAGTTAAAAGCGGAGTACTATGACAACCGGGATTATGCTATCGCAAAATTACAATGGAAAGTTCCACAGGTAGGAAAAGCTACCCGTCTCGATTTGTATGGGGAGGCCGGAAAAGCAGTCCGCGAATGTGAAACGGTCGTTGCTGTGATGGGAATCAATAAGTCAATAGAACGTGAAGGACAGGACCGGTACGATATTCAGCTTCCGGCAGACCAAAGAGAGTTCTTACAGGAAATCTATAAAGTAAATCCGAATATAATCGTTGTATTGGTAGCAGGAAGCTCACTGGCTGTCAACTGGATGGACGAACATATTCCTGCCATCGTAAATGCCTGGTATCCGGGTGAACAGGGGGGAACAGCCGTTGCCGACGTATTGTTTGGTGACTACAATCCAGCCGGGCGTTTGCCGCTCACTTATTATAAATCTCTGGATGAATTGCCTGCTTTCGATGATTACGATATAACCAAAGGGCGTACTTACAAATATTTTAAAGGAGACGTTCTTTATCCTTTTGGTTACGGACTTAGTTATTCTTCTTTCAAATACAGCGATTTGAAAGTAAAAGACGGTGCAAATACCGTCAGCGTTTCTTTCCGCTTGAAGAATACCGGCAAGAGGAAAGGGGATGAAGTGGCACAGGTTTATGTGCGGATTCCGGAAACCGGAGGTGTCGTTCCGATTAAAGAGTTGAAAGGTTTCCGGCGTATTCCTTTAAAATCAGGAGAGAGCCGTGTGGTAGAAATCGAACTCGATAAAGAGCAACTTCGTTATTGGGATGCAGGATTGGGACGATTCATCGTTCCCCAAGGTACGTTCGACATTATGGTCGGTGCTTCCTCTAAAGATATTCGTCTGCAAACTGTCATTAATTTATAGATTGTATCATAGTTGTTGAGGCTGTGTAAAGGGTAATCGATGTATTAACTGTACCTTTTACACAGCCCGACTTTTAATTTATTGTAGTATGAAAAACAAGTATTTGCGGTGCATAAACGCACTATTCTTATGCTGTCTGATGGCGGAAACAACAATGGCCGCCCGTTTCCAACAGCCGTCCCTGAAAGCTACTTACAACAAACCCGCAAAAGTGTGGGAAAGCGAAGCATTGCCTATTGGTAACGGTTATATGGGCGCTATGATCTTCGGAGGTGTGGAAGTAGATGTTATTCAGACAAATGAACATACTTTGTGGTCGGGAGGTCCTGGCGAAGATCCGTCTTATAACGGAGGGCATTTGGGAACCCCGGAAACGAATAAAAGTTATCTTCATAAAACCCGTGTGCTGTTACAGCAGAAGATGAATGATTTTACTGCAAATCATTCCGCTTATATTGACGCAGACGGAAAATTGATTACCCATAATTATGAGGGGGACGGTAACGGTACGGAACTACGAAACCTCATAGATAAACTGGCGGGAACTAAAGAGCATTTCGGCTCTTTTCAAACATTGAGCAATATCATTGTAGAGGTTGTAAATCCGGCTACCTCCGAACCTGCCTATTCTGACTATACTCGGACGCTGGATATCGACAATGCTATTCATCGGGTAACTTATAAAGAGGGAGGAATAACCTTCAAACGGGAGTATTTTATGAGTTATCTGGACAATATCATGGTGATGCGTCTGACATCGGATTCGAAGAAGGGAAAGATTTCACGTATGATATCTTTGGAGTCATTGCATACCGACAAGGTCATCCGGGCTTCGGACAATACGATTACCCTGACAGGATATCCTACTCCGACGAGTGGTGACAAGCGCGTAGGAGATCATTGGAAGAATGGATTGAAATACGCGCAGCAACTATTAGTGAAACATACAGGCGGAAAGATTACGGTAGTAGACGGGAAGAAATTGAAGATAGAAGAGGCCAAAGAAATCATCGTATTGATGTCGGCTGCAACAAACTATGTGCAATGCATGGACGATTCTTATCATTATTTCTCTGGAGAAGAACCGCTGGATAAAGTGAAGGCTACGCTGAAAAAGGCGGCCAATAAAAAATATACCGCTTTATTGGCTACCCATGAGAAAGATTACCATTCGTTGTATGACAGAATGAAACTGAATCTGGGCAACCTGACGGAAATGCCCGTTGTAACTACGGATAGTTTGCTGAAGGGTATGGATGCTCGTACCAACTCGGAATCCGAGAATCAATATCTGGAAATGTTGTATTTCCAATTTGGTCGCTATCTATTGATTTCTTCTTCGAGAGAAGGTTCTCTGCCTGCCAATTTGCAAGGAGTATGGGGAGAAAGACTTTCCAATCCCTGGAATTCCGACTATCACACCAATATCAATGTGCAGATGAATTATTGGCCTACGCAGCCTACTAATCTATCCCGTTGCCACCTGCCTATGGTAGAATATGTAAAGAGCCTTGTACCACGCGGAAAATATACGGCGCAACAATATTATTGCAAACCCGATGGCGGAAATGTACGTGGATGGGTGACGCATCATGAAAATAATATTTGGGGTAATACGGCTCCGGCCAAGAAAGACACTCCCCATCATTTTCCGGCAGGAGCTATTTGGATGTGCCAGGATATTTGGGAATATTACCAGTTTAATCTTGACAAGGACTTTTTAGAAGCGTATTATGATGTCATGCTCCAAGCGGCTCTTTTCTGGGTGGATAACCTTTGGACGGACGAGCGGGACGGTACTTTGGTGGCAAACCCCTCACATTCTCCCGAGCATGGTGAGTTTTCATTAGGTTGCTCCACCTCACAAGCCATGATAGCAGAGATGTTCGATATGATGATAAAAGCCAGCAAGGTGTTAGGTAAGGACAAAGAACCGGAGATTGCAGAAATAGAGACTGCAATGAACAAACTTTCCGGTCCGAAAATAGGATTGGGCGGACAATTGATGGAGTGGAAGGACGAAGTGACGAAAGACGTTACCGGAGACGGTGGGCACAGACATACGAACCATCTCTTCTGGCTGCATCCGGGCTCGCAGATTGTGATCGGAAGGAGCGAAGAAGATGATAAATATGCAAATGCCATGAAAGTGACACTGAATACCCGTGGAGACGAGGGCACAGGCTGGAGTAAAGCGTGGAAACTAAATTTCTGGGCCCGTTTGCATGATGGTAACCGCTCTCATGCATTATTGCGGAGTGCAATGAAACTGACTGTTCCCCAAGGCCGTTTCGGTGGTGTATATACCAACCTTTTTGACGCGCATCCGCCTTTTCAGATTGATGGAAACTTTGGTTGTACAGCCGGAATTGCGGAGATGTTGATGCAGAGTCAGGGGGGATATATCGAGTTGCTTCCCGCTTTGCCCGATGCATGGAAAGACGGTGCGTTCAAAGGGATGAAAGCCAGAGGAAACTTTGAAGTGGATGTAACCTGGAAAGAAGGGCAAATCACTTCGATTGAAATACTTTCTAATGCAGGTGCAGAGTGTATGCTTAAATATCCGGATGCAAAGAGTCTGAAAGTTTCCGGTGCTAAGGTAAGAGTACTCGCTGACGACCGGATAGCTTTTGATACTGTTAAAGGTAAGAGATATACGATCAGATGAATATTGCACAATGCGATATTCGTTTTACAACGAAAACTCCCCCTCACTTCATTGTGAGGGGGAGTTTATTCATTCAAAACCTTTCGGACATTTGTCCTCTCTTTTATTTCTGCTTTCTACCTTATTCCTATTTGTTGGTAGTCAGGCAATTAATCATATTCACTACTAACTTACCAGCTACCGGATCTGTCGTTGCCTTTTCCGTACACATGGTAGAGATCATTGCTTCTCCCTTTCCGTCAGCTATTTGTAACATCGTCAGTCCACGCATAGATTCTATTCGTTCGATGCGGTCTTCCGGCTTTCCACCATCAATGTAAGCGTGAATTTTCATCTGTCCTGCCAGTTCCGTCACGTTTTTGTGGCGATGGACTTTCAGAGTAGCGTTACATGCTTGCGGAATTTCCCGTTTATTGTTGTTGAAATAGCGTAATTCCAATACATCGATGTCATTGAACACCGGAGCATCATTACGTTCCATAATTACGATATCGCCTTCTGTCGGGATAATCCAGCCTGTGATATATTCAGGATATATCGCTTTGACGGCTTCCTTACTGTTGAGGAAGAGCAGCTTTCCACCTTTTGACTGATAAGCACGGATCAGCTCCTTTTCTTCGTCAGTGCAGGCTGTCAGACCGGAGATAACACAAAGGTCGGCTTTCAGTTTGCTGTTGAGCAATTCTTTTATGGAAGAAATCGGTTGATAATTGATGTTCAGGAAGTCAAATACCGTTTTCGTGTTATCTTTATCCAGCAATACGATCTTTTTGTTTGGGTCTACCTGACCTATATTCCACTCTTTATTAGTGAGCAACAACTCATATTCATTGGCAGAAATAGGCAGACCGTTCTCTGTGAGTTTTAATACCAGTTTGGCTTTTGTCTTGTCGGCAGGCAGATTGGCCGGCAACTGAATATCAGGTTCAGCATAGTATCGTGCATAATGTTTCACAGCCGGAATCTTTTCACTGCCGCTTGCCAGGCACTTTCCGCTTTCATCTTGTATTTCCCAACGAAGCAGGGACGGTTGCAGATCCGTACCGTCTTCACGGTCATTGACCACATAGATGCGTGTAGGCAGTTTCTCACCTGCGTACAAGTTGCGTCCCCATAATTCTGCGCTAACCAATACAGGTTGTAAAGCCCGTTTCAAAGCATAGTAGGTGGGATACGGTTCTATGTTCTGATAATCGTATGTCTGACGGAACCATGTCATCAATGCAAAGTGCATAATACCTGAAGCCTGGTCGTTGGAGCGACGAAGCGTTTCGGCCAGTTCACCCGTGATGAATGCTTGTACTTTCAGGAATGAAGCCGGGTCTGCCCAGTCATAAGACTCATAACCGATCAGTGTATAAGGATTTTGGTGGATGAGCTGATAGGAGCGGGTAGGATGTCCCGTTTCGTTATTGGGATAACCCGTAGACATCTCCTGACTGATAAGCGGACGGTCGGCTACTTTGAACTGTTTTTGGAATTCTCCATTGAAGAAACGGAAAACCGAGTAGTCATACCAATTGTAATAACCGTGCATATCGTCAATGTCGCCATCGTCGATGCTGCTCATAAAGTCAGCGCCGAATTTCTTATCCTTGCCTTTGGCTTGATAGTTGGAGTCGAAGCAGATAGGACGGGTAGGGTCGATGCGACGCATCTCTTTCACTACATCCGAAATAATACGGTATTTCTCTTTGGCACGTTCCAGATTGCTGTCATTGTCATAGAACTTCATTTCATTATTCACTGTCCAGAAGAGCAGTGAAGGGTGGTTGCGATATTTTTTCAGCAATCCTAAAAACTCGTTACGCCATATTTCAATCAGACGCTGGTCTGGAATGGGAGTGGAATGAATCATCAACCATGACCATGTACCTTCGAATGAAACACCGATACCGTTACGGTCGGCAGCTGTCATCCAGCGTTTGTTCCACGGAGTGGTGTGTGTACGGGTTACGTCGATGTTTCCGGCTTTCATCAGTTGCATGAAAGTATTGGCCAGATTTTCATCATTAGGTGCCAGTGCGAAAGGAATGTGGTTTCCGCCGCGCAACCAGTATTTATTACCGTTCAGGTAGAAAAGTCCGTCTTTCACCTCAAAAGTACGGAATCCGGAAGTCTCTGTCAGACAGTCCAGTTCTGTTCCTTTATCTGCTACCAGGCGGAATTTGAAATCGTACAGGTTGGGATGCTGCGGTGTCCATAAGCGAGGTTTCAAATCGCTGATCGTATAGGTTTCCATGCGCTCTTCATCTGCATTGAGATTCAGTTTCCGTATGGATAACCCCGAATAGAGTACAGCACCGGTTTCTTTGTCGATGATATCCGTATAAAGGTCGAACTGTTTCTTTTTACTACCGTGGTTCTTTAGGGTTACATCGAAGGTAGCGCCATTCAAGGTCGGTTTGATAAAGACATCTTCCACTTTTACGGGATCGGTAATCGTCAGTTTTACCGGTTGCCAGATTCCGGCAGGTTCGTCACCATAAAAACCATGAGGAATTTCTTTCAGCAGAGCATCTTTGTTCACTTCCACTTTGGCATCTTCCTGTTCACTTTCACGTACGGAAGAATAGAAGAAATCGATGGCATTTGCCGATTCCGATGCGCTTCCATCCATTTTGCGTGTCACTTTTACGGTAATCAGGTTCTTACCGGGTTTCAGCAAACGGCTGCCGTCTACCTGAATTTCACCGAACATGCCGAGATGTGAAGTGGCTAATGTTCCGTTGATATAGATTTCGGCAATTTTGGAGACTGCGTCGAAGGTCAGCGTCATATTCTTGCCTTCCACATTGGCAGGCAGTTCCAGCCATTGACGGTACCAGGCATATTTCACCCGGCGATAATCGAATGTATAGTTTTCACAGCGGTCGGTTTCCTGTTGGTAGTAGGTGTCCGACACACCTTTGGGTTGTGCACCGGTAGGAGAGGGCATCGTTTCGCCATGCAGCCAGATGCGGATAGGTGTCCAGAAGTTAGGAACGGACATGATGTGCCAGTCCTGGTCGTTTGTTTGTACCGAAACAGCCTTATCCTTGTTGTCCAGTTGATAGTCCGGCATAAAGAGCCAGTTGCCATCCAGCGTGATGTCTGTGCGGCTGCCGGTGAGCGTTGCCAGTTTGGCGGAAGTATAGGAAGCCCGTTCCTGGCGGCGTTTGTTTTCTTTCTCCGTAGGAGTGGCCTTCTTTTGATATTCTACCACTTTCACGTTTTTCAGTGCATCGTCTGCCATCGGAGTAACGGTGAGGTCGTCAAATTCAGTTTCTATCCATCCTCCACCCAGAGCAACTTCACCCGATGGTACCAGGTCGGCATTCTTGTCTACAAGATCAATATGCGGTTGTTTTTCGTCGTTGAGGAATATGCGGATACGGTTGCCGCAAACTTCTACTTTTACACGATACCACTCTCCCGGCACAGGATGGAAACCTAACGGGCGGACTCCCATAAATTCGTCCGTACCCATATATCCGGTGCGCATCAGGTAAAGATCATCTTGCAGTCCGCCTTTGATACCTACCACATAACGGTCGAAACGGTTGTAATTGCGGAAGCTCGCCCATATCTGCACCTGTTCGGCATTTTTAGGGGCACGGGCTTTGAAAGAAAAGGAGTAGTTTTTCCATTCGGGATGACCGAATACGGCATAAGCGCCTTTCGAACGGAATACATTGTCGGCAATACTGCATGTTCCCCGACCCACCACTTTCAGTGTTTCTCCGGCATTGGAGAAGTCGTTTGTCCATGTAGCATTGCTTTGTGCTTGTCCGTTCATGCAGAAGACGCTGCACGCACAAGCCAGAAATACTTTGCTGATTCTATTCATGATATTACAAGTTAATAATAATTTTGGTATAAAAGTACGGTTCGACAATAAATATTAGAATGAAGTAACGCTTAATGTACACTTAATATGTGCTTAATTGTCTCTGCTCTTGTTTTTCGTTGATTAATTTTGTATCTTTATAGGTTTCTCGTCTTTTTTATATAGATAGTCACTTTATAAAGTGACAATTGTCAGCTTATAAGGTGACATTTATCACTTTACAAGGTAATAATAGTCACATAGCAAGGTGACAACTACCTGACTGCATAAACTCTTGCAGTTTACTGCACTCAAAATTCTTATTCTATGCAGTGGAAATCCTTATTGTATACATTGAAAAAAATATCTTGTGGTGAGTTTGATGTAAAAGGTTACATGAAATATAAAAGAGCCATGCCGGAATTCGAGGTCTGTAACAGACTTGCGATTTCACGGCATGGTTGTTTGATAGCATCTCTATTCAGAGTAATCTTCATTACTCTGGTTTGTACAGAGATTAAGATTTACCCCTCAACGATTCTGAAGAACAGGTTCTGATTTGAGAAGTCGGTATTATAATCAATCTTTATTTGAAAATTGGTCGTTGTCGGAACTAACTTTAATTTGAATGTCTGTTCGTCACTATCAATCTCCAAACCGGCAGTAGTCTCATTGCCTTGTGGCTGGAACTTTAATTCACACCTTCTTTTGCCAAAGTATTTCTTTGCATAATCGGTTATCACAAGTTTATTTGTGGCAAAATCATATTTTATTAATACAGGAAGATTCTTTCCGGTAAGATTTTTAGGACCGCCGTAAACATCCCATGAACAACCGTTTACCCAGAAATTGTGATTCTTGAAGTAGTCTCCGAATTTATACACTTTCCCTACTTCCAAATCTGACAATTTCTTCTTTTCCGGGTCGCCCGTTATTTCAGATACTTTGATTTCATAATCTGTACTGATGACTCCCGTTGCGTTTGGCTGTTTGTCAAGCCCCATGTAGATTGTGTTTTCACCCGGCTGGCGAACCGGGTCTTTGATGTACCACTGTTCATTTCCGTTAGAGGTAGTTTCTCCCTTACCGGCATTGAATGTCCAAGAGAGTTTGACACCATTATTGGCTTCTGTCATATCACTCACTTTCTTGTCGTTGAAGTTGAAGTTATACAGAGCCCATACCGGACTTAATGTTAAAGTATAGTTGTCGGCATTCCATTGGAAGTTAGTACCCCATTTTTCTTTTACTTTGTCATTCTGGTCGTCTTTATTCAATGTGATTTTGAAATCAGCGTCAGCAGGCTTGAAATTATACAAGGTAGTGCGCAAATCCAGCTCATTGAAGTGGTAACCCAGTTCTTCATCATACACACCAGGGATTGCCAATTTCTTGCCTAATATACGTATATTCTGATTCGGGTCAGTATCCGGATGGTCAATACCGGCTTTTACATACATTTGAATAGCCAGTTCCTCTTTTGCGGTCGGAGCTTCCACTACATACTTCGTACCTACATTTCCTACATACAATCCCACTTCTTTCTCATTGAGAGTGAAAGGAGCTTTGTCTGTTCCTTCATCATTCATAGCGAACAGGTTAGCGCCTTCTATGCCATCAGCTTGAGGGCCTACCAACAGATAACTGGTCTTTTGGGCGGCATCGTAGTAAAGGCATACTTCACCATTAGCTAACTCAGTGTCTTGTGTAATCGTTGCAAGGTTGGTAGTCATCGGGATAGCTTCCCAATTGCCGCCATTGGCTTGAGTACCCAGTTTCCATGCTTTGGACGCAGTGACACCAAGATTTTCCATTGTTGTTTGGGCATTCTGCACAATGAAGGCTTTTGTACCTTTGTACAGACTTTCAATGTCACTCAACGATACTGTTGTACTTCTCAATTCGATACCGTTCTTAGCGGTCGCTTCATCCTGTGAGTAAATCAATACTTCTTTAGAGAATTCCTCTTCGGCAACGGTATAAGTTATTCTGACTTTACCCGACCTGTTAGCAGCTTTGGCAGTTAATACACCTTTATCAGTAACTTCGAATGTATTGTTCGGGTTTTCTGTCAACTCATAAGTGGTTGCAACTGCGAGTTCACTGAATCCCAGTTCGTCCACAAACTTCACTTCTTCGTTTTCACCGAATCCCCAGCCTATTGTCCTGGTAAGGTCTAGACTTTCGGTGCTGACGAATTTCAAGGATTCCGAGTTCTGATAAACCGTACGTGTCTCACGATAAGCGAACACGCCGTTGTTGGCACTGTAGGAAGTCGGTTTCACCACGAAGTAGTTGGAACTTGTAGTCGTCTTGTCCAATGTGATTTCCAGTACTGCACCGTAGTAAGGAGCCGTCATGTTACTTGGAGTCAACTCTACGCTCAAGATGCCGTTTTCGTCTAACTTCTTAGTTGTATTTACTAACAGTTGGGGCGCTTCCGCACGTGTCAGCTTCAATTCGTGAATATCCGCGCACTGGAAGTCGGCTTCGGACAAATCAATGTCTTTAGGTAGAATCTTGAACTTGGCGGTAGCTGTATGGGCAGTAACCACTTTGCCTTGCGTATTGGTATAGCTGGCTGCTTCCAGGAATTCATCTTCTTCGAACACGAATTGTTTTTGGAAGAGAATGGAACTGATACCGCTGAAACCGCCACCTTGTACGGGAAGAATATAGTTTTCGCCGTATATATAGACGGAAAGTGTTTTATTCTCTTTGTTCTCTGCCAAAATCGGTGTATCCTTGTCTGCGGTGATAGTGGTTTGCACCAGTCCTTCCGTTTTCTGGATGTAGATATAACCGTTGCTCTTGTCATAATACAGTTGGTCTTTGTCTGTTCCGGGAATTTCCTGTTCGGTACCGAATGTCAACACTTTATACCAGCCCGCACCTTTGTCTTTGGTATATCTCCATGTGCCTTCTTCCACCTTGAACTGGTAGAAAGGGGTAGCTTTATTGGAAGCCTGTACATACAACTCGTCTCCATTGCTCAATACGATGGTATATTGCGACTGGTCTTCACTGGGATACCAGCTTTGTACGGTCAGGTTAGCATTCAACGCAGCTTCAATCTTTTCTTTGAATCTGTCCATGTCGGACTCAACGGTTGTGATGCGGTTGTTCAGACCTTCGATATCCGAGTCGTAATCCTTACAGGAAACAACTCCTGTTCCTAATGAAAACAACAGTGTTCCATAGAGAAAACTGTTTAATACTCTTTTGTTCATCATAGGTAAATTTTTAGTTTGGTACATATTTTACTATTCTAATTTCTTTATTTCTCTGCGATAATCTCTGCATAGTTCAGGCTGATGTCACCTTCGGTCACTATCAGGTTGAAGTCGGCATATCCACGTGCGTCACGAGAGTAAACGGCTACTTCGGTTTCTTCCCATGCGCCGCCTGTGGCAGGGAGACTTACGCTTTGGGTCATTGTGTCGCCAATTTGGCAACGTACGCTGGCTGCGTTATTGCTGGAGTAGCGGAAGCGGATAGTGGATGTTCCGGTTCGGAAAGGTATTTCTTTCCATCTCAATGTGTTCAAGCTGCCGGAAGTGAGGTTGGCGTGCCAACCACCGTTGTACTTCGTGTCGTTGCAGTATTTCACCACGCCCTGCTCGGGAGCATTGTTCATTTCTGTTTCCATCAACAGCGTTGCTATCTTATTGCCCGAAACCGAACCGTTGAAACAATAGTCGCAGGCTTCCGCTTCCAATTTCTGTCTGGTCGGGAAAGGACGGTTGCTGTACTTGCGGAGCAGGTTGATGCGTTGGTTGGGATAGTCGTAGTAGATTTTATCCGAACTGCGCCACCAGGCTGCGTTTTCGGCAAGGTCGGTAAATCCTTCCAGAAATACGAGATCAGGTTTTTTGGCTAAGAACGATTCCATCATCTTGGTTGCGTAGCGACCGTGGTCGGCATCGATAAACTGCCAGTTCGGACGGGCGAGGTCACCTTGCACGAAGCCCGGGCATCCGCTGCCTACACTGAAACCCTTGAAGTTGTAGGCGGAGATATAGGTGTTGTAGATTAAGTTCTCGTTGTACACTTCTTCTGACATATCCATAGTGGGAACGGCAAACCAGTTGTGAATACCGTCCAGATAGGGGCAGTTCACCAATGAGAAGTCGCGGTCGGTCCATTCGCGCTGGATGATAAGGAATGGGCGCACGCCGAACGTACTGTTGAAATCGTCGCTGATGCACTTCAGGATATAGCTCAACTTGCCGTTGTAAGCATCCGATTTTGTTTCATCAAGCCCGGTCGTACTTTTGTATTTTGCCGGGTCTTTCTTCATCAGCTCGCTAAGGTAACTGTCCTGCAGGAAGCCGTTAGGATTCCAGAACAGGATAACCGGGCGTCCGTCTATCTCGAACCAGTAGTCGCGTGGTACGTTTTCGAACGAGGGTTTCAGGTTGGCATCCCAGATGTAGTAGTACACTTCCTTGCGGAAATCGTTGTCCGCACCTTTCATATCCTCTTTTTCGGGGTCGAGGAACAGTAACGGATAGTGTGAACCTTCTACACGGCTGCCGTTCTTGAACGGCTTGTTGTCATAACCGTAGCCTTTGTGCGCGTTGCGCGCAGCCGACCATGAAGCAGGCGTATCGTCGAAGATGGCGATTTTAAACTCGTGTTCCACACCTTTGCGCTTGATAGCTGCCATCAGGTCATGGAGTTTGTCCGGGCGTCCGTGGTCAATGTCCTTGTTGGCTTCGCCGCGACAGTTCATTGCAACATAATCCTGACCACTGTAAGCGATTTCCTCTACAAAGTTATCCCACCAGTCGGCTTCGGTAATCGGGCCGGGATAAGGTTGGTCGTCCTGTGCTTCCGGGTAAGCAGAAGCAACGTAGCGGCAGAATAATGAACGGTTGTGCATGGTGGAAACGTCGGTGCTGGGCTTGTCCATCTTCTGGCGCAAGTTGCCTTCGAATCCTGCCAGTGTACCTATTTTGTAAGAACGTACGATTTCCTGTTCCGTTCCCTGTCCGCCTTCAGAACCCGGACCGTCCGGACCGTCATTCGGATTGTCGTCCGAGCACGTCCAGCAGAAAGCGCCCAAGCCCAGCAGACAAATGTATTTCCAATATTTATTTTTCATATTCTTTCTATCATTAAAAAGTTAACATTCTTAGTTTTTCTTGAATTGCTGCCGGGTGATGTCCAGGTAAGTCCTGCCATATCCGTTGCCGTATCCTTCTACTGTCGGCTCGATGAAAGAGTCGAAGTTGTACTTGTTGTAGGAGTCGATAAGAATTAACCGGTTACGTCCGGCATTCATCTTGGCTACGTTGCACATGGTACGGTAGGTGGCGGCGTCTTTCTTCACAATCGGAGTGTTACCGATGGAACCGCGACCGTCCTGCACCAGTTTGTTCCATGCCGGACCGACGCAAGGTACGAACTCCATACTGCCGTCACCGAAAGCGGGCAATGCTGTTTCACGGTTGTACTTCCAGTTCTGATCTATCATCTGCGGGTACATATAGGAACGGCTCATCTCTGACTGGTCGTACATATTGCGGCTGGCTACGGCGTCTACGCAACCTTCCATGTAGAAGTATTGGTAACGCATCTGGTTGCACCATACATCAGCACTTTCCACCATGATGTAAATGTCGTAACCGGTAGCTTCTTTCACTGCTTTGCGGATACCATCATACATTGCTTTGGATTCTTGCGCGTAGATTTCGCCTGTCTTGTTCTTGATGTAAACCACCGGGCGCGTGCCACCAAGCTTGTAGTAACGGTCGTCGGAGAAGTAACAGCCTATTTTGCTGAAGAAATTGTTCAGTAGTTGTTGGCGGGTGTAGGTGACACCGTCATATACCTTTCCGGCTGCCGTTTCGATGCAGTTGCTTGAAGAAAGGGTAGGAGGCAGGTCGACAATGTTGTTCCAGTTGACCGAAATTACTATTTTCATTGTTTTCAAGTCTACGAAGTCTACTCCCGGTTGACCGAGGTGTGGCATCGGCAGGCGTTTGCCGCCTCTGCCGGAGCGTCCCAGCATCATTGTGACGAACAGTGAATCTCCCTGATTGATTTCTGTACCGGGACCCTTGCCCAGGTCAGCGCCTACTTCGGGCAGGATTATAAAGTTCGCTCCTGCTTCGATACAGTCGTCTACATGCTGCTGTACCATTGGTATCATGCGATAGCTCTGGCTTCCTGCGTCCGGTTGCAGATAGCCGTCCTTTTGTGATTCGGGCATTACTTGCGGTGTCAGGTTGTTGTAGTTGTTCTTGGTGCTCAGTTCCTTGTCGGTCAGCGTCAGAAGTTCCCAACGGGTGAAATTAGCGTCACCATTCGGTCTGGTGGTAATGTCATTCCCCTTGTAGTAGAAGATGCCCACCTGATAATCTTCGGTGACGGGAATTTCCGGAATCTCGTAGTTCAGGAAGTAGTCATCGACGCTCGGACCTTCTTCCTTGCTGCATGCTGCAAGAAGTAGTAAGGCTGCGGAGCATCCGGTAATGTATTTCATTAGTTTCATAACTGTCTATCTGTTTATTATATTATTTATTATCTTCTATGCGTACCCACTTGATACTTGCCGCCAGACGTTCTTCTCCTTGCAGGGAAGCGTATTCGGGATAGTCTTCGAGTACATTTTCGACAAACTCTTCAATTGTGTCGCCATACCAATGGGCTACCATTTCGTTGTTATACATCAACTGACCACCTTTCCAACGTTCGTACAAGCCTTCTTGGTTGTATGGACCACCGATACCCAACGGAGTGAAGAAATTGTCATTATAGTTGCCGTCGGAACGGGGTACGAGCGAAGTGGATTGCAACATACGGCAGGCTTCACGATAATAGTTCATGTTCCAGTTACGTTCGTCCGTAGGATATTGCAGGCGTTCGGGCACAGGGTCGAACTGGTTGGCACCATAGGTTCCGTAGTTGTTTGGAGTTCCGTTGTAGAAGATAGGCGGATATTGCATCACACGTGTTCTGCGTTCCAGTGTCCATCCGGCGAATCCGTTGAAGTAGTCGGCGATGTAACGTTGCTTCCATACCTGTTCCAGATTGTTCTTGTAACCGCCTTTTCCGTTGATGTCGGCTTTATAGAAGGCACGGTAGTCGCGGCATCCTAGTCCGTTGGTGTTCCATTTGATACCGTTGCGTTCGATATATTCGGATACTCCGCTGGTGACGCCATACTCGTTCATGGAAGCACTGATGCCGTTGTAGTAGTATTGTTCGGCACTCTGCGGTAATGCCACGTTCAATCCCCATTCGTCTTTGCGCAACTGGATTTCGGAGAGCATAAAGTTTACGTCCGCCCATGTCAGCAGTTTCACTGTAGCATCCTGCTTGATGAAGTCACGATGAATCAGGGCGTATGTATACCCCTCGATGCTGACAGAAGCTGTGGAGTAAAGGCTCTGAAGGTTGTTGTTATGTTCATCCTTGCCTACAATCCATCCGGTTGGAGTCTGTTTCAATTCGAAGCGGGGCAGGAACGGTATTCTATAGGACACCTGGATATATTTCTGCTCTGCTACGGACCATAGGGAATCTCTTACTACCGCACGGTAGTCACCATTCTCGTTGATACGTGATGTTTGCGCGTACTTGCTCAGACGAGGATCTTTGTAGGAACGCATATAGCAGAAGAAGTATTCGTTCATTGCCGGGTATGTCAGGCCGCCTATCTCTGTTTCCAGCTTCGTACCCAAGTCGAACTCTTTCAGGATACGGTTGTAATATAAGGATACGTCGGCATTGGGGTCGGTTCCGTAGCGTCCGGCTGCGTTGTCGCTGTTGGAACTGAACAGGTAGTTGCGGTTGTTTTCGTTCAACGCTTTTTCTATCTGCTCGCGTGCCATGGAGATGGCTTCGGGGCTTTTCTTCATGTTCATCATGCGGATAGCCACGTCCAGACGCAGGGTATTGGCAAACTTGCGCCATTTTTCAATGTCGCTGTCACCGCCGGCAGACGGATAGAACGGGTCTTTCACCATTTTCGTTCCGTTCGGGTCGAAAGTTTCCACTGCCTGGTCCAGCCAGCGGAGTATTTGCATATATGCTTCGGCTTCGCTGTTGTAGTAATATACGTTTCCGTAAGTCTCTTTGCAGGCAGAATCCAAAGGGATAGGTCCCCAAGTTCCGGTCAGTACGGAGTAGAGGTAGGCTTTCCAAGTGGTCAGTATCGCCCAGTAGTTGCCGTTGGTATCCCGGTCATATTTTTGTTCCATGATGGCTACGTCGCCCAGGACTTTCTTGTAGAAGTTATAGAATCTGTCGCCTACGTTGTCCGAACTTTGCGGGCTTGTCCAGGAAACTACGTAACGTGCCATGTAGGCGTAGTAGTTATAGTTCATTTCGGATAATACGTCCAGGGATTTGTAGATAGTGCCCGGAAATATCTTCTGAATGTCAATCTCATCCAAATATAGCTTGTTGGGGTTTTGGTTGGTTGCGTCGAAACTATCCACGCAAGATGTCGCCAGTCCCAATAGGGCTGCAGTGCATAGTGTATATAAGTACTTTTTCATCGTCATCGCTGTTAAAAAGTTATTTTAAAATCGAAACCGTAACTGGAAGTTGGCAGGTTGAAGCCTCGTTCCAAACCTTGTTGGATTCCCATGGAAGAAGTGGCTTCCGGGTCAATTCCTTTCGGCGTTTTCTGATGAAGAATAGCTACGTTCCTACCTACGGCGGAAACTCTCATGGATTGTATGAAACCTATCTTTCTCAGCCAGTTCTTGGGAATGTTGTACCCTAAAGAAATTTCTTTCAGTTTCACGTAAGAAGCGTCGTACAAATAAAGTTCGCCGTTTTTACCGCTGTCGTTGGTCCAATAGTCAATCGGCTTAATCCAAGCCTGGCAAGGTTGTCCCGCCAGTCCCGGAACAGAACTGTCATAAACGGCTCCGGGGATATTCATGCCTTTCGGGCGCGAAGCGTCCATGTAGATGTTGTTCTTGCCATTGGGGACGTATTTAGGGTCGAGAATACCGAGATAACCGGTCTGGTCGCCTTCATTCAGAATCAAGTCAGAGAACAGGTGTTCGGTACGTCCGCCCAGTGACATGATGGATTGCGCGTTTCGGGAAGACTGGAAAGCTGTCTCCGACCATACGTGCCCGCCCATACGGATATCTAACATGGCAGAGAATGTCAAATCCTTCCAACGGAGGGAAGTACGGATACTGCCTGTCCATTTCGGTTCTACGCTGGCAAGGAATTTAGCTTCACCTGACAAGGGACGGCCGTTGGCTCCCACCAACACTTGTCCTTCGTCATTGGTCTTCCACGGCTCGCGGCAGTAGAGGCTGACTAGCGGCTCACCTTTCACAATGCGCAGTTCCACGCTGTTTTGTACGGTAGTCAGTGTCATGTAGTCCATACCGTTGGCTAGCGAAACCACTTCCGAGTTGTTTTTAGCCCAGTTGATGTCCACTTTCCATTCCCAGTCTTTATTTCTGAAAGGAACGACACCTAGTGTTACTTCATATCCCCAGTTCTTAACTTCACCGGCATTGAACAAGGCTTCTCCATAGCCGCTTACACCGTTGATGGTGGAAGTCAGAATTTGGTTTTTGGTGTTCTTGTTGTAGTAGGTGAAACTTAAGGAAGCACGGTCTTTCAGGAAACGAAGGTCCAAACCTGTCTCGAAAGATGTAGTGCTTTCCGGTTTCAATGAGTTGGTCTTGCGCTTGTTCTCGCTTTCAAACCATGCCATGTCTCCCAGATAAGAAGTATTGTAACTGAATCCGTTCAACAACTGGTCGAAGCCGGTATCGTTACCTACCTTGGCGTAAGAACCACGAATCTTGGCATAGGATAACCAGTCTTTAGGAATGCTCTTCACTAACTCCGTCAGTACGAAGCTGACACCGTAAGAGGAGTAGAAATAAGAACGGTTGTCGGAAGGCAGGGCAGACGACCAGTCGTTACGTCCGGTTACATCCACGTAGATAAAATCTTTGTAACCTATGCTGGCGGTTCCGTAGACAGCCTGCTTTTTCTTCGCGTTATACTCTGGCCAGGATTTGACGGTAGCACCATTGTTAGTGAGAGAGATAAAGTCGGAAGTAGCCAATGTGCCGATTTCCGAGTTTTGTTTCTTGAACAGGAAGTCCTGCGAGTTGGCACCCACACTGGCGGATATGTTGAAGTCTTTCCAGGTCTTGTTGTAAGAAAGCATGGCTTCGTAAGTATAGTTGCGTGATTTTTCGGTAAACTCCTTGTAGAATCCGTCGGCATCCCCCGGAGTGTACATATTGCGAAATTCGTATCCTTCTTTCATATTTAGGTCGAGGGCGGCTTTCAGACGCAGTTTCAGGTCTTTGGTGATTTTGTAGTTGACTGTTACGTCCGCTAATAACCATTCTTTCTTATCCTGGTTGGAAAGTTCGTTCAGCATCCACACCGGACTCTTGAATTGAAGGGCGGTCGGTTTTCCGTTCTCGTCTTTCCAGGGATACATTTCCTGTATGGAAAGGTCGCGGGGCATATCCATAAGTGTATAGATAGGGTTACGGTCGGAATTGTTACGGTAAGAACGGTTCTTTACATTCTCGTGCGTATAGCGACCGTTCAGGTCGACGTCCAGCGACTTTGTCAGTTTCACGTTGGAACGCACGTTAAAAGCGTTGCGGGTAAGGTTGTTCAATCCTTCCAATACGTCATCGCTCCGCAGGTTGGTGAAGCCGATACGGGTGGAGACATGTTCGGTGGCGCGTTCTATAGAAACACTGTTCGTCCAGGAGTAGGCAGTCTGATACATGGAGGTGGTGTTTGCCGGGGTAGGAACGTAGGATTTGAGTTCTCCGTTGCGTCCTACTACTTGGAAACCTAACATCGGCATACCCCATGAACGGGAATTGTCGTAACCGCCCATCCGTTGGATGCCGTAAGGCATGTTCGGGTCGTAAGGCACTTTGACGTCCCCATTGAACGAGTTGGCTTTGTTGTTTTCAAAACGGTTGATGTGTCCGCCACCATATATATTTTGATAGATGGGATATTGGGAAAATTCGGTGAACTGAACGTTTGTGGAGTAGGTAACTCCCAGTCCGCTTCTTTGACCGGCTTTCTTGGTGGTAATCAGGATGGCGCCGTTGGCTGCGTCCGAACCATAAAGTGCGGAAGCGTTGGCTCCTTTCAGAACAACGATGTTTTCGATGTCATCGGGGTTAATACTGTTAGCCGGGTTACCATAGTCGATTTCACCACCGGTCACATCATTAATAATAGGTACACCGTCGATTACATAAAGTGGCTGATTGTTACCGGAAATGGAGTTGGCACCACGGATACGTACGGTGGCTGAACCGGCGGCACCATTGGAGATCACCTGCAATCCTGCCACTTTACCTGCCAGCATGTTTACGAATCCGGCATCCCGGTTTTCGGTCATGCTTTCCACATCCATTTTCTGGAAGGCGGTAGAAAGAGATTTTTCATCGCGGCGTAAGTCCATCGCTGTTACCACTGTCTGTTCCAGCATCACAGCATCTTCTTCCAAGGTCACGTTTAATACATTCTTTCCTTTTACTACATTGAATGATTTTGTTTTAAAACCAATATAAGAGAATTTCAACACAGCGCCGTTCTCCGGGACTTGAATAGAGTATTTACCATCAAGATCGGTTATCACCCCTTTTGTACCACCCACTATCACTACATTAGCACCGATAATAGGCTCACCTTGTGCATCGGATACTGTTCCTTTCACTGTCCGGTTCTGCGCTTGCATTACCGAAGCACTGAACAGCATTAAAATTAAAATGAGACTTCTTTCATAGTATCTCATGTGCTGAGAAAATCGTTGTTTCATGCTTTTCATGAATTTATTTATGAATAATCACTAAGTTAAAGAATCAGTCGGATGAGAGAACCTGTTTTTATTATAGGTTTCATCATTCGAATTAGATTAAGGCGTTCTTTCTTGCTTCATAATACTGTTATGTTTTTAAGATTAATTTTCAGCAAAAGAACTGTGAACCGATAAAAAAAGCGTGGTGTTTGCGATTAATTGGGGATTAAAAAACAATTAAATGTGAATTAAGTCTTTTTTTTCTTATAATCCTTCACAAACAGATGCTTATCCTTTGTATTAAGTGAAAATAAAGTTATGAGCAAAGAGGAATATTACTCGGTTTATTCAGGTTTGTGGTGTGGAATGTATGAAAAGAAACTCCCCTTTCTCTAAATCTTGATAACTTTATCGGTGGTTCAGGGAAAAGGGAGAGAAAATTTAATTAAAAAAATAGCTTGTCGTCCGGGTTATAAGTCGGCAAATGGGACTTTATAAGTTTCACCCATGGAGTCATGATACTCTTTGCAGAAGCGGTCGTACAGGTTTCGGGCAATACCTTTCTTTCCCTGTGTGACTAGCACGGAACACTTGGCTGCCAATGCTTCTTCATTTAGTGGATCGTGCAGGAACATGATGTCGGCAAGGCGGATAATCATGTCCTGATGGTTCCGGCTGATTTCAATGTCCAGCAAGTTCTTCAGCAAGTCGATGGAATAACTGGAATAGTCGTCCTTAAAGTCGTCCAGCCAATCAAGAATCGTGTTGGGGAGTAAAGGTCCGTATAGCAGTATTTCCAGGATTCGGTTCAACAGTTCTTCACTTTTCTCCTGCTCGAATTGTTTGGTGCAGGTAATCAGGGTGTGATAATCACAGAAAACACCCGTTCCCCATTTTATACGCAGGAAATTGTTTTCTATCATTACTTCCATATCTCCGATGCTTTCCAAGAGTACTCGTAGCTTGCGCAGGTTTACGTTGCGGTTATTACGGGCGGCGGTTTCTTCTTTTTCAGGCCATAATATCTCTGTTGTTTTGGAAGCCAGAATACCTTGCGCATTTTTCTCCGTATAGAGGATCAATAGAATGAGCAGGTGCTTCAAACGGGGAGTAAAGTTGGAAGTGATGTCGTTTCCATCTTTATCGCGTACATTGAAACAGCCCAACAAAGAAATAGATGCACGACTGCGGTCGTAATAGTTGACTGTTTCTGTGAAGATTGTTTCACTCTCTTGCATCCATTCTTTTTTCGGTATGGTTTTAGACTCTGGTACATCAGATTGGCTCTGGACTTTGCCGGTGGTGGCAACAGTTTTCTCTGTTCCTTTCTTTGTGGCAGGTGCCTTTTTATTTTTGCCGTTGTATTTGAAACGATAAAGTACAAAACCGGCTAAGACGAGTAATAGCAAGATTCCAATGGCATAGAGGTACCATCGGTTGTTGATGCTCTCTCCGGCGGTTGACTGGCGGATATCCACCTCGTTCACGAGGGGCATATTGATGGAGTAGATTGCCAGCTCATGTGTATGGTTGCTTAGTATTTTATCTAATACCAAGAATAATTTTCCATGAGACGGGGAAGTATAGAGGCTGAAATCACTATCCTGATAAGTTGATTCATTATAGATGGGTTTGGATACTTCCGAGTAGACAGAATCTTTCATTGAAATCTTCCATAATACACCTCCTTTATTTGTCGAAACAGCATAGAAAGAACTATCCGAGGGTTCGAAATACATGGTAGAGGCCATGATAGTACCTTCTTCCTGGGGTTGGTTCTTTTGCCAGACTATGCGTGATTGCTTGTTTTTCAGATTGATGGCGCATAATCCCCAATAGTAATGGCTGCTCAATTCCTGCTTGCCATACTTGTTTCCTCTACCACCAAAGATGTATAGTTCATCACCCACTATGGCCATTGCAGCTGAATAGCGGGGGTAAAGGGGACGTTCGTATTCTACTTGTTCTATTTGGTTAGTGCTGTACTTCATCCGGTAGAGATCGTTGCGATATTGGTAGAAACCATAACCACCGAAGAAATAGAAGGAAGAGTCTGCCGGATTGAATGTTCTGGCATGATTGTAGTTGCTGGCTTCTTCCGTGTTACGTATCTCATTACTCCATCTTTCAGTATCAAATGAAAAACGGGACGTGATGCCTTTCTTGGGATAATAAGACACTAATTTATTGCTTAAAGTATCGTATAAGAGATGATTGGGGAATTCTACCGCCGGATAGCCTCCACGTATTGCAATTTCCTTCTGCAAAGTTCCGTTTTCGTCCAATACATCGATTGATTGGGATCTGACTAAATAGAATAAGGCTTCGCGAGCGTTGAAAGCTACGTCCAGTTTTCCCGGGATTTTAGCCTGATGAACAAGTTTCCATTCAATATGATTGTCTATCAGCCATACCGGATGGATGGCACGTGCCACAGCTCCTTCTATTTCATCATAACAAACGGTATCATTGTGCTTCCACAGTTTCCATTCACGTATCTGTTTTCCATCTTGTGTGATGGTTACATTGCGAAGGTCGATGGGAGCTACGTCCGAAAGATATTCTTTCATCTGTCCGAACAAAGCCGTTACGCTTTTCACTCCTTGCAAGGGAGCCATCGCTGATATTTTTTTATTGTCGTAATCTATTTCAATTACATTATCTTTCAAACGCAGGTGCAACGAGACATCCAGCCATTTTTCCCGTTCGATGGGACTGTTTATGTTGATGATGCCCTCATTGAGTACCAATGCCGGAAAATGTCTTTCTTCACCTGCCACAAATGAGAAACGAATAAATTGGTTGGTGTTTGTATGCAGATGGAGAATGGTTCCAAAGTCATGCTCATTGGCGCGTACATACATTTGAAATGAAATGATAAAATCGTTTTTTATAGAGAAAGGTTGGTTATCGTCCAAGTACAAGGTTGTCCTCTCTATGCCCGGTACTGAATGGGATTTAAGAGAAAGTCCATAATCATACAAAGAAGATGCGTCCACTTTGCCTACCATGCAAAGCAGGACGGAGAGCAAGATTTGTAGTTGATATCTCATAGTACTTTATTTATAGTGCAAAAATACAAAAAACTGTATGATATACCCAAAAAACGGAGTTTATTTATAAGGCAATGCTTTGAAACAATTGTTTGCTATTACGTATCATACGTTTAATGAAACATGAAGATGTCCCAGAATAGAATGTAGAAAATGAAAATTCTATTTTGCGACATCTTCATATCAACCGGATAGAGCCTATTTATCGTCTGCAGAAGGAGGAGCGGCATTTGCTCCGCTGCCCCATGTCTTATTCGGTTTGTTGCCCATTGTCAGTACTAATTTGCCTCCATTTTTCAAGTCGTCATGGTGAAACCAGGGTTTCTCCCATTTTTGACCGTTCAGCGTAGCCGATTGGATATATTTATTTTCTTCGGAAACATTCGGAGCCTCGATTTCAAATACGGAACCGTTGCTGAGTGTTATCTCTGCATGGGTGAAAAGTGGACTTCCGATATTGTAGACCGGTGCTCCGGGAGTGACAGGATAAAAGCCCAGTGAGGAGAAGACTACAAATGAGGTCATACCTCCGCCGTCTTCATCCCCCGGCATACCCATGAGGTCGTTGCGGAACCATGTTTTCAGCATTTGACGGATGCGTTTCTGCGTTTTCCAAGGCTGGCCTGCATAGTTGTAGAGATAAGGTACATGCAAGGAGGGTTCGTTTGCCATGGAAAACTGTCCTACGTTACCTGTGTGGTCGGGTAGTTGTGCATAGAATTCATATTTACTACGTCCCAGCGGTTCACTGAAGGTACGGTCGAGATTGGCGATGAACTGCTCTTTTCCTCCCATAAGGTTAATCAGGTCGGCTACATTGTGAGGCACATCCCAGCGATACACCCAGCCATTGTTTTCTCCATAATATTCGCGGGCACCCATGCCACCTGCATAACGGTAGTCGAATGGTGTTATCCAGTTACCTTCCTTATCTTTCGGGTGGAAAAAGCCTGTTTCTTTGTTGAAGAGATTCCGGTAGTTGTAAGAACATTGCAGGTAATGGGCGGCTTCGTCTTTCTTGCCCAATATTTCGGCGATGCGGGAAAGGCACCATTGGTCGTAGCTCGTTCCCAGTGTAACGGCAACAGGTTGGCGCTTCTCGAAAGGATGCACGTTCGGGTCGGTTTCCTTTTCATCCGGGCGAAGAGCAGGGATATATCCATTTTCCCGGTAGAAATTGTCCAGCCAGCCGGCTGCAGCTCCCGACCAGGGAGCGAGCGTTTTCTCTTCAATTCCTTTCCGGCAGGCTTCGTAGGCTTTGGGCGCGTCTATATTCAATCCTTTAGCGAGAGCGTCGGCTATGGTAGCAACGGCATGATTGGAATTCATACGGCGTGAGTCACCTGTCACTTCGGGGAAGGTAGGCATCCACATTGTTCCCATCTGTTCCGCCATCAGCAGAAAGGAAGCAATGATGTCTTCTTCTTTTTTCTGGTCGATCAGCGTGCGCAGCGGGTGTGCAGCGCGGTAGGTGTCCCAAATCCAGTCGTCGTTGTAGAAAGGTGTGCCGTTGTCGTCGTGTACTTCGCCGTCAAAAGCACTGAAGTAACGACCACCGGCTTCACTCATACAAATCGGGCGTTCGAAAGTACGGTAGAAGGAGGAGTATAATACAGTCTTGTCATCTTCGGTTCCTCCTTCTACTTTGATACGTCCCAAGGCTTCGTTCCAGATTTGGCGTCCTGCTTTTGCCAGATTTTTGATGTTGTAGTCTTTCAACTCATTGCGCATATTCTTCTCTGCTTGTTCTTCACTGATGAAAGAAATGCCGTAACGAAGGCTGACTGTTGTTGTGCCATCTGCAAAACGCCATGCCGCACAAGCGTTGATACCTTCTGCGTTGTCTTTGCTGGCTTCGATGACTCCATCTTTCAGGATGCCGGTGCTTACCGGTTTTTCTTGTGGTTCAATATATACATACACATTGGTGTTGGCACTTAACTGCTGGTGTCCGCTGATGAAATTCTCTCCTACATGGATCGAACCATTGCGGGAGTTTACAATGATATAGGCAGGTTTGTCCGCTTCAAATGTGATCCGGTAAAGAGCCGACTGGTGGGAGAGGGCATATTCTGCCTTCATGCTGTTGTCGTTCAGGTCCACTTCATACGAGTAAGGCGTGAGGTGCTCATTATCGTAGTTGTAGGTAATGATCGGCCGCAGTTCTTTCCCCTGATAGGGACTAAGGTTGAACGCGGAACGTTCCCGGTGATTGGTGACAATCAATGGCAGTCCGTTTAGCAATTCGGTGGTATAATCAGCACGTTCCGGATAGACACGAAGCATACTGTTTGGCAATTGAATGGTAGGAAACGTGGGAACCAGCAGATGGCTGATATTCCCTATGTATGGATTGACATAATCGACCGGTGTCCGGTTGGCGGTCTGTGATTGCCCTCCATTGCATCCGCTTAACATTGCAGCCATTGTTATAGCAACGCAGAAATGTAAGATTTTCATGGTAGTTTTTATATTTAATCGTTTTTATTATTCATTTATTTGGCTTCCGGATTGGTAAAGGCAGCTTTCAACGTTGGGAGAAAATCCTTTTTGTTGTCACATTGAAAGAAGCCGCTAAAGTCATTCCGGTCTCCGTCTCCTATGGTGATAACCAGTTTGTTCCAGCCTTGCAACAGAGGGAGCTCTTTATAGATAACCTCGTTACGTCCATCGTGCGACAGACTTGCATAAGGTTTGTCATTGATGGACAACTCGCGGGTTTTGGCTTTTAACATCAAGGAGAGTTTCGGCATATTGGGTTCTATCAATAAGTCGTCCAAAGGACGTGGGCTAAATACGTAGAATTCCAATGCCCAACCATTATTCTTTTTCACAAACTTTTCTTTGGTTGCTACCGGGAAGTTCATTTGCTCGTCACGCAGGAAGAAAACTTCATTGATGTTGATTTCCGGCTTCTGATAGTTTATACCTGCGTTTTTCAGGATAATGCTCAACGTGTTGTATCCCTTTTCTGAATTGGCGAATTCTGTCAATGTATTCAAATAGACAGTGGAAGAGCCATGCTGATATTTAACAAATACCGGAGTGGCAGACGTACATTCGTATTCACTGCGGATTGTACCGGCTGTTTTGATCTCTTCCGGACGTTTGTTCCATTTGCGCCAGTCGGTCTTGCAGGCATTCAATAAAACTTCACCTTCTTCTACAAATGCGCCTTTTAACGAATAATTGGAGGCATCCGCTTTTTGAAGTTCACAGAAATAGAAGTCGGAATTGTTGAGTCCATGCATCCATGCTTTCTGTACAGGCAGGAAAGAAGAACGTTTCAGCGGATCTAGTGCAACGGGAAGAGGTAGGATTTCATTGTATTTCTCTACGGTTTCCGGTGTTATTCCCCATATCCATAAGTCTGCGCCTTTGGCTAGTTGTTTCTGAATTTCTTTTTGAGTAGCGGCGTTTAAAGCCTCGCTGCCATCCACGATGTAAAGCAGTGAGGAAGGGATGGTTGTTTTGGAAGCGAAGATTACTCCCTGCGCATCCATCAATTGTTTTACTTTGCTGTCCGGATTACCGATAAATACTACTTCTTTATAGTTCTTAGCCGTATTGGTAGCTTTGTGAGCCTGATACTGCTCTTTGTCGATTGTTGCATAAGGAGACCATGCCGGTTCGCCCGGAGCGTTGGCTGCACGTAAGGCACTGTACATTGGCCATTCCTGATAGAGTGGTAAAGTCGGGTCATAACCCGGATTGAACGTCGTGCAATAAGGTCCTACGCGTTCCGGTTGGACGCCCGGAACACCTTCTTTGTATTCGCTGAAGAATACGCCGTCTTCGCTGACACTGGGTGCTTTACTTTTATCTTTTTTGCCGAGTGGGAGTGGTTTCAGTGCATACCATGCCATGTTGAAAACAGTGCTGTATGAAGCACCCATCCGGCGTTGGTTAGCTATCAGGTTGTAACATTCGTTGGCTAGTCCTTCCATACGCCCTTCTTGTGATTCATAGGCACGTTCCCCGTTGTATTTGGAAACCTGTTCCGGTGTGCCATAATATGCCATACTGTGTTCACCGATTCCCCAAGGTTTTCCGATTTCGGTCCAGCGCTTCATGGAGTTGATGTCTCCGTAGTGTCCTACGGTTACAGGTAATATGCCATCACCGTCGTCTTCACCGTCTGCTGAAATCCATGGGCGGGTAGGGTCGTACTGATGTACAATGTCGCGCCATTCTTCCCATGCTTTCTTTTGAACAGGCATCAGTTCGGGACGATTATATACATGAAGGATAACAGGCTTGTTTTCATTACTGACACTCCAGCCGAAAACAGATGCATGATTTCTGTCGCGCAGGACAAAACGTTTCAAATGTGCTTTCGATGCTTCCCAAAAGAGATCGGAGTCCAGTTTCGGTCCGCCATCACTGGCCCAGTTGGCCGTTTCATTCAATACGCAGATACCCATTTCATCTGCCATATCTATATAAAAGCGGGGATAAACCTGTGCATGCGGGCGGACTGCATTTCCGTTCATACCTTTAATGGCAGTGAACCAAGCCCATGCGTAGCGACGTGTCATTTGTGGAATACCCATGAAATGCCAGGAGTCTCCATGTAAAGCATAAGGTTTACCGTTCAGATATTGTGTGGTTCCTTGCAATGTCCATTCACGCCAGCCGAAACGTTCGTATTTTGTATCGATGGTTTGCTTTTTATCTTTTATGGAAAGTAACAGGGCATACAGATTCGGTTGTTCGGGAGTCCAGTATTCCAGTATGTTTTCATTGACAGGGACTTGTAAGGTTACTTTTTGTGATGCATTAGGCGCAACTGTAACTTTGAACGGTGCTACCTGTAATGCTTCCGTACCCAGTGTCCATGCAGGAACGGGAGCAGAGTTTATGTCTGTTCCGGCACAATTTATCCATTCTCTGACATTACCTTGCAGTTGTATATCAGCTTTCCGGTCGGTTTTATTTTGTAGGGTCACCTCTATTTCCAATGTGTTTTTGGCAACCAATGGTTTTATATATACATCTTCTATATGAACTTTGGGTAAGGCCAGCAAATATACATCCTGCCAGATACCGTTGATATGATATCCCCACATAGAACCTCCCGGCACAATGCGGCGACCGATAGTCGAATTATCTTCGAATAAGGACTGGCTACGTACGCCTACCAGAATTTCTACTGTTTCACCGGGAGTCACTTTGTCCGTGATGTCGAAGCTAAACGGCAGAAACAAATCGAAATTTTCACCTACTTTTTCTTGATTGATATAGATTTCGGAATATCCGGCCACTGCTTCAAAGTAAAGTTTGATTTGCTGACCTGTCCAGTTGGCGGGAATCGTAATGTTCTTTTTCATCCATGCCATTTTTACTTGTTCCCACTCTTTAGGATAAGAAGGATAGTTGCGATGGTCGGGACCTTCCAGATCGCGATAGCCGAAAGAATTGATATTCCACGGAGAAGGTATTTTTATACGTGTCTTGCTCCAACCGTTGCCATCTTTCGGAAGGGACAGTTGGGGAGCTACTCCTTTTCCTTGTTTGTACTATTTCGGTAAAGAGACGGGTTGAAAATCCCAATAACCATTCAGGCAAATCTCTTGACGATGCTCTTTTTCGGTTTTATTGACCAAGCCTTCACTGGGAGCAAAAGAGTAGGGATAAAATAACTTTTGATCGTTAGTCGCTGTTTGTGCATTTGTCTGTATGGGCTGTAAGGTAAAACCTGTCAGCAAACTGCACAATAGGATTAGATTCTTCTTCATATTTGTATATTAATAGTTTTTCGGATATTATTAGTTAGCGGCAAAGTAAAGGGAAAAGCATTAAAAAGGAGGAATGAAAGGGCTTAATCTGGGATTAAAAAGTGATTAATTGTATAAAACATCTGTTTTTCTTCTAAATAAAGGGTAAAATGTTCCTTGGCAAGCATCTTTGCGGAACTAAAAAAACTGATGGAGAAAATGATTTTATTCGGTGTCCGGTTTACTGTTTTTGGGGTGATTGATAAGAAAAATTGCTTGTTAAGTGATTTAATTGTTTTTTAATTCTTGGTTAATCCGGTTTTAATAACGGAGGTAAGCGCCTCATGCTATCTTTACATTCACAAATCTAACGAGTTCAATTTAATTAAAAAGAAAAACTATGGGACACAATTTGTTATTTGCTTTGAGGTATTTTCTTCCACTATTTTTGGGAGGAATGATTGCTTTAAATTCTTGTAAGGAGGAACGTGCGTCAATCAATGATGATCCGGGGCAGGGGGACGATGGCGGCGATGAATATGAGTATGTTGATGACCGCTATGACAATGGGATCAGTTGCGAGGAATATCTGACCAATTATCGGGGAATTCCGTTTAAAAAAGATTCGGAAGGAAATAGTTTGTCTGTGATATCGGGAGTGTCTTCAGTGATAGAAGCAGAAGATTTTGATGATGGTGGGCAGGATATTTCTTTCTCTTTTAAAAACAGTACGGCAGGAAATTATAAGGATTACCGTACAGAGAAAGGAGTGGCTATCAGTAAAAGCGGAGAAGTTATAAATATAGGTAATGTCAATAACGGTGATTGGCTTTGTTATACACTACAGGTCAATCAGGCAGGAGCCTATTCCATTGATACTTATTGTGTGTCGGGTGGGGGAAAGACCAGCTTTTATTTTGAGGTGGACGGAAAGTCTGCCGGTCAGATCGTAGAATCGCCGGAGGATGAATGGAGTGTCTACTCACATTCGGTGAAGGTAACCAATGTACAACTAAGTGAGGGCAGGCATGTATTGAGATGGTGCACTACGGGGAGTATGAATCTGGATAAGTTTGTGTTTACGCGTACCGGAGAATATACCGGGGATAAAGTAGACGGTTCTCAATTTGAGTATCCAAGATACGGTTATTATGAGCATAATCCGTTGTTTGTTGATTTCTCTTCGCAGATGTATCAGAATTCATTTACGGGAACGCTTTATACAGCCGATCCTTCAGCACATGTATGGGCAGACGGTCGTCTTTATGTTTATGCTTCACATGATATGGAACCGACACAAGGATGTGACCGCATGGACAGATATCATGTTTTTTCCACTACGGATATGAAAAACTGGACGGATCATGGGGAGATCATGAATTCGGCCACAGTAAAAGCACATGTGGGTATGGGAATCGATGGCTTTATGTGGGCTCCTGATTGTGCTTATAATAAAGAAGAACAGTTATATTATTTTTATTTCCCTCATAAGATTGACGCTAATACGTGGCGCATCTTTGTAGCAACCAGTAAGGAGCCTGCGGCAAAGTTCAGGGTGAAAGGAGTGATTGACGGTATTCCTTCTACGATTGACCCTTGTGTATTTGTAGACGATGACGGACAACCTTATATTTATACCAGCGGTGCCGGCAAAGGCTGTTGGGGTGCTAAATTGCGCAAGGATGACTGGACTAAACTGGATGGAGTAATGAGTCCTTTGAGTGGTTTTACTGATTTTCATGAGGCACCTTGGGTACATAAGTACAAAGGCAACTATTATTTGAGCCATTCGGATAATCATGCGGGTAGTCAGGGAGGTAACCGGATGCAGTATTCTATGTCGAACAATCCTTTGGGACCATTCACTCCATGCGGCGCATATATGTATCCTCATGGTGAAGAAACGGCTCATGGCTCTATTGTAGAGTATAAAGGTCGGTGGTATTCTTTTTATCATACGGCTAATTATTCGGGAAAAGGAGCTTTGCGTTCGGTTTGTGTCGATCCGATCGAGTATGATCAGAATAATAAATTGAAGATGGTACAAAACTGGGGGAGTCCCCGTAGTGGTCGGGCTGTAGAAGTGAGGATGACGCCATCTGTAGTAATACAGGCTGAAAACTACAATACAGGCGGTGAACATCATGGATACCATAAAAATCCGTTGGAGGGAGGAATGCAACAGGAAACGCAAAACGGAATCACTTATCTTAAAGATATGAAATCGGGAGAGTGGGTGCGTTATTCAATCAACGTCAAAGAGGCTGGACGTTATGGTATTACTTGCAGAATGTTTCAGAAGCGTTCGGGGGGTAAATTCCGTATTGCTGTGAATGGAGTTTATAAGACTGGTGAAATAGTATTAAGCGGTTCTGCCGGAGTATGGAATGAGACTTTAGTGTATCCAATAGAGTTGGAAACAGGCGAACAATATATTGACTTTCGTATAAAGAGTGGGGATATTGATATCGATTGGATTAAGTTTGGGGCAGGACACAGTCAAGTGCCCGGTATCATTCAGGCGGAAGATTTTGATGACGGACAATATAGCTTTAAGAATGCTTCATCCGGCAACTTTAAGTCTTACCGGAGCGATCAGGGAGTAGCGATTAGTGCAAGTAATAATATTGTTCATATAAGTAATACTTCCGGTGGCGATTGGATTCAATATACATTTAATGTTCAGGAGAAGGTTTCTACAGTCAAGGTTCGTGCAGCAGCGGAGAAGGATGGAAAGTTTGCCCTTTCTTTTGATGGAGGAGCACAGTTGAATCCTGTGGCCACAACTACGGGAAATTGGACTACTTACAATGATTTTACAGTATCGAACCTGCAATTATCAGCCGGTACACATACAATGAAGATTCACATACTTAGTCCGATGAATATTGATTGGTTTGAATTTCGGTAGACTATATCAACAATATTCCATATCAGGCTTCTATTAGAATTGAAGATCATTAAAATGAAGGTTTTAAAAGATAATCATAGTTGGCTTACAGATATTTGCTAAATTTGCGAACGACCAGTAACTTTTAGGGCTGATTGAGGAGTTACTGGTCATTTGAGGCCGGATGCAAAGGATATTGGTTTCGAGTAGAGTGATAATAAAAAGAGATTGGAGGACATGAATGAATAGTAATTATCAAGTTGGCGATTTAATTTATGATGCAAATATTTATGATGGGATGAATACCGATCTGGCTGATTTGCATTTTTATAAGCGGTGGCTACCCAAAAGTAAGGATGCCCGAATACTTGAACTTTGCTGTGGAACAGGCAGGCTTACTCTTCCAATTGCAAAGGATGGATATAATATTAGTGGCGTTGATTATACGTCTTCAATGCTCGACCAAGCGAAGATCAAGGCTTTTGAAGCAGGATTAGAAATAAGGTTTATTGAGGCAGATATTAGAACTTTAAATTTGCAGGACAAATACGATCTTGTCTTTATTCCATTTAATTCAATCCATCATTTATATAAGAATGAAGATTTGTTTAGGGCATTTAATGTCGTTAAAAATCATCTCAAAGAAGGAGGTTTATTTCTGTTAGATTGCTTTAATCCGAATATTCAATATATAGTTGAAGGTGAAAAAGAACCGAAGGAAATAGCTGCATATACCACTGACGATGGTAGAGAAGTATTGATAAAGCAGACCATGCGATATGAAAGTAAAACTCAGATAAATCGTATAGAATGGCATTATTTTATCAATGGTGAATTCAATTCTATTCAGAACTTGGATATGAGAATGTTTTTTCCTCAAGAATTAGATTCATATTTGGAATGGAGTGGTTTTCATATTATACATAAGTATGGAGGATTTGAAGAAGAAGTATTTAATGATAATTCGGGAAAACAAGTATTTGTCTGTCAGTACAAGTCCGATTGTCTGTATTGAGGTAGAACATGAATAGATAGATGTATCAAAATTGATACCTCTTGAAACAAAGTTTATAGCCGAAGGTGAAGATATCCCCTATCTTTGCCTTCGTCTATTTTTAGATTAAAGATTGTATAAACTAGGAATACTTTGTTGCCATGAAAACAACCCCCTGGATGAAACTATGTAAAGGTGTAGCACTTGCATTAACAGTCTCTTATGGACTGACTTATTGCCATACGACTAAAAGCAAATTGACCTTGGAACAGCAAGGTGATAGCTTGACTGTCATCCATATCACCAATCCGACTAATTATATATTGCTTCCTATAGAAGAGGAAGCACCGGAAAGTCAGGTTCTCCTCCATACAGGAGAAGCTGCCGATACCGATATGGATATTCGTTTGGCACAGAATCAAGTGGATTATTTTGTTCCCTTTGCTTTGCCTGGCGGAACGAGGAATGTAACCGTACGTGTCCGTAATAAATCAAAAGACGCACTTTGCTGGAAAGAAATCAAATTATCTGATACATTTGATACTACCAATACAGAAAAGTTTCGTCCTGTTTATCATCATACTCCCCTTTATGGCTGGATGAATGATGCTAACGGGTTGGTGTATAAAGATGGAGAATATCATTTGTATTTTCAATATAACCCTTATGGTTCCAAATGGGGAAATATGCATTGGGGACATTCTGTCAGCAAAGACCTGATGCATTGGGAACATCTGGAACCAGCTATTGCCCGTGACACATTGGGACATATCTTTTCGGGTAGCTCGATTGTCGATCAGGAGAATGTAGCCGGTTACGGAGCAGGGAGTATTCTGGCTTTTTATACTTCTGCCAGTGACAAAAACGGGCAGATACAATGTCTTGCTTTTAGCAAGGATAACGGGCGGACATTTACTAAATATGAGAAGAACCCCATTCTGCGTTCTTCTGACGGTTTGAAAGACTTCCGTGATCCGAAAGTTTTCCGGTATGAACCGGAAGATAAATGGGTTATGATTGTTTCTGCCGATAAAGAAATGCGTTTCTATGATTCTAAGAATCTGAAGGACTGGAACTATATGAGTAGCTTCGGAGAAGGATACGGAGTGCAGCCTTGTCAGTTTGAATGTCCGGACATGGTAGAACTTTCGGTAGATGGGGATACGAACCGTAAGAAATGGGCGTTGATAGTAAATGTAAATCCGGGATGTTACTTCGGGGGGAGTGCTACCCAGTACTTCACAGGAGATTTCGATGGAACGAAGTTTATTTGTGACAATCAGCCAAATGTCACGAAATGGTTGGATTGGGGCAAAGATCACTATGCTACCGTTTGTTTCTCAAACACTGGAGAACGAACGATTGCTGTTCCTTGGATGAGTAACTGGCAATATTGTAATATTGTCCCGACGAAGCAATTCCGCAGTGCCAATGCTTTACCACGTGAGTTAAGCCTTTACACACAAAATAGCGAAGTCTATCTTTCGGCAGCTCCGGTGGCGGAGATAAAAGCTTTGCGAAAAGAAAGTAAAGAGATTCCTACATTTACAGTTGCTAATGATTATCATATCAATTCTTTATTGGCAGATAATGGAGGTGCTTATGAACTGGCATTGGATATTACTGCTGGAGGGGCGGAAATAATGGGATTCAGTCTCTTTAATGATAAAGGTGAAAAGGTGGATATTTATTTCAATCTTCCGGAAAAGAGACTGGTAATGGATCGGACGAAAAGTGGTATTGTAGATTTCGGAAAGAATAGTGTGCCTCATGAGATTGAGGCTCACGACCGTAGAAAGACGACTTCCATCAATTATATAGATGATTTCGCATTAGCTACCTGGGCACCGATAAAGAAAGAGAATAAATATACGTTGGATGTCTTTGTTGATAAATGTTCTGTAGAAATATTCCTGAATGGGGGAAAGATAGCAATGACCAATCTCATATTCCCATCGGAACCATACAACCGTATGTGCTTTTATAGTAAAGGAGGTACATTTAATGTCGATTCATTTAATGTATATCGATTAGGTTTATAAGTTAGGTTTTGTAGATTAGAATTAGGTATTGGTAGCTGTCAGATGTGAGATCCGGCAGCTACTTTCATTCATCAATTTCGATTATATATCCCCCTTGGAAGATCTCTCCCGGTTGCAGCTGTTGCATCCAGTCTTTATCTTTATATTCACCTGTATAATGTGCGCGGTCGCAACGTCCGTACCAGGGTTCGATGCAGACAAAAGGAGCATTTTTTGCAGGTGGAGACCAAAGACCAACTACCGGAGCATTAAAATGTAAACTTAGATAAGCCTGCTTCTCTTTATTATATAAGGTAACTTTACGAACCTGTTCATTTTCCAGTATCAAAGCATCTTTATCAAAAGTATGTATTATGTCCAGTGGTAACAATCCATCTGTCAGCTCTAAGGAGTATTCTGTAGAAGGATCAGCACATCCTTTTTCTGAAATGAGAATATATTTCAAACCGTCTTTTGGGTCAAATCCGAAGAATCCTCTTTCCAAACAGTTTGCATCAAACTCCGGCCAGTAGAAAGCGGGATGTGCTCCAATTTGAAAATACATTTCTTTATCACCGGTATTTGTCACTTCCCACATAACCTCAATTTGTTTTCCCTGAATACGATAACCTATTTCCAGACAGAATGGAAACGGATATTTCTGCAAAGTCTCTTCATTACTGACAAGACGGTAGCGCACTTCATCCTCTTTTTCAGCAACAAGCGTAAATTCCATGTCACGGGCAAAACCATGTTGAGTAAGCGTGTAAGGAACCCCTTCATTTCGATACTCATTTTCCCATACGCTCCCGACAATTGGGAATAGGACAGGAGAGTGACGTCTCCAAAAAGCAGGATCGGCTTGCCACAGATATTCTTTTCCATTGGCGACGATACTGCAGAGTTCAGCTCCGTGAGGAGATACTTGAATCGTAAGTTGTTTGTTGGAGATTGTTTTCATATCGTTGATTTATTGGATTATTTTAGAGTCAATCTTTAAGTTCATTTTCCGATCCTTCTTTCGATTTGTCTTCAGATTTACCTTTCAGTAGGATACCACTTTGGGCATTAAGAGGAGAGATTACTCTCTTTCCCGTTTTAGCTTCTAGTTCCAGTCGGGCATTACGGGCTACTTCTCCTCCTTGTTGAGCAATATCTATGTGGTCACTGAATGTTTCCAGATCGCTGGTTTCAGATATTTCTTTAGTAGAAAGTTCGGCAAGCATATTTAATACCAATTCTTTATTGGTCATGTTATCCCGTAGGTTTTCTTTTTTCAATCCTTTAAATTGTTTGTACTCTTTAGATGTCATATCTGACCATGTCTGATAAATAATATCTGTGAGTGTAGCGAATTGAACGCCTTCCTGCAATCCATGTTTCTTCCACTCGTCAGTCAAGTCTTTACGGATTTCTATTGATTTCAGACGTTGGTTAATCCAACTATCAGAGTATCCCATACGTTTATAATCCATTAAAGCTTGGTCAATTGATAATTCGGGGTCTTGTATTTGGTTGAGCCGTTCGCTGGCTACCTTAGCCATCCATAGTTTGAAAGGCTCCGCCTTAGGGGAAGGAATAGATTGGATAAGGCGGAGAAGCTGTTCGGTATCGGCAACATCGGTAAGGCGCATTTTACCATCCGCTGCCTGCATTTTCAAACCGTTACAATTTGTAACGGTTTCGTTTCCTTCCGATAGTAGTCTCTTTTTTAACACACGCCAATAAGTTTGAGGGTTACTGCTGTCTGTCAAGACAGCCACCACATCTACTATTGAAAAATACCACTTCTCTTGTTCATCATCCCATACCGTACGTACTCTTCTTTCTTCAAAGAGTTTTAAAGCTTGTTGCTTAGTCATGAATCTTATTTTTAGAGTTTATCATTTAATGAAGAGTCGTTCTTTCTTTGGGCTCATATCACTATACAAAGGTAGCGTTTTCTGCGATTATAAAAGAATATGAATCCAAGAATTCCCGTAATGAAAGAAAACATGTATAAAACCCTATAAAATAGCGTTCTATGCAACAAATGTTATAGCCTTTGAAACATTTTTTTCAGTCGTTTGATATAAATCAACCGTAATTTGCATTATCGATATAGATAAAATTCGTACTTTTAATTTAATAACATCAAACTAATGCATCGTATTATGAAGAACAAAAAACTTCTTTGCAGCGTTTGTTTCCTGTTTACTTTCATGTCAGTCCTTTGGGGGCAAAGCATTACGGTGAAAGGAAACGTTACTTCTAAAACGGACGGACAGCCGGTCATCGGCGCCTCTGTTGTTGAAGCTACAGCTACTGCTAATGGAACAATTACTGATTTAGATGGTAATTTCACCCTTTCGGTTCCGGCTAACTCTACTTTAAAGATTACGTATATTGGTTATAAACCGGTGACCGTAAAATCGGCTGCTATCATTAATGTATTATTGGAAGAAGACACTCAAATGGTAGATGAAGTGGTTGTAACAGGTTATACCACTCAACGTAAAGCCGACCTGACCGGTGCTGTTTCCGTAGTGAAAGTAGACGAAATCCAGAAGCAAGGGGAGAACAACCCGGTGAAAGCACTTCAAGGCCGCGTACCCGGTATGAACATTACGGCAGATGGAAATCCGAGCGGATCGGCTACCGTACGTATTCGTGGTATCGGTACGCTGAACAACAACGATCCTCTTTATATCATCGACGGAGTTCCTACCAAAGCCGGTATGCACGAATTGAACGGAAACGACATTGAATCCATTCAAGTACTGAAAGATGCTGCTTCAGCATCCATCTACGGTTCGCGTGCTGCAAATGGAGTTATCGTCATTACTACCAAACAAGGAAAGAAAGGCCAGATTAAAATCAATTTTGATGCTTCGGTTTCAGCTTCCATGTATCAAAGTAAGATGGGCGTGTTGAATACGGAACAGTACGGACGTGCCATGTGGCAAGCCTATGTAAACGATGGTGAGAACCCGAACGGCAATGCCTTGGGATATAACTACAATTGGGGTTACGATGCCAACGGAAATCCGGTACTATATGGTATGAGTCTTTCCAAATACCTGGATTCGAAGAATACAATGCCTGTGGCAGATACCGACTGGTTTGATGAAATTACCCGTACAGGTGTCATCCAGCAATACAATCTTTCTGTCAGCAACGGTTCGGAGAAAGGTTCTTCCTTCTTCTCTCTGGGATATTACAAAAACCTGGGTGTAATCAAAGATACGGACTTCGACCGTTTCTCCGCCCGTATGAACAGCGATTATAAATTAATAGATGATATCTTGACTATCGGCCAGCATTTCACCTTAAACCGTACTTCGGAAGTACAAGCTCCCGGCGGAATTATTGAAACTGCTTTGGACATTCCTTCCGCTATCCCCGTTTATGCTTCGGATGGTTCATGGGGAGGACCGGTAGGCGGATGGCCGGACCGTCGTAATCCTCGCGCCGTACTCGAATACAACAAAGACAACCGATACACTTACTGGCGTATGTTCGGTGATGCTTATGTGAATCTAAGCCTCTTCAAAGGATTCAATGTTCGTTCTACTTTTGGTCTGGACTACGCAAACAAGCAAGCCCGTTACTTCACCTATCCTTATCAGGAAGGAACACAGACCAATAACGGCAAGAGTGCAGTGGAAGCCAAACAAGAACACTGGACCAAATGGATGTGGAATGCCATTGCCACTTACCAGTTGGAAATAGGCAAACATCGTGGAGATGTTATGGCAGGTATGGAGCTGAACCGGGAAGACGACAGTCATTTCTCCGGCTACAAAGAAGATTTCTCTATCCTTACTCCCGACTATATGTGGCCCGATGCAGGTAGCGGCACAGCACAGGCTTACGGTGCCGGTGAAGGTTACTCGCTTGTCTCTTTCTTCGGTAAAATGAACTATTCTTATGCTGACAAATATCTGCTTTCATTGACGCTCCGTCGTGACGGTTCTTCCCGCTTCGGTAAAAACCATCGTTATGCCACTTTCCCTTCCGTTTCTTTGGGATGGCGCATCACACAGGAGAGCTTTATGAAGGAACTGACTTGGTTGGACGATCTGAAACTGCGTGCTTCATGGGGACAGACCGGTAATCAGGAAATCTCCAACCTTGCCCGTTACACTATCTACGCTCCTAATTATGGAACAACAGATTCATTTGGAGGTCAAAGCTACGGTACGGCATACGATATTACAGGTTCTAACGGAGGTGGTACTCTGCCTTCCGGATTCAAACGTAACCAGATTGGTAATGACAATATCAAATGGGAGACAACCACACAGACGAACGCCGGTATCGACTTCAGCCTATTCAAACAATCTCTGTATGGTTCATTGGAATACTATTACAAGAAAACCACCGATATCCTGACTGAAATGGCAGGAGTGGGAGTCTTGGGAGAAGGTGGCAATCGTTGGATTAATTCGGGCGCAATGAAAAACCAGGGTTTTGAATTCAACTTGGGCTACCGCAACAAGACTGCCTTCGGACTGACTTACGACCTGAACGGAAACATCTCCACTTACCGGAATGAAATTCTTGAACTGCCGGAGACAGTGGCTGCCAATGGAAAGTTTGGTGGTAATGGAGTAAAGAGCGTAGTCGGTCATACATACAACTCACAAGTGGGCTACATTGCCGACGGTATCTTCAAATCACAAGAAGAAGTGGACAATCACGCTACGCAGGAAGGTGCAGCCGTAGGCCGTATCCGTTACCGCGACATCGACCATAACGGTGTGATTGATGAAAAAGACCAAGAATGGATTTACGATCCGACTCCTGCTTTCAGCTACGGATTGAATATCTACCTGGAATATAAGAACTTCGACCTGACTATGTTCTGGCAAGGCGTTCAGGGAGTAGATATCATCAGTGACGTGAAGAAGAAAAGTGACTTCTGGAGTGCATCCAACGTCGGCTTCCTGAACAAAGGAACCCGCCTGCTCAATGCCTGGTCGCCTACTAATCCGAACTCTACGATTCCGGCATTGACCCGCAGCGATACAAACAATGAACAGCGTGTCTCCACTTACTTTGTTGAAAACGGTTCCTTCCTGAAACTGCGTAATATCCAATTAGGCTATACAGTTCCGACAGTAATCTCCAAGAAGTTGAGAATGGAACGTTTACGTTTCTATTGCAGCGCACAAAATCTGCTGACGATCAAGAGTAAAGACTTTACGGGAGAAGACCCCGAAAACCCGAACTTCTCTTATCCGATCCCTGTGAATATCACCTTCGGACTTAACATCGGATTTTAATTCACTTCATTTATAAAACGAACTATCATGAAAAAGATACTATACATAGCAACCATCGGATTAACCTTGCTGACAAGCAGTTGTAACGATTTTCTGGATCGTCAGGTTCCGCAGGGTATTGTGACCGGCGATCAGATCGCTTCTCCCGAATACGTGGACAACCTCGTGATTTCAGCCTACGCCATTTGGGCAACAGGTGACGACATCAACTCTTCCTTCTCGCTTTGGAATTATGACGTACGTTCCGACGATTGTTATAAGGGCGGTTCCGGTACGGAAGACGGTGGTGTGTTCAACGCACTGGAGATTTCTAAAGGTATCAACACTACCGACTGGAACATCAACGATATATGGAAAAGACTGTATCAATGCATCACCCGTGCCAACACAGCCTTGCAGTCACTCGACCTGATGGATGAAAAGACTTATCCGCTGAAGGACCAGCGCATTGCAGAGATGAGATTCCTGCGCGGACACGCCCACTTCATGCTGAAGGAACTGTTTAAGAAGATCGTCATAGTAGACGATGAAAACATGGACCCGGATGCTTACAATGAGCTTTCGAATACTACCTATACCAATAACGAACAATGGCAAAAGATAGCAGACGACTTCCAGTTTGCCTACGACAATCTGCCGGAAGTGCAGATAGAAAAAGGACGTCCTACACAAGCTGCCGCTGCCGCTTACCTGGCAAAGACTTACCTGTTTAAAGCCTACCGTCAGGATGGAGTGAACAACAACCTTACCGGTATTAACGAAGAAGACCTGAAGCAGGTAGTGAAATATACCGATCCTCTCATCATGGCCAAAGCCGGTTACGGATTGGAAAATGATTATAGCATGAACTTCCTGCCTCAATATGAAAATGGCGCAGAGTCTGTATGGGCGATTCAATATTCTATCAACGACGGAACATACAACGGTAATCTGAACTGGGGAATGGGACTGACAACTCCGCAGATACTAGGCTGCTGTGACTTCCACAAACCGAGCCAAAATCTGGTGAACGCTTTCAAAACCGACTCGCAGGGAAAACCGTTGTTCAATACCTACGATAATGAGAACTACGAGGTTACGACGGACAATGTAGACCCCCGTTTATTCCACACGGTAGGTATGCCGGGCTTCCCTTATAAATACAACGAAGGCTACCTGATTCAGAAGAATGATGACTGGAGCCGTAGTAAGGGACTTTACGGATATTATGTTTCGCTCAAAGAGAATGTAGACCCGGACTGTGACTGCCTGAAGAAAGGTTCTTATTGGGCAAGTTCCCTGAATCATATCGTTATTCGTTATGCAGACGTATTGCTGATGCGTGCCGAAGCCCTGATACAGTTGAACGACGGACGTATTGCCGACGCCATTTCACTCATCAACGATGTACGCAGCCGTGCAGCCGGAAGTACAATGCTGATCTTCAATTACAAAGAAGAGTACGGAGTAAACTTTAAAGTAACTCCTTATGAACTGAAAGCATATACACAGGACGAAGCCATGAAAATGCTGAAATGGGAACGCCGTATAGAGTTCGGTATGGAAAGCTCACGTTTCTTTGACCTCGTAAGATGGGGAGAAGCCAAAGACGTTATCAATGCTTATTATGTGACCGAAGCAGCCCGTTGTTCTATTTACAAGAATGCAGGTTTCACGGAAAATAAGAACGAATACCTTCCAATCCCATTCGAACAGATCAGTGCCAGTAACGGAAATTATACACAGAATTTCGGTTGGTAATCATCAATCTTAAAACAAAGAATAAAATGAAATCAATCATAAAACAACTCTATACCATCCTGTTGGTGACTGTAGCATGTCTGACAGTTGCGGGATGTAGCGATGACTTCAAATCCAATCTTCGTCTGGACGGAGATGTATGGGTGAACTCTATCAAACTGGATGAATACGCAGGGACGATCGATTATCAGAATAAGACAATCGTAGTGGGAGTACCTTACGACTATGACGTTACCCGGATGGCCGTCAGTGAAATCAATCTTTCCGAAGGTGCTACGGCGAGCATCGCTGTCGGTGAAACAATCGACTTTTCTCTTCCCGTATCTTTGACCGTGAAGAATGGCGACGTACAGATGAACTATACGATTACCGTGAAGAGAGACGAAGCAAAGATACTGACCTTTAAGTTGAATGATACTTATGTCGGAAAAGTAGACCAGCTATCAAAAACAATCTCTGTAGTTGTTCCGCTGACAGTGGATATTACCCAGTTGAAAGGTACATTCACCGGATCAGATGGAGTTACTGTGACTCCGGCATCCGGCAGCATCCAGGACTTTACCAACCCTGTCACTTATACGGCAACTTACCGTTCGGCAGTGACTCCTTATGTAGTAACAGTTACTCAAGGAAATGTAATTCCGACTGCCTTTATCGGCACAGCTTCTTCTGTGAGCCAACTGACAAGTCCTGAAGAAAAAGCCGCTGCCCAGTGGATGATGGATAATATATCCATGTCCGAATACATCTCATTCAAAGATGTAGTAGACGGAAAAGTAGATTTAGGTAAATATACTGCAATCTGGTGGCATTTCCATGCAGACAATGGCGATAATCCTCCTTTGCCGGATGATGCGAAAGCTGCCGTAGAGAAATTTAAAGTCTACTATCAAAACGGTGGTAACCTGTTGTTGACCCGCTATGCAACTTTCTATATTAAGGACCTTAGCATTGCAAAAGATGAGCGTGTACCCAACAACAGTTGGGGAAGAAGTGAAGACTCACCCGAAGTCGTTGATGGGGCATGGAGCTTTCCAATTGTCGGCAACGAGTCGCATCCGTTATTTCAGGATTTAAGATGGAAAGATGGTGACAAAACAAGAGTCTATACCTTTGATGCTGGTTACGCGACTACCAATAGTACGGCACAATGGCATATCGGAACAGACTGGGGAGGTTATGAGGATCTGAACGCATGGCGTAGCTTGACAGGAGGAATCGATGTGGCATGCGGAGACGACGGTGCAGTAATCATTGCCGAATTCGAGCCGCGCGCCAATAGCGGACGCACGATCTGTATCGGCTCCGGTTGTTACGACTGGTACGGTAAAGGAGTAGACGCTTCTGCCGACTACTACCACTACAACGTAGAGCAAATGACTCTGAATGCAATCAACTACTTATGTAAATAAAAGAATAAGCAATAATTATGAAAAATATGATCTTACATATAGCAATCACCACGCTGTTGGCCTCAATGAGCGCTTGCAGTGATGAGATAGATCCCGTGTTGACTCAAAGAGACTGGGACGGTACAGCCACTTACTTCCAATCGACCGACGAGCATGGCTTCTCGATGTACTATAAACCGCAGGTAGGCTTTGTTGGTGACCCGATGCCATTCTATGATCCGGTTGCCAAAGACTTTAAAGTGATGTACCTGCAAGACTACCGTCCGAACCCCGAAGCTACTTACCACCCCATTTTCGGGGTGGCCACCAAAGACGGTGCTACTTATGAATCTCTCGGCGAACTGATTCCGTGTGGAGGTCGTGACGAACAGGATGCCGCCATCGGTACAGGAGGTACCATCTATAATCCGGTTGATAAACTCTACTACACCTTCTACACCGGCAATAAATTCAAACCTTCTTCCGACCAGAATGCACAGGTAGTCATGGTAGCTACCTCTCCCGACTTTAAAACATGGACCAAGAACCGCACTTTCTATCTGAAAGGAGATACGTACGGCTATGACAAGAATGACTTCCGCGACCCGTTCCTGTTCCAGACCGAAGACGGCGTTTATCACATGCTGATTGCCACCCGTAAAAACGGAAAAGGACACATTGCCGAATTCACCTCTACTGACCTGAAAGAGTGGGCGTCTGCCGGCACATTTATGACCATGATGTGGGACCGTTTCTATGAATGTCCGGACGTATTCAAGATGGGAGACTGGTGGTATCTGGTCTATTCGGAACAAGCTTCCTTCATGCGCAAGGTACAATATTTCAAAGGCAAAACACTTGAAGAACTGAAAGCAACCACTGCCAATGATGCCGGAATATGGCCGGACAATCGGGAAGGTATGCTGGACAGCCGTGCATTCTATGCAGGCAAGACTGCTTCCGATGGAACCAACCGTTACATCTGGGGCTGGTGTCCTACCCGTGCCGGCAATGATAATGGAAACGTAGGGGATGTAGAACCCGAATGGGCTGGCAACTTGGTGGCACAACGCCTCATTCAGCACGAAGACGGTACATTGACTCTTGGAGTTCCCGATGCAATCGACCGTAAATACACTTCTGCACAAGAGGTAAAAGTGATGGCTAAAGACGGAAACGTAACAGAAAGCGGTAAAACCTATACGTTGGCCGAAGGAGCTTCCGTTATCTTCAACCGGTTGAAAGTACACAACAAGATTTCCTTTACCGTAAAAGCATCCTCGAATACAGATCGTTTTGGAATCTCTTTCGTCCGTGGAACGGACTCCAAATCATGGTATAGCATCCACGTCAACGCTGACGAGGGTAAAGCCAACTTCGAGAAAGACGGTGACAATGCCAAATACTTGTTTGATAACAAATTCAATATTCCGGCGGATAATGAATACCGTGTGACGATTTACAGTGACCAATCGGTTTGTGTGACTTACATCAACGACCAGTTATCTTTCACGAACCGCATCTATCAAATGCAGAAGAATCCGTGGTCACTCTGTTGTTATAAAGGTGAAATCACTGTATCAGATATTCAAGTGAGCACCTATTAATAGAAAAGTAACATCTTTTACAGTGTTTGAAACAAAAGTGATAGGCGTTTCATCCCGGAGCGCCTATCTTTGCACTGTAACAACCTTAATACCATAAAGCATGAATTTAAGACTCTCTTCCAAACAAATTCAAACCTTCGCGGTTTTATTTTGTATGATTGTGATGAATATCTCTCTATCCGCCCGTGCAGACAACTCTCCTCTATTAATTAAAGATTTAGGAGAAGGACATTGCCTCGTACGTGTCAACACTAACCAGAAGTATCTGTTGTTGCCCGTAGAAGATGCATCGCCCGATGTGCGTATCAGCCTGATTGTTAATAATAAAGAGGTAAAGAACTTCGATGTCCGTCTGGCCATCCATAAAGTCGATTACTTTGTTCCGGTAGACCTTTCCGACTATTCCGGCAAACTAATTTCTTTCAAATTTAAAATGAACTCCAACGACCTGGTTCGTGTCAACCTTTCGCCGGACAACACCGCTTGCTGCAAGGAAATGAAATTGTCCGACACGTTCGATACAAGCAATCGTGAAAAGTTCCGTCCCACTTATCATTTCTCTCCCCTTTACGGATGGATGAACGACCCGAACGGAATGGTATACAAAGACGGCGAATACCACCTTTTCTACCAATACAACCCTTACGGTTCCAAATGGGGAAATATGAACTGGGGACATGCCATCAGCAAAGACCTCGTAAACTGGGAACATCGCCCCGTAGCAATCGCCCCGGATGCATTCGGTACTATCTTCAGTGGCTCCGCCGTGATAGATCATCATAATACCGCCGGCTTCGGTGCAGGCGCCATCGTCGCCATCTATACACAAAACAGCGACCGTCAGGTGCAAAGCATTGCTTACAGCACCGACAACGGACGTACCTTTACCAAATACGAAAACAATCCTGTATTAGTATCTGAAGCACGTGACTTCCGCGACCCGAAAGTATTCTGGTACGAAGGCACCAAACGCTGGATCATGGTATTGGCAGTAGGGCAGGAAATGCAATTCTTCTCTTCCCCCAACTTGAAAGACTGGACATTTGAAAGCAGCTTCGGCAAAGGACACGGCGCACACGGAAACGTTTGGGAATGTCCCGACTTATTCGAACTCCCGGTAGAAGGAACAAATGAAAAGAAATGGGTACTGCTTTGCAGCCTCGGCGACGGTCCTTTCGGTGACTCGGCCACTCAATATTTTGTAGGCTCCTTCAACGGAAAAGAGTTTGTAAACGAATCACCCTCCAAAACCAAATGGATGGACTGGGGAAAAGACCATTATGCCACCGTGACTTGGAGTGACGCTCCCGACAATCGCCATATCGCTATCGCTTGGATGAGCAACTGGCAATATGCAAACGATGTTCCTACCTCCCAATACCGTAGTCCGAACTCCGTTCCCCGCGACTTGAGCCTGTTTACCGTAGATGGTGAGACTTACCTCCAATCAGCTCCCTCTCCCGAACTGCTGGCTTTGCGTGATGCTTCCAAGAAACGTTCGTTCAAAGTAAACGGAACACGCACAATCAAAGAAATGATTCCCGGCAATGACGGTGCATACGAAATAGAACTGACGATTGAAAATCAACATGCAGACGTAATCGGCTTCCGTCTCTACAATGACAAAGGCGAAGAAGTGGATATGCAATATGACATGAAAGAAAAGAAATTCTCGATGGACCGCCGCAAGAGCGGAGATGTAGGTTTCAATGAGAACTTCCCAATGTTGACCTGGACGGCCATTGAAAGTGGAAAAGACGAATTGAAACTCCGTCTGTTTGTTGACAAATCCAGTGTGGAAGCCTTTGGTGATGGCGGGCGTTTTGTGATGACTAATCAAGTATTCCCGTCGGAACCTTACACTCATATCGACTTTTACAGTAAAGGAGGAGCGTATAAAGTAGATTCGTTTGTGATCTACAAGTTGAAGAAATAAGCTCATTCTCCTAACTCCATGCGCTCTTTCCCTGTTTCTTTAGAGTAAAAACTTCTTTCCCTATAGACTAATACTTCTTTCCTTATGGAAGAGTACGTCTGTCCTAGTGGAAGAGTTCTACTAAAGTGCGGAGACACTTTCTTCAAAGCCACGGTTCTGTTGGTTCGTCACGGCCGTGACGAGATCCTCCCATGGCCGTGGTGAGAACTCTTCACAGCCGTGGGAAGAAGCTACCACGGCCGTGGTAACCCAACAAGACCGTAGCTTTAAAGTAACAAGGAACGGGAGATACACCAACTATATAAAGGACTGGTGCATACATTGCCGTAGGGGTATGTGCTCCGCCCTATGGAAACAGAATTCATCATATAAAAGATAAAATAATGGAAAACAGTAAAAACTCTTCCCTCTCCAAACTAATCCCGGTGATGCTTTGCTTCTTCGCCATGGGATTCGTTGACCTGGTAGGCATTGCCTCCAATTACGTAAAGGCAGACCTTGGTCTGTCAGACTCACAGGCGAATATCTTTCCGTCACTGGTATTCTTCTGGTTCCTGATTTTCTCCGTACCCACCGGCATGCTGATGAGCCGCATTGGTCAGAAGAAAACTGTATTGCTTAGTTTAATTGTGACTTTCGCTTCTTTGTTACTACCCGTTTTGGGCGACAGCTATATGCTGATGCTGATTTCCTTCTCCCTCCTGGGCATCGGAAATGCGTTGATGCAGACTTCTCTGAATCCGTTACTTTCCAATATCGTGCGTGGCGACCGCCTGGCAAGTAGCCTGACTTTCGGCCAGTTTGTGAAAGCCATTGCTTCTTTCCTGGCACCTTATATCGCCATGTGGGGAGCGACACAGGCCATTCCGACTTTCGATTTAGGCTGGCGCATCCTGTTCCCTATCTATATGATTGTGGCCGTCATCGCTATTCTTCTGCTCAATGTCACACAGATTGAAGAGGAGAAAGAAGATGGCAAACCGTCTACTTTCGGACAATGCATCGCCCTGCTTGGCAAACCGTTTATTCTGCTTTGTTTCATTGGTATCATGTGCCATGTCGGCATCGACGTAGGTACGAACACTACCGCCCCGAAGATTCTGATGGAGCGCATTGGTATGGGATTGGATGATGCTGCTTTTGCAACCAGTCTTTATTTTATTTTCCGTACGGCGGGCTGTTTTCTGGGTTCTTTCATCTTGCGTAAGATGTCTCCGAAATCTTTTTTCGGCATTAGTGTGGTGATGATGTTGATTGCCATGATCGGTTTGTTTATCTTCCATGAAAAGGCAATTATCTATGCCTGCATCGCCTTAATTGGTTTCGGTAACTCCAATGTGTTTTCCGTTATCTTCTCGCAGGCATTGCTTTATTTGCCGGGTAAGAAAAACGAAGTTTCCGGCTTGATGATTATGGGACTTTTCGGCGGGACGGTGTTTCCGTTGGCAATGGGAGTAGCTTCGGATACTTCCATGGGACAGAATGGTGCTATTGCCGTAATGACGGTGGGCGTGCTTTATCTCTTGTATTATACGTTCCGTATCAGAAAATAATTTTATAACTTTGGAAACAATAAAACCCGTATATCATGAATAATATAATTGTAGGAATGGGCGAAGCACTTTGGGATGTGTTGCCCGAAGGAAAGAAAATCGGCGGTGCTCCGGCAAACTTTGCCTATCATGTATCACAGTTTGGTTTTGACAGTCGTGTAGTGAGTGCCGTAGGCAGGGATGAACTGGGAGAAGAAATTCTGAAAGTATTCAACGAGAAGAAGTTGAAGATGCAGATTGAACAGGTCAATTATCCTACCGGTACGGTGCAGGTGACGCTCGATGACGAGGGCGTGCCTTGTTACGAAATCAAAGAGGGCGTGGCGTGGGACAACATTCCCTTTACGGATGAGCTGAAACGTCTGGCCTTGAGCACACGTGCTGTTTGCTTCGGTTCGCTGGCTCAACGTAATGAAGTGAGCCGTGCCACTATCAATCGCTTTCTGGATACGATGCCCGATATAGACGGACAGCTCAAGATATTTGATATCAATCTCCGCCAGGATTTCTACTCTAAAGAGGTACTGCGCGAATCGTTCCACCGTTGCAACGTCCTGAAGATAAACGACGAAGAGCTGGTGACTATCAGCCGTATGTTTGGTTATCCCGGCATTGATTTGCAGGATAAATGCTGGATTTTGTTGGCAAAATACAACCTGAAGATGTTGATTCTCACTTGCGGCATCAATGGCAGCTATGTGTTCACACCGGGCGTTGTCTCTTTCCAGGAGACGCCCAAAGTACCGGTTGCCGACACAGTGGGCGCAGGCGATTCTTTTACAGCTGCTTTCTGTGCCTCCATTCTCAATGGAAAACCGGTGCCCGAAGCGCATAAACTGGCTGTTGAGGTTTCTGCTTATGTCTGCACACAGAGAGGTGCGATGCCCGAACTTCCGCAGGTTTTGAAAGATAGACTGATGTAATTCTTTTATTGATAGTAAGCATAGAGGTATATTTCATTTCGTGGGGTGTACCTCTTGTTTTTTGTACGTACGAAACGTACAGGCATAAAAAAAGGAGCAACGCCTTGCTCCAACCTTTGTTAACCTTAAATCTAATACTATGAAAAACACATTGCAAAGATACGGACTTCTGTCAACTTTGCAAATAATCCAAATAAAAAGAGATGTTTTATAACATCAATTAAGTGTTCGTATTACCCTTTATACGTTTGTTAATGGTTCCCGCGTAAATATGGGGGACCATTTTTACTTTTTTTCAAGGGATAAAATTGCGAATAATCGAGTGATTTATAGCATACTCACAGTTTTATTTTCTATTTTTGTTCTCAATCAATCTATCGAATACTATGAACACAATGCTATGCCAGCTAAAGAGCCTGTTGTTATTGGGAGTCCTGCTTTTTGCCAATGGAGCATTCGGACAACCGATGATCTGGGATGATACCTCTCCCGAAACGATCGTTTTCGAACTGACTAACAAAGAGGCTTTGAAACTTCTCAAAGGCAAACTCCGACAGAAACAATGGGATAAAATACAGCAGACTCCTTTTGCCCGTTTCACGGATACTTGGAGCAATCCTCCGGTCAAAGGGCATTTTCTGCTGGCTGATGTAGAGCGGAACGAAGTTCATTACCGTTATGCTCCGGTGATTCCTTTTCATGTTTTCCTTTTCAAGGAGTATGGTGTATTCACCTTGCAGGTGGTTGATGCCGGGGGAACTATCAGGAAAGATGCCGAAGTGCGGGTAGGCAGCAAGGCTGTTTATTACGATGAAGACAGTCAGACGTATACTGACGATAACTGGTCGCAGAAAGAACAGCATATCCTGACGGTTGAAGTGGATAAGTTTCGTGCGGTATTCGATTTGAGGAAACACCTTGTACCACCCTGGTATAAAAATGATTATGGGCGGCAAGATGCACCGGAGTTTTATAGTTACCTGATTACTGATAAGAATAAATACAGACCGGGCGAAACTGTCCGTTTCAAGTCTTATGCTCTCTCCGAACATAAACGTCCTCTGAAACAGGAACTTTCATTGTGGATGCGTGTCGGTTCTTCCTGGCGTGACTATAAGAAGATAATGTCCGTCGTCCCTTACCATCCGGGAGGCTTCGCCGGAGAATTCCTGTTGGCGGATTCATTGAACCTGAAGCTCGATCAGAGATATACTGTACAGCTTCGTGATAAGCGGGGACGCATCGTAGCCTCCACCAATTTCAAATATGAAGACTACGAACTGAACGGAAACAAGTTGTTGGTGAAGCTGGCTTCGAATGTGCAATATGCATCGCAGAGTAACCGCATGGATATCAGTGCAACGGATGCCAACGGACTTCCTTTGCGGGAGGTGAATGTAGAAGTGACTGTCGGCAGACAGCAGGTACTGAAGTCGTATGCGCAGATACTTTCTTTGCCCGATACACTGATGTCCGTGCAGGCGGAACTGGATGCTTCCGGGAAAGCTTCGGTAGATATTCCTGCTCGGATATTCGGAGCTTCCGATTGCTTCTATACGGTGAATGTAGTTTTGCTTACGGCAGACAATAACCGTTTGGAGCAGCAGAGCAAAGCGACTTTCTACTATTCGTGCTATGATATGCAGTGCACTACGCAGGCGGATACTATTTGCTTTTCATTCTTCGACCTGGGAGTGGAGCGTCCTGTGGCGGCCGAACTGACCTATGGTGAAAAGAAAGAAGTGAAGAAAGTGCGTTTGCCCTATCGCGAACCGTTCAATCAGGCGGTGACGGACTATCGTTTCAAAATACCGGAAACAGGATATGAAACGACGATTGCTTCCGCCGCACTTGACTCCAAACTGGAACTGAATGGCGGCATAGAAAAAGATTCGTTCTGTGTCTCCCTTTCCAATCCTTTGCAGCTGGAACTTTCCTGGTATGTGTATCAAGGCAACCGCCTGTTGCAGAAAGGTTCGGGAAAAGAGATGGAACACAAATCCGGAGAGATCGATCCCTCTTCCGTCTATTACGTAGAAGTATTTTATTTCATGGGGGATAAGGAATGTATGTTGAAACGCTCGTACACTTCACCTTCCGAACGGCTGGTGATTGAATCTGATTTGCCGGAACGAGTGTATCCCGGTCAGAAAGTGAAAACAAAATTGAACGTGACCAATATACAAGGGCGTCCGGTATCCAACGTCGATCTGACAGCTTTTGCGGTCAACACGCAGCTGGATTATCACGTACCCGATTTACCCTATTACGGGAGTGCACCCCGTCCGCGCGAGCAACGTGCTTCCTACTCAATGAAGCAAAAAGAGTATCTACATACCGGCACATCGGATTATCAGCATTGGAACCAGTTGCTTCATTTGGATAAGTTGCCTTATTATCAGTTTGCTTATCCTTCGGGAAATCTGTTCCGTCAGACGGTTGATACACCGGATGGAACCACCCAGTTTGCTCCTTATGTGATGCTGAACGGGCGGGCGGTGAATATCTATGTGATTGAGCAGAACGATGTTCCCTGCTATTTTTCGTGGACGGAACAGCCTAAGCAGTATTCTTTTCCTGTATTGCATCCGTCGGGAAAGCAGAAGATAATGTTGCGAATGCACGACAGGGCTTTCATCATTGATTCTCTGGCTTTCGACCGGGGCAAGAAAACGATTTTAAGTTTCGATATGAATCAGTTGCCGCAAGGAGTGGAAGTAGTCTGGTTGCGGCAGAGGAAAGGGAAATATGATGAGTATAAGTTTACTTCGGAAGAGAAGAAGCGTTATGAACGGTATCTTTGCCGTCTTCCGGTGATGGATGGGGCGGTATATACTTCGCTCAAACATAATGGAAAGCTGTTTCCGGTTTCACTCATGGAGCTGTCGCGCTACAAGAAAAAGATATTGGCAGGTCCTGTGGAGCCGGGACCTTGGAAATATATGAATGGTGTGTTGTATCGGCACGAGGGAGGTTTCTCTTATGAATTCGAGGGCAATGTGGTTTATAAATATAAGGATGAGGAACTGTGCCCGGCTTATCTGAATTTTTCGTCTGTGGCAAAGATTCCGACTTTGAATGATTACCATTTATCACCGGAAAGATTCCGTAGTCTGGTGGCCGAACTTCGCAAGGGAAAGAGTTGGCATCCCACCCGGATTTATTTCTCCCTGCCGGATAAGACGTTGAATTTCCGGCTTCCGGAAGAAAAAGATTCTACCGGAGTGGCTAACTTGCTCTTTAAAGACTGCACTACCGGAGAACTGGTTTATCCGGATACCTTGGTGCAAATGAATAGAATATATTCCAAGTTTCCTGCCGGAACGTATGATGCGATTTTGCTTTATAACAATGGAAAGTATCTGAAACAGGATGCTCTGACGATACAATCATATACCTATCTGGATGTAGATATGGAATCTCTGCCTCTACACGAACGCGATTCGTTGTCAGCAGGGTGGCTCTTGCTGGGAAGAGGAATTGGCAGGATCGGTACAAACTTTCCTGGTCACAGGGAAATGAGGATCAGGCAGTATGTACGCAATTACGGCGGTAAAGTCTCCGGTTATGTAACGGATGCTACCGGAGAGCCTTTAATCGGGTGCAGCGTGGTGGTGAAAGGAACGACGGAGGGAACGATCACTGACATGGACGGATATTTCGAAATGGATTGTGACAGGGGAGGGGATCAGCTTTTGTTTAGTTATGTCGGCTTTAAACAGCAGGAGATGAGAGCAACTCCCGGAGCCAATCTGTTGGTTACTTTGGAAGAAGATAGTCAGGCGCTGGAGGAAGTGGTCGTTGTAGGATACGGCATGCGTTCAAGATCTTCGTTGACGGGGTCTGTTGCCGGATTAATGGTAGGTTCTTCTTCTGCTGCTGCAACCGCACCTTTGGAGAAACTGGAAGAGCAAGATCAGAAAGCGAAAGAAGAAGCGGATAACGAACAGTTGTATAATGAACTGATGCAATTGAATGGCTTACGTAGGAATTTTTCGGATGTGGCTTTCTGGCAGCCTCGTTTGTTTACGGATAAAACCGGAACGGTACAGTTTGAAACAACTTTCCCCGATAATGTGACGAAATGGGAAACTGTCGTTTATGGCATGAACCGTCGTTTGCAGACGGGTACTTTCCGACGTTTCGTCCGCTCTTACAAACCGTTGATGGCGGAGTTGAAAACTCCCCGCTTCTTGGTGGAGGGGGATCAGAGTACGGTGGTCGGGACTATCCGCAATTATCTGGATGGGCAGCACATAGCCGGAAAGACACAGTTCTGCGTCGGAACGGATACGTTGAAACGGCAGGAAGTGAGTTTCATGGAGGGATTTCATGAAACAGTGCCGATGCAGGCAGTTCATGCCGATAGCGTGACCATCAGCTATCTTTTCACTCGCGACGATGGCTATCAGGATGGAGAGGAATATACGATTCCGATACTGGCACAGGGAACTGAATTGGCGGAGGGCACATTGGGTATTCTGTCCGATGCAAAGACGGTTAAAGTGCAATCCGGCGAGGATGAAGAAGTGATGGTGAGTATCACTGACAATCAGTTGGACATCTATAAAGAATCAGTGAATTACTTGACAGGATACAAATATTTGTGCAATGAGCAGCTGGCATCCAAGTTAATCGGTTTGTTGGCTTACCAACAGTATATGCAGAGTAAGGGTGAAAAGGTGAAAGTAGATAAAGCAATTCGACCTATCATCCATCGACTGACGAATCATCAGAACAAACATCAGTTATGGTCGTGGTGGGGGAACTCTGAAAATACTTCTTTCTGGATGTCTGCGCATATTCTGCGGGCTTTGAAGATGGCGCAAGATGCAGGTTATCCTGTGGAGTTGAATCTGAATGGTTTGAAAGTGGAGTATGCTCATACGCGTCCTTATCGAGGAATGAAACTGGAAGATATAGAAATACTTCATGCTCTGCATGAGTGGAAAGTAGAGGCGGATTATTCTTCGGCAGTCAGATTATTGGAACCTTTCGTCCGGCAATTGGAACAGAAAGAAGACTCGTTGGCAAATAGAAACAAGTATTATCGTCCTCTTTCATACTTGAAAGAGAAGCTGCTTCTCTGGGAAATCAAGCAACAGGTGGATTCGGTGAATGTGGGTGATAGCGTACGTCCTTATCTGAAAAAGGATATGCTGGAAGGTGTTTACTGTGACGACGGACGGCGTACTTATTATTGGGAGGGAAATCAGATGATAAATACATTGATAGCCTACCGGATTATTAAAAATGACCCTTCCCTGTGTAAGTTGAAAGAAAATATGCAATTGTATATTTTGCGGACTAAGGAGCGCGGATGGAATACGTATCAGGCTTCTTCGGCTGTGGCAACTGTTCTGACCGATTTGCTGGCAGGTTCCGGAGGGATGTCAGGAACGTCGGTGTCTGTGAGCGGTAAGGATCATCAACGAATTACGGAATTTCCTTATCATGCCCGGCTGACAGCAGGCGACAGTCTGCTTATTTCAAAAACGGGAAAAGAGCCTTTATTGTATAGTGTCTATTCAATGAAGCGTGTGATGAATGCTCGTCAGAGTGATGCTTTCAAGGTGGAGGTGACTTTGGAAAAAGACTCTTTGGTGGCGGGTGTACCTGTTACATTGACAGTTACCTTGCAGGTGAAACAGGAGGGTGCGCAATATGTGATGCTCGAAGTTCCTGTTCCGGCAGGTTGTAGTTATGCCTCAAAACCTGTTAATTTCTCCCGTTCTGAAGTATATCGTGAGTATTTTAAAGAGAAAACTGTTATCTTTAGCGAAAAATTACCGGTAGGTACTTATCAGTTTACGGTTCCTTTGCTTCCACGCTTTACTGGAAAATATACGCTGAACCCTGTGAAAGTGGAACTGATGTATTTCCCGGTGGTGAATGCAAATAATGCGGGGAGAGAAATTTGGATTACAGAAAGAAATACAAAAGATATACGAAAGAAAGGGAATGATTGAAGCGATGAAATATACGAAGTGGATAACAGTCTTGTTTTGTCTTTTGGGCTTGGCGGCCTGTCGGCAGGATGCGCCTCGTTTCCGTATTGGGGTGGCCCAATGTAGCGATGACTCTTGGAGGCACAAGATGAATGATGAGATTCTTCGCGAAGCGATGTTTTATGATGGAGTGTCGGTTGAAATCCGCTCGGCGGCGGATGATAACCGTAAGCAGGCGGAAGATGTTCATTATTTTATAGATAAAGGAGTTGATTTACTGATAATTTCCGCCAATGAAGCGGCTCCCATGACTCCAATTGTGGAGGAGGCCTATCAGAAAGGAATACCTGTCATTCTTGTAGACCGGAAGATACTTTCTGATAAATATACTGCCTATATCGGTGCCGATAATTATGAAATAGGTCGTGCGGTAGGAAATTATATCGCATCAAGTCTGAAAGGGAAAGGGAATGTAGTGGAGCTTACCGGACTGGGTGGTTCCACCCCTGCCATGGAACGCCATCAGGGATTTATGGCTGCTATCAGCAATTATCCGGATATCAAACTGATTGATAAAGCGGATGCTGCCTGGGAACGTGAACCGGCAGAAGTGGAAATGGATAGTATGCTTCGCCGTCATCCGAAGATTGATGCGGTATATGCACATAACGACCGTATCGCTCCGGGAGCCTATCAAGCTGCGAAGAAAGCCGGACGTGAAAAGGAAATGATTTTTGTTGGCATTGATGCCCTGCCCGGCAAAGGAAACGGGCTTGAATTGGTGCTTGACAATGTGCTGGATGCAACTTTTATTTATCCGACTAATGGGGACAAAGTGATGCAACTGGCCATGAATATTCTTGAGAAGAAGTCTTATCCTCGCGAAACGGTCATGAATACTGCCGTTGTAGACCGCACGAACGCGCACGTTATGCAACTTCAGACTACCCATATCTCGGAACTGGATCAGAAGATTGAAACATTGAACGGACGTATCGGTGGGTATCTGTCGCGTGTAGCTACGCAGCAGGTCGTGATGTATGGCGGCTTGGTTATTCTTTTATTAGTAGCGGGATTGTTGTTGGTAGTCTATAAATCCCTCCGTTCCAAGAATCGCCTGAATAAAGAGTTGTCCGAACAGAAGAAACAAGTAGAGCAACAGCGCGATAAACTCGAAGAGCAACGGGATATTCTTGAAGAACAGCGTGACAAACTCGAAGAACAGCGGGATCAGCTTATCCAGCTTTCTCATCAACTGGAAGAAGCGACTCATGCCAAGCTGGTTTTCTTCACAAATATATCTCACGATTTTCGTACTCCACTGACATTAGTTGCCGACCCGGTAGAGCATTTACTGGCTGATTCGTCTTTGAGTGAAGATCAGCGCCGAATGTTATTGTTAGTTCAGCGAAACGTGAATATCCTTTTGCGTCTTGTCAATCAGATTCTGGATTTTCGTAAATACGAGAATGGAAAAATGGAATATACTCCTATTTCGTTAGACATTCTTTCTTCTTTTGAAGGATGGAACGAATCTTTCATGGCAGTAGCCCGGAAGAAGCATATTCATTTCTCATTCGATTATATGCCGGATACGAATTACCGCACATTGGCAGATGTAGAAAAGTTGGAACGCATCTATTTCAACCTCCTTTCCAACGCTTTCAAATTTACTCCGGAAAACGGAAAAGTAACTGTACGCTTGTCTTCCCTGACTAAAGACGATCATTGCTGGATTCGCTTTACCGTTGCCAATACCGGTTCAATGATTTCTGCGGAGCATATCCGGAATATTTTCGACCGTTTCTATAAGATAGATATGCACCATGCCGGTTCGGGTATTGGACTGGCATTGGTAAAGGCTTTTGTGGATTTGCATAAAGGTACCATCACGGTGGAAAGTGATGAAAAGCAAGGAACTATCTTTACCGTTGATTTGCCTGTGCAGACTTGCGAGACTGTTGTTTCTGAAAACTCTCCGGCATTCTCTGTGTCTGCTACTTCTGTAACCTCCACCGATGCTACAACCTCTGCCGTTGCTGGGGTTCCGGCAACTCCTGCAACTTCCGGTTATTCCGGTTCTTCGAGCTTGAATGATGCTTTAACTTACGAAGAAGAGGAATTGGAAAAAAGTTACGACTCTTCCAAACCTTGCGTTCTGATTATTGATGATAACGCTGATATTCGCTTATATGTGCATGGATTGCTTCATACTGATTATACTGTTATAGAAGCTGCAGACGGCTCGGAAGGTATTCGTAAAGCTATGAAATATGTCCCGGACTTGATTATCTCCGATGTAATGATGCCCGGAATGGATGGAATTGAATGTTGTCGTCGCTTGAAAAGCGAATTACAAACCTGTCATATTCCTGTTATCCTATTGACAGCTTGTTCTTTGGATGAACAACGAATTCAAGGGTATGATGGTGGTGCAGATTCTTATATCTCCAAGCCTTTCAGTTCGCAATTACTATTGGCACGCGTTCGTAATCTGATAGATTCACACCGCCGCCTGAAACAGTTTTTTGGTGACGGACAAACGTTGGCGAAAGAGGATGTCTGTGATATGGATAAAGACTTTGTGGAAAAATTCAAAGCTTTGATTGAGGCAAAGATGGGAGATTCAAATTTGAATGTGGAAGACTTGGGTAAAGATATGGGATTAAGCCGTGTGCAACTCTATCGCAAAATCAAATCCCTAACTAATTATTCCCCGAATGAACTGCTTCGTATAGCTCGTTTGAAGAAAGCTGCTTCCCTGCTTGCTTCGTCGGATATGACAGTGGCAGAGATAGGTTATGAAGTTGGTTTTAGTTCTCCTTCTTATTTTACTAAATGTTATAGAGAACAGTTTGGAGAGAGTCCGACAGATTTGTTGAAGAGGAAAGGATAGGATAGAATCTGCAAAATTTGGTGGTGAGCATTTATCTGTTTATACTTCTATGGAATTCATATGATAAAAATAAGAGGTAAGGAAATCTATTGACATACCTTACCTCTTATTTAATTCAGTATATGATTTACTGTATATTTATTAATTCATAATCAACTTATTCGTTTTTGGCTTATTCCACCATCTTTGGTTCTCTTGACCTCCCGATGTTACCCATTGTTCAAAGTCTGGATATGCTTCCAAGAAGTTTACTTCTTCTCTGGCATGATGTAAAGATGCAGGTACTTTTAATCCCCATATAAAGTTGTCTTCATTTACATAACTTTCGTTGCTGTTATAATAAACCGGGCTATAACCTTTTAAGTGGATTTCTTGTCCTTTATTAGTTTTTGCAATAAAAAAGTCCATTTTACTGTCTTGTAGGCTTTTAACGTTAACAGGTGAGTTGAACACCAAGTAAATGGCCATCATTTTTTTAGGCTTTGTTTTTTCATTTACCTCCGTATTATAATACTTGTATCCGTTAGGAATGGCCGGTTTCTTTAGTGAAATAATCAATTCCCCTTTTGGGCCTTTTAGGATTTTGATATTTTCAGCCTCTTCAGGATTGTTACGCTCAAGATACATTTGAGTTTCTTCTAAATCAAGTTCATTATATTGTACTTCTGCCAAGCGGATATAAGGATTGTAGTCATATATACCTCCTATAGCTCTGATTTGGAATCCTATCATTAAGTATTCTGCATAACATTGATTGTGACTCCAATAAAAACCGTCAATTTGGAAATTATACCATGCAACAAAATCATTAAAATCATAATCGCCTAAAGCTGGATACATATCTTCGAACATAATAGTTCCGTTGCCATATCCCGGATAATTGAAGATGTTGTTCGTTTCAACTTCTTTATTAGCTCTTGTGGTAACTCTGGATAATGCCGTAGCGTTAGCAGGTACTACTATAGAAATAGTACCATTACTTTCAACAGGAACAGTTTGTATTTCAGAGCCATTACCATATTTTACATACACATTTTTTATATATGCAGGAATTTCAATTGGGAGTTCCAATTTTGATGTGTTGGCATCGACATCCATTCGAAGCATCAAAGCCTCTTCATTGCAATTTTCTTCTAGAAATACAGAAATAGTAGCAGTTGATTGACTGGCAATTTTCACTTTGGCATTTTGAGAACCTTTCCAGTCGAAATCGGCAGGTACTTCCAAGTCAGTCATCTTCTTTTCTTTCTCGGGTTGTTTACTTTCATCATAAAGGTTCTTCTCACAGGAGCTGAAAGCCAGTGCTCCCAATAAACAAGAAGCGAACAGGATAGTTTTCTTTTTCATAACAGCAGTGCTTGTTTTGTTAATAATAGGGTTGCTTTTAATGGGTACAAAGGTCGGGATTATTTGTAAATAAAGCAAATAAAGTTGCATATTTTATTTGAAATGCTTTTATTATTTGCAAATTCTTTTCTTTTTATCTAGTTTTGGAACTGAAATAAAGTAATGTTTGAGTGATGAAAGATTATAAAGTAGATAAGGCGAGCCTTTCCGCATCCTTTTGTCAAGAGGTGTATCAGGTTGTCCGAGAAATTCCGGTAGGTAAAGTTTCTACCTATGGGGGAATTGCCGCATTATTGGGAATGTCTCAATGTTCCCGTATGGTGGGGCGTGCTTTGAAACAGATTCCGGATGATTTATCTGCGCCTTGTCATCGGGTTGTCAATGCGTCGGGACGGCTTGTTCCGGGTTGGACAGAGCAGAAACAACTCTTGTTGGAAGAAGGGATCTCTTTCAAACAAAATGGATGCGTAGACTTGAAAAAGCATCTTTGGAATTACTCCGTACCTGAATGAAATTTGCATATTTAATCTATTTTCCTTACCTTTGTGCCAACAATATGCAAGAACAGACTGTTATTTATTTATGAAAATACTGTTTTCTACTGTTCATTAAGAGGATAATCTTATCAAATTCTATTCCTTTTAAACTACTCTGTCTGTTTTTTTTAAACCATTTAAAAAACGTCGGACCGTCATGTTATCATGTGACATGACTGAACCATGCGAACATTCAACTTGTTTATCGTAAGTGAGAATAAGGAATGCGGCAGTTGAAAACAAAACAAATATTATAATCTAAACCAATATATTATATGAGTAAAATAGAAATAAAGGATTTGTACCTTATCTTTGGTAACGAGAAGCAGAAAGCCCTCAAGATGTTGAAAAAAGATAAGAGTAAAGAGGAAATTCTGAAAGATACCGGTTGTACGGTAGGAGTGAAAGATGCCAATCTTTCAATTAATGAAGGAGAGTTTTTCGTGATAATGGGACTCTCGGGAAGTGGAAAATCGACATTACTGCGTTGTATCAATCGTCTGATACGTCCTACTACCGGGCAAGTGCTTGTAAACGGAGTAGATATATCTAAAATTTCCGAAAAAGAATTATTGCAGGTTCGTCGGAAAGAGCTGGCGATGGTTTTCCAGAATTTCGGTCTGTTACCTCACCGTTCCGTATTGAGCAATATCGCGTTCGGCCTCGAACTTCAGGGAGTGAAGAAAGAGGAACGTGAGAAGAAAGCGATGGAAAGCATGAAGCTTGTCGGATTGAAAGGATATGAAAATCAGATGGTAGGCGAGCTTTCCGGTGGAATGCAACAGCGTGTCGGACTGGCTCGCGCTCTGGCTAATAATCCTGAAGTGCTTTTAATGGATGAGGCTTTCTCTGCTCTCGATCCTCTGATTCGCGTACAGATGCAGGATGAACTACTGGCCTTGCAATCAAAGATGAAAAAGACGATTGTTTTTATTACCCACGACTTGAGTGAAGCAATTAAGCTAGGTGACCGTATTGCCATCATGAAAGACGGAGAAGTGGTGCAGGTAGGTACTTCGGAGGAAATCCTGACTGAACCGGCTAACGATTATGTAGCCCGTTTTGTTGAAAACGTGGATAGGAGCAAAATTATTACCGCCTCTTCTTTAATGATTGACAAACCGTTGGTGGCCCGTCTGAAGAAAGAAGGTCCCGAAGTATTGATTCGTAAGATGCGTGCGAAGAATATCACCGTATTACCTGTCATAGACGCCGATGATAAACTGGTCGGAGAAGTACGTCTGAACGACTTGCTTAAGTTACGTAGCAAACAGGAAAAATCCATTGAAACGATTGTGCGTACAGAAGTACATTCTGTGTTGGAGGATACGGTGTTGGAGGATATACTTCCTCTAATGACAAAGAGCAATTCGCCGGTATGGGTGATTGATGAGACGCGCGAGTTTTTAGGAACAATCCCGCTTTCATCCTTAATCATCGAAGTGACCGGGAAAGATAAAGAAGAAATAAACGAAATAATTCAAAACGCAATAGATTTATGATAAATATAGGACAATATATAGAGATGGCCATCAATTGGATGATGATACATTTTTCCACTTTCTTTGATGCCGTGAATGCGGGCATCGGTAGTTTTATTATAGGATTCCAACACATACTTTTCGGAATACCTTTTTATATAACCATTTTGGTACTTGCTGCACTCGCATGGATGAAAGCAGGACGCGGTACGGCAATTTTCACCGCATTGGGATTATTACTGATCTATGGAATGGGATTCTGGGAGGCTACCATGCAAACTCTAGCTCTCGTTTTTTCATCTACCTGTCTGGCCCTGATTGTTGGTGTACCTTTAGGAGTATGGACGGCAAACAGTTCGCGTGCAGAGAAAATATTCCGTCCTGTTCTCGACTTGATGCAGACGATGCCTGCTTTTGTTTATCTGATTCCTGCTGTTTTGTTTTTCGGATTGGGAGCAGTGCCAGGAGTGTTTGCCACCATTATCTTTGCTATGCCTCCTGTGGTCCGCCTTACCGGATTGGGAATCCGGCAAGTTCCTAAAAATGTAGTGGAAGCTTCCCGTTCGTTCGGAGCTACCCGTTGGCAGTTATTGTATAAAGTGCAGCTTCCTTTGGCGTTGCCCACCATTCTGACTGGTGTCAACCAGACAATAATGATGTCGCTTTCTATGGTTGTAATTGCTGCCATGATTGCTGCCGGTGGTCTGGGAGAAATTGTATTGAAAGGTATTACCCAAATGAAAATCGGACTTGGGTTTGAAGGTGGTATAGCAGTTGTTATTTTAGCTATCATCTTAGACCGTATCACGCAAGGAATGGCAGGACGAAAAAATAAGAACTAAACGGAAAGGATAAAATACGTATGAGAATATATAAAATAGTAGGAATAGTATTGTCAGCTATGCTTTTGCTAGCTTCCTGTACTAATTCAGACTTAGAGAAAAAGAAAGTAAAAATAGCCTATGCCAATTGGCTGGAAGGTATTGCCATGAGTCATTTGGCTAAGGTGGTATTGGAAGAGCATGGATATGAGGTTGAATTGCAAAATGCTGATCTTGCCCCTATTTTTGTATCTATGTCAGGAAAGAAATCAGATGTGTTTCTGGATGCATGGTTACCAATAACGATGAAAGATTATATGGATCAGTATGGAGACAGTATCGAATTTCTGGGTGAGGTATATGGAGAGGCCCGTGTAGGACTAGTTGTTCCTCAATATGTTACGATCCAGTCTATTAGTGAGCTGGAAGCTAATAAAGACCGTTTCTCTTCTGAAATAGTAGGAATTGATGCGGGAGCAGGGATAATGAAGACGACCGATAAGGCCATTGCTGCTTACGGACTTGATGGGTATACCCTCATGACTTCAAGTAGTTCCACCATGCTGGCTTCTTTGAAAAAAGCGATGGATAAAGGAGAATGGATGGTCATCACGGGGTGGACACCACATTGGATGTTTGACCTGTTTTATTTGAAATTCTTGGATGATCCGAAGAAAGTATATGGAGACTTGGAAGAAATACATGCTATTGCATGGAAAGGATTCAGTGAGAAAGATCCGTTTGCTGCCGAATTCTTTGGCAACATCAAACTAACGACAGAAGAACTTAGCTCTTTTATGACAGCTATGAAGGATGCCCGGATGGATGAAGAAGAAATAGCCCGCAAATGGAGGGATGAGCATCGGCTGTTGGTGGATAGTTGGATTCCGAAGTCAGAGAATAAATAGATTGGAGCATTGTTATTCTTAATTTTAAATATAAAATAGACATGAACTCTAGTGGGAAAAAGGGAGTACTGTTTATGTTGGACAGAGTTCATACAATAAAAAAGCGGTAATCTTATCAAAGATTACCGCTTTATATTTATAGGGTATTACTATTATTCAGCACCCCAGTTTTCTCTAGCCAAACGTTTGTAGCTGTTGTAACGCCATTTAGCGTTTTCTTCAGCAGCTTTAAACAGTTCTTCAGCTTCAGCAGGATATTGTTTCATTACAGAAGCGTAACGAACTTCACCCTTCAAGAAACCTTGGAAATCTTCCCAGTTCGGTTCTTTGCTATCCAATTGGAATGGGTTCTTGCCTTCTTCTTCCAAAGCTGGGTTGTAACGCCACAAGTGCCAGTAACCGCACTTAACAGCTTTTTCTTCTTCTTCCTGGCTCTTACCCATACCTGCTTTCAGACCGTGGTTGATACATGGAGCGTAAGCGATAATCAAAGATGGTCCCGGATATGCTTCAGCTTCACGGATAGCTTTCAGAGTTTGAGCTTGGTCAGCACCCATAGCGATCTGTGCAACATATACATAACCGTAAGTAGTAGCCATCAGACCGAGGTCTTTCTTACGTACGCGCTTACCAGCAGCAGCGAACTTAGCGATAGCACCTACCGGAGTAGCTTTAGAAGACTGACCACCTGTGTTAGAGTAAACTTCAGTATCCAGAACGAGGATGTTAACGTCCTTACCGGAAGCGATTACATGGTCAAGACCACCGTAACCGATATCGTAAGAAGCACCGTCACCACCAATGATCCACTGGCTGCGTTTTACAAGATATTGAGTCAGACCTTTCAGTTCTTTGCTAACAGGACATCCGGCAGCGATACCTTGTTCGATGATAGCTTCGATTTGAGGAGCCAATTCTTTTGTCTTGTCAGCATCGTACATGTTTTCAATCCATGCCTTCAATACTTCTTTAGCTTCAGCAGGAGCGTTATCGCCTTCCAAAATCTGGTTGAATAACTTCACGATACGAGCACGCATCTTTTCGTTAGCCAATTCCATACCCAGACCGAATTCACAGAAGTCTTCGAACAGTGAGTTAGCCCAAGCAGGACCGTGACCGTTTTCGTTCGTAGTATACGGAGTAGAAGGAACTGAACCAGAGTAGATAGAAGAACATCCGGTAGCGTTAGCAACCATTT
>OHAB01000130.1_pt1 | contig 80673 bp, 102 predicted proteins | sample 1577031 | NCBI WGS metagenome assembly OHAB01 (sample SAMEA3541477, study PRJEB24748) | human gut metagenome | biome: human gut; feature: human-associated habitat; material: faeces | place: China | collected 2012 | reverse complement strand
CAGCTCAATCATTATCATAGAAGATTATTATTTACAGACTTTTCTTCATAGTCTCGATATAATACCCATGTTAATACTCCTTTTATTTACTTTAGTAAACATTTGTTTTTAAAGGCCTCGATTTCGATCCCTTTACAATCAAATTATTCCTTTCTTATCAGATTTTCAATTACCATCGTGGCACAGCTGACGGAGCTTTCGTCAATAATTTCGCACTCTGCATCAATTATATCAGCAATTCCTTTTGTCAGCTTGCCAATTTTTTCATTAAGTTTTGCGATTTTGTTGAGATTTTTGTTAGACCGTCTCTTTGGCACTGCATCTATTTCAGCGATTATCTCCTTAATTCTGTCTGAGTCTATTATATCAGCCAGAGTACCACGTCTATAATACTTGCATAGGCGTGGGTGAATGGCTGTATTTTATTTTATTCCCTGATTTTTAATATAGTTTTTTACTACATCCAGCGTATTTTCACTTACTGTTGCAATAAAATAATTATCAGACCAAAAATAAGGTTTCCAGTAATATTTTTTAAGCAATGTATCGCCATAGAGCTTACGTGCTCTGCGTGACGTTTGGGTTTTTATTACATTGACAAGTTCTGCTGGAGGAGTCTGTGGGTCCGCTTCAATAAGTAGATGTACATGATCCGGTTCCCCATTTAATTCAAGTATAGTAAACCCTCTGTTTTCAGCTACATAATTAATTCGTTCATAGACAGCGGTTTTTACATCGCCGTTAAGAACCGGATGTCTGTATTTTGTTACAAGCACTATATGATACTGTAATAAGAAGCAACTGTGCCTGTTTGTATAATATTCATACCCTATTTTCTTTTTCATAATGATTAAATTCTCCTTTACATCCAAATGTATGTTTGTTATAATTATATCAGAGATAATCAATGTTTTCAATACTTACGAAAGGAGTGCAGCCATATGTATTACAGAGTAATTCAGTGTCAGATAGCACAGGAGAACTTAATATACGATTACTGCGACAGCAACGCTCAAAAAGCAAAGTTGTTGTATAATGCTGCGCTCTTTCGTATCAGACAGATTTTCACAGGCTGGGATAAAGACTCACGCACCGACAATGAGAAAGAAGTCTTTGCTGAGGTGGATCTTTTACAGCAGACTTATCCTTCCATTAAAGTAAAAAGAGTCATTTCATACTGTCATCTTGAGAAGCTGATGCGCGTTACGCATAACCCTGACTTCTTTACAGAACTTCCAATGCAGACTGCACAGGCTGTTGTCAAGCATGCAGTAACCGATTTCTCAAACTGGCTGAAATCTTTAAAAGCTTACAAACAGGATCCGTCAAAGTTTTTAGGAAAACCGCAGATGCCGCACTATCAGAAGCGTAACATTATCACATTCGGTATTACTAATCAGGATGCTGTATTATATCCTGCAGGTCATGGTGTTAATTTAAAGCTTCCGGGTACAAAGGAGCGCTTTTATCTTTCAAATGTAGAGGCTAATTCCGTTCTCAAAGAGGTTAAAATAAAGCCTTATTATGGAAGATATATCCTGTGTCTTACCCTCGAAAGTGAAAATCCTGCCACAGATAATGCAGACATGCCCAACATATGTGCCATAGACTTTGGCGTGAGCAACTTCGCAGCTGTCGTATGCAATGATGGTTCATCAATGCTGTACAAGGGCGGAGCCGTTCTGTCAGAGTGTCAGTGGTTTCATAAAAAGAGGGCCAAAGCTGTCAGCATTATCACAAAAGGTCATGAGCATATGCATGCCAGCTCTAAGTATCTGAGTGCCTTGAGCAGGCACCATGCTGATTTTATTAAGGATCAGTGCCACAAAATCAGCCGCAGAATCATAAACTACTGCATTGAGCATCATGTTGGTACGCTTGTTCTTGGCGAAAACAAACTCTGGAAACAGGACTGCGACATGGGTTCGCAGAACAACCAGAACTTTGTCTCAATGCCTATAAGCCTGCTCAAGCAGATGATTATTTACAAGGCATCTGATGCCGGAATAAAGATAATCATGCAGGAGGAGTCATATACCTCACTGGCCGACATAACAGCAATGGATTACATTCCTGTTTACGGCGTTGACGACGAAAATGCAGTATTTTCCGGCAGGCGCATAACCCGCAGTCTTTACCGCTGCTCTAACGGCATGGTCATCAATGCCGACTGCAACGGAGCTGCAAATATTATGCGCAAGGTCATACCTGATGCATGGAATGGCATAACTGATTTTTCATTTTTAGTATCACCTGAGGTGTCAGGATTCCACGAACTGAATCCCCTAGGCATTCCTGTAAAAGGGATAGCGGCCGCGTGAACGGCCCCGGTAGGTGGCGGACAGCTTATTTTTTAAGTTCGAAAGACGAAAAGAGTCTTGTATTTTAAGACGACTCTCAAAGTGTCCCGCTGCCACCCAGATACCACTTCCATAGGAGCTATGCCCCGCATGGGAGTTGGTAATTCATATTATAATTGCTGACAGTCTCAAACTCAATTCTTTCTCCCGTTACAGGAGAAAAAGGTATTGGCAGATAGCATATGTGTTCTTCGAGTCCACTGTACTGAAGATTGTCGTCATAATCATAATCGTGTATTTCTTCAGCATCAGTTAACTCAATGCAAAGCTGCGGCCAGATTTTTCCAGTGGCAGGATCATAAGCATTAAAGAATACTATTCGACCGGACAGCTTATTCAGCTTATAACTTTTAAGCATATTTTTAAGATCATTTTCATTTTCACTGTTATACAAGCTGAAAAATACGTGCTGTCCGCAGGTGTATCTGTCTACTTTAATCATTTACATTCTCGCTTTCTTCATTGACCTTCTTGATAATTTCTTTTATTAGATATTTAACTATCTCTGCCTGAGTATGCGATTTATTGGCATATTCTCTGATCTCGTCTGTTAAAAATGCCGGATTTACACTGTTCATATAAGTTTCAATCATCATCAGGCGTTCGTCTGTTTCGTATGGAACGAACTCTGTTACATTTTGAAATCGTCTGAGCAGCGCCTTATCGAGCAGATCCGCTCTGTTCGTTGCAGCAATAACAATCTGACCATCTACAAGGTCGTCAAGCGCCTGCATGAGGGAAATGGTGATGCGGGCGATTTCGCCATCTGGTCCGCCGCCACCTTTGCGCGCAAGACCTATGCAGTCTATTTCGTCGAGCATAAGTACGCATTTCATTCCCTTGCAGAAATCAAATACGCGCTGAATATTCTGCGAAGTTTTTCCCATATATGAGTCAATAAGATACGAGAAATTCAGATACACATAAGGCAGTTTCAGTTTGTATGCAGTATATTTTGCAAATTCTGTCTTTCCGGTGCCGGGTATTCCGGACAGAAGAGTACTGTTTGTATACGGAATTCCATATTCAAGGAGTTTTGTAGTGGTATTTACTGCCTTTATAATTCTGGTAAAGACGTCTGCCTGCTGCCTGCCAAGATAATATCTACTCTCATTGAAGTCTGAAACATCAATCATCTTAACAAGCCCCTTGATATTCATGGGTACTTCCATAACATTGTCTGAACCGTTTTCAAGCAGTTTCTTGTAGTATTGAACCTTGCCTTCATTTTTCTTTGTGCCATCTTCAACGCAGCAGCATATTGCATACTGCTTTGCATCCTGTATTCTGTTTTCCGCTATTGCCCTGATACAGGCAAGCATGTTGTCACTCATTCCCATCTTAAATTTCTCCTTTTACGACTTTTTCATTGAAATATAAATTAAGTTTCGCTTTGATTTTTATTTCGTCTCCAATTTCGTTTGTTTTTCAGACAGACAGACTTTTACTGCTTTTCCTGTAATAGTCAGTTTTACGCATCTGAATTTTGAAGGCTTTACGAACGCGCATAACCTTACAGTTACACGTGCAAACGCTGTTAGGGTAACAAGCAGCAGGCAGCATACCATGAGAAAGAACACTGCCATTGCCAAAACAATGCCGGTTGAACCATTGCTTTGAACATATTGGTTTATGTTTTTGTGGACATGATTCATGTAGGATATAATCCAAGCAGCAGCAGTACCGGCCAGAAGTCCTCCTACAAGATACAGTGCGCCGCTCCATAGGCAGTATTGTCTTATTATTTTCTTTCTGTTGTTAGTATTTGCATTTTCGTTAAGTATTGAACTGATAGTATTTTTAAACATAATATTTCCTTATATTAACATTTCGTATGTCTGTGTTTCTCATATGGTGCAGTTTGTTATGTAAGCACATATTTTGTATGTTATGCGTTTTCTGATGCCTTAAAATTGTATATAGGTTTAATAGCATCAATTATTTCCACTGTATCTTTGATATTTTCTATAATCTCTTCCGCAGGCTTGTATGCGAACGGGCTCTCATCAATAGTTCCTGTGTTTACTGATGTGGTATATATACCTTTCATGGATTCTTTATAAGCATCCATTGAAACCGTATCTTTAGCTTTGCTTCGTGAGAGTATTCTTCCTGCTCCATGAGGGGCAGAGTAATTCCAGTCAGGATTACCTTTTCCGGTACAGATAAGAGAACCATCACGCATGTTTAGTGGTATGATAACCCTTTCACCAGCTTGTGCAGAAATAGATCCTTTACGCAAAATCATATTGTCAGTGTCTATGTAGTTATGAATAGTGTCGAAACTTTCAATTGGTGTCAGTTTTGCATGCTTTATTATTTGCGATGCAATAGTTTCACGATTTATTCTTGCATGTTCCTGCGTAAGCTTCATGTCATGAAGATAGTTATCCATTGCTTGTCCCTCAAGGTATGCAAGTTCAAAAGGAATTGAAATGTGAGTTTCCTTATAGTTAGTCCTTAGTTTTGCAAGCGCATTGCTTATTTCTTTTTGTCTGCCTGCATTTGTATATGTTCTGACCAATTCCTTTGTCAGCTCATTTAAAGTCTTGCCATTATGCTCTTTTAGTTTAAGATTTTCATAGGCAAGATTTTGGTAATAGTCGCAGACTTCTATACCGAGATGTCTCGAACCTGTATGAATTACGAGCCAGTAGTTACCATCTTTGTCTATATCCACTTCAATAAAATGATTCCCTCCGCCAAGCGTTCCGAGAGATTTGTATGCTTTATCCACATCAACCGGTGCTATTATATCTGCAGCATGAGAGTCTGCAATTGCCGAATCGTGAATATTGAATCCAGATGGGACATATCTGCGAATTACACTGTCAAGATTTGGCAGATCAATGTTTTTATCTTTTAATTTGATGGCCAGCATTCCACAGCCAATATCCACGCCAACAAGATTTGGTACAATTTTATCAGTAATGGTTATTGTTGTACCAATTACACAGCCTTTTCCGGCATGAGTGTCCGGCATAATACGGATCTGGTTGTCTTTTACGAATTCCTGATTGAGCAGATTAATAAGCTGGCTTATGGTTTCGTTGTCTATATTGTTGGTGAATACTTTACATTTGTTATATTTTCCCTGAAGTTCAATCATAATTTCCTCCTTATATCTACTTTAGTAGATATTTTATATAGAATAATACTTTTATATTTTACCTTTTAACTTGTACTGCGCACTTGCACAGTGTTATAGGCTAATTATATTCTCATCTGGTTCAATCATTATACAAAGTAAAACATTCTCTGATTTCTTTGCAGTAAAATCTTACTCTGTCTCCAGCATTCACAGTTTTGAGTTTTTCAAATTGTTCCCTGCTCAGCTCAATTTCCACTGTTTTAGGCACGGCTGCAGGTTCTCTCAACGCATCGTTCTGGAAGACAATTCCCTGACAGTACGGTTTGCCATCCTCGTATATCATGAACTTTTCATGCGGGATAGATGTGGCGTATGTCCATGGGATGACATTCATTTCGTCGTCATGGTCCTTGCACCATCGGGCTTCAATTGCAACAACATCAAAACTTTCATCTTCATCACTGTCAACAAACTTTCCGTCAGCAATATCAAGTTTCAATGTGCCGCCGTCAAAACAGTCACCCTCATCATTTATAGCGCCATCAATTTTCATGAGGTCATCGCTGGCACCATGTACAATAATAAAGCCATTTTCTTTTGCAATATCGAGATCCTCCTTTGTAAACTGTGGATAGCTATATTCGCGCCCATTAAGCTTTTGGGTAAATTCTTTTAACGTCATGATTTTTCTCCTTGTTTTTCTGCTTGAAATTATCAAGCTTGATTCTTACAGCTTTGCTTATCATTTCATCTGTCAGTCCATATTCCTTTTTCATCAGGTGTAGACATATCATTACATCAGCGAATTCCTCAAGCAGTGCATATTTCTTATTAATCAGTTTCTTATGATGCTCTCTGACTGTTTCATCAGCATCAGATCCTGAGCAATAGCTTTCGTAATCAATGATAGCGGCAGCGAGTTCGGTAAGTTCTTCGATATATATAACTTTGTTGTATGTAAGTTTTACAGGATTGTCGTCAACCGGCATTTCTCCGGTACGTATATCCTTGCATATCATTTTAACCATGTCGAGTTTATCTATAACGTCCTGCATAAATTCTCTGGCAGCATCAACCTCTGTAAAACCATTTTTATGTACGCTCGGTGCTTCATCAAGCAGTATGTTAAGAGGCAGGACATTTTCTGTCTGCATTTTATCTTTAAACTTTTGTAAATCCATAAAATTATCCCTTTCTTACAATGTTTTTTATATATAATATTTACAAACTTTCTTTTGTCCAATAAGAACGTGACGAATTTATGAAAAACAGCAGGAGATTACTCCTGCCAATTTTCTTTCTTATGCACTTTCTGCTTGCCAAACATAGCTAACAAAACCATGTTTGTCTACGGTTTCTTTGAGTTTTAAAACGATGTTGTCTGTATCCGGAATTTCGTTAGCAACTGATGACACGTGTCTTCGATATTCGTAATCCGGATTGCAGACGTCATAAAATAGTTCATTGCACAGAATATTCATACCAAAGTGTATTTTATTGCCATTTTTCTAAGTTCTTCCATATTGCGCTTTATATTGAAGCAGTCAGTTCTATATGTGGTGAATGTTTTATTTTTCTTATTATACACTGTTGACAACACAACTAATATTATAGACAGAACAGCGGTGCCAAATACTATCGTTGAGCCTGTAAAAGTATCATCTGTAACAGCAAATAATATGAACATTACAAAAAATCCACTGACTATTGTTATAAGGGACAATAATTCTGATACAGCACTTTTGAACTGATAATTTTCTGTCAGCTTATCATATTGTTGACACGCTTTTTTAATCAGTTCGTAATCTGTATCGGTGAATATTACTTTGACATTCTTCATTTAAAAACCCTCCGTGAAATCTTTTGCAAAAAATGCAAAGCTGACAACAAATGTAAGCACTGACAACGTGCCGAATATGTATATATGCCGGACCTTTTGGTCATAAATCGCCCACAGCAGCAGAGCGAACAGTATAGGGATTGCTATGAAGAATAATATTGCGCTGATGTATAAGTATATGTGCATAACTTTACTCCTGGCTATCATTCATCTCTGTCTCAATAAGTGTATCTGTGCTGTCAGGTGAGTCTGTTGCAGGTTCAGCTGGCTTTAGTCTTTCTACATCTTCACTGCTGACCGGAAATATAATGTCACCAGTATCATAATCTACTTTATATACGACCCTTGCTGTATCATCCCTGTCCATGATATATATTATCCTTTTGCCATCTTCTTTCTTGAGACAGTAGTAATAGGTTAATCCGCCTGATTCAAATGACAGATTTCTGTCGTATTCAGACAGTTTTTTGCCAATGTTCTTTGCATCCGGATACATTGATTTAACAGTCTGATTTACAACTTTTTGCTCATGTTGCATAATAACAAGATAAGTTATTGCAAGACATGCAATTACTGCTATAATAACAGGAACCAGCAATATCGGATTGAATTTCTTTGATTTGTTTTTCATTTTTCTTTTTCCTTTCTTATTCTGTATTATTCTACAGGTTCTCCTGTTACAGCATCTTTTTTGTTAAGTTTCTGTGACACAGGAACACCTAATGTACTCATGACTGATTTTGTATAATACTTGTCACTGCCGGGTTTTTTAATTGATATGTCATATACAATGCTGATTTTCTCACCGTATGTACCAACCTGTATGATATTGTTTTCTGTCAATCTTTCATATGATGAAGACAAACTACCATATTGGCCGAATGCACATCCCCATAATTCATAGAACTGACTTGTGTATCCTTCGATTGCGAATACATTATAGTAGTCGGTGTCATTTGAAATGGCAAAGCCATCCTGAGTCTGGCCATGAAATGTATCGTCCATACTGTCCTGGGTGATTCCATTGATCTGAGGTGAAATAGAAAGCAGCGATATGTCAGCGTGAACATGGTCAATTACTACATCATATCCATCAGGAAGTCCCTGTGTATGCACCTTCATGCTTACCTGTTTTGGATCCGTTACGCGCCAGTTGTTGAGATCATATCCGTTGGTGCCGTACTCGCAGACCAGTTTGAAGTCTTCATCAGGAATATCTAGCGTCTGTGATAGTGACGGTACTCCTATATCATTTGTTTCCATAACCTGTACCTCTGTATCGACCGGAACATATTCATCCTCGATTGTACATCCTGTGAACATTGCAGCAGTAGCTAATACAGCTGCTAATAGTGTGATTTTCTTTTTCTTCATTATTGTTTTTCTCCTTTTCTTCAAGATCTCAATGTCTCATAATAAAATATGATACTTTTATCTGCCTCTTCAATCAGTCCGTATTTAACTGCCAGTCTATAGCGGAAATCTTTTTGCAGATTAGGCATCATGACATCTTTCAGTCTCTGTCTGAACTGTTCAATGGTAAATGTAGACTTATAGAAATTACATTGTCTGCACGCGGGCAGGAGATTACTTTCATCATACATTTCTTTTTCCGACATTGTCTGCGCAATATCATTGTTACGATAAACGCTTTCGACATGGTCTATCTGCATGTCTTTATATTCCAGTTCGCATCCACAGTAAGCACACCTGTGATTGTATTTTTCATACAGTTTTTTGCGCGTTGCTGTAGGTATTGATTTGTGTTTGCTCATGGTTTCTCCTTTAAAAGAACGTTTTTGCAACAAATATTAATGCAGCAACGGTAATAGTAGTAGCAACAATAGTGCTTATACCAATGAAATAGCCATAGCTGTTTTTTAATGCACTTTTCTTATTGAACTCGGTATTTGTAGCTATAAGGCTTACTGCGATTGGAAAATTAACAGCAAGCAGAGCGATAATAAATGCAAATATGATTATTCTCATAGTCTATCCTCTTTAATTCTACACAGCATCTCTCCGAGCGCAGGTGCATCTTCGATGGAGCACAGTGCGTTAGCTCTCATGTCTTCAGTTCCGTTTTTTCTAATAAATCTTGTTATCAGATACACCTTTTCCGGTTTAGCTTCACCGTCAATGGTGTAATATCCGGTTTCTACAGATGAACCATTTAACATTCCAAGTTCTCTTGTTTTGTTGTAGATGAATTCTTTGTTCTTAGCCATAATCATTTTCCTTTCCCTTCCTGAAGTTCATTCCATACATATCTGAGACAGTCAATAAATGCCTCGCTTTCATATACATTGGTGCCGTCCTTGTTCATCTTGTGAACCTCGTAGCAGCTCGGACCACAGATGATGAAATATTTGTCATCAAACACCCATGTATCGTTGAATAAATTAAGTTCCATTGTACGTCTCCTTATGTTTATGTCTGTATATATAATATTCACAAATGCTATTTTGTCCTAAAAGTTTCATGATTTTCTTGAAATCCATATTAATAGGAAGAAAAAGGAAAGGAGTGAATAGTGGTGGCGTATAAGTTATTATGAACTTTCATGCGGCAAACTGGCTGAGTCAGCTTCAATTATTACGGGCAGACCTATTGTAGGTATATCTGCTGCAAATCCCAAATCGTTTATAATCAAGGCATCCTCTATGCCGGATTTCACGGAAATAAATCTGGCATTCAGAAAACAGATAAAACTGTTAAATTGTGACAGAGTTTATGCAGTGAAACTACTGTCAGAGGGCCAGATGAGAGACCAATTCAGTAATGATGACATAGAAAAAATGCCTGTTTACGATGAATATTACGCTGAGTATTTTGGACAGAATTGAAAATCGGAATATTATATATGTAGAAAAAGTGGTAAAGGAGAATAATATGTAATTAAAAATATAAACAAATGTGAGTAAATATACTCAAAAGTGTTTAAAATCCAGAACACTAGTTTGTAACTTAAAACTACTGGAATTACAGGAAATATAGACCAGTGCAAGTTGAAATAGTCTTGCTAACTATAGGGTAGAACCTTGATGGTTGTAATTGAGTAATGGTATAAGTCTACGAAAACCAAGTAGCAAAATATAAAATATTAAGAAAGGAAAAGCTATTTAGATGGAATCTGTATAATATCATACACAAGACTATGCAGATATGTACCGATGGCTAAGTCGGGAATTTACGACTGTGAAGTATACAAGAACTTGTGAGTAGATTGATATTTATATCATCCAAAGCATATACGTTGAAGCAGTAACTACAAATCGTGAGGTTGTAGCAAATCATCTAGCATATACACATATGTATATGTTTTTAGTAGCAGAATATTAGGATGGAAAAACAAATAAATGATACACACAACTATCTAAAATGTCATGGTTGTCCATACTATTTTGGTGAGATAGACAGCTGCATGTTTGGCGAGGATGATGTGCCAGATAATTTAGAGAAGAAATGTCACAACAAAACAGAAAAAGATATAAAAACAGGAGAATAGAATATGTCTACAAAAGTAGTTAACCTGACTGACTATATTACAAGTTGTAATGGCGAAGGATTTGCTGCCGACAGTGAACACATGAGAAATGCGTCTTTTGATACAAAATTCTTTGGCAAAAATAAGAAAGTAATAATGCAGCCGGGATTTTATGTACTAAGAGGGGCACCGGCGGCAGGAAAAACTGCATTTATGCTTCAGATGTGCAATGATTTTGCGAGGAATGTTGGAAAACACATTACTTATTATACATTTAAGGAGTCAATGCGTGAACTGGCAATAAGATCGTTAGCATGCGCACCGGCGGTAAATCAGTCGAACAAGCAAAAATTCAGGAAGATTTCAGACTGTGAATATTTTATTGGAGGTTCTATTCAGTCAGTATTCTGCGATTATGGACACCGCATTCATTTTACAGAGTGCAGTGCAAATATGAAGGTTCATGAACTTAAAGCGAGCGTAGAAAATAATGCCATTGACAATGTCATATTCATTGACGGTTTACAGGATTTAATTTTACAGGATTTAATGTTAGCAGGTTCTTTTGCTGATATGCTCAAACAGCTTAAGATTTTCCAGAAAGAGCATAATCTGGTTGTAATTGCTTCGTTTTCGGATGCATACGCAGACAATGCAGACAAAAGAGCTATTATGAATTACGCAGATGTTGTATGGGATTTGAGAGCAGATGAAGTGATTGATGATGATGGCAATAAGACTAACATTCGTCTAACTTGGACCAAGAACAGATTTGACTTTGTATCTGACGCTGTTTACTCATATTATCCTGAGTATAACATTTTCTTATGATATGGAGGTTTATTATGAATTATAAACATGGCAAATGGCTTCAGAAAGAAATGATACAGTTCCCTCATCAGCTTGACGTTGATCCTGAAGGAATGGTTGTGCTTCAGTGTGCTTTGGAAATTTCAGCAGAGCACTCTGACAGCTATATTTCGTTTGAAGATTTTTTGGTAACAACATCTGACAATAATGTACAGAGCTATGCAGAATTTATCAAGAAAACTCTTGATGAAGAATGTAAAAAGAATTTTACAGGAGTCATGACTGAAGTGATAACTCGAGACATCAAAGGTGTTGACAAGGATCCGGAAGAAAATACACTGATATTTAATGCTCAGAGCGGCATTAATTTTGATACGGGCTCATTCATGGATTTTTCATTCGGCGTTCCTGTCTGGGGCGACATTGATACATTAAACAGCATCATCGCTTTCGATGTTAACTATAAAATTGGTAACAAGCACGTCTGCCTGCATATTCCTGTTCAGATTAATCTTACGGAAGAACGTTCTGTTACGGTATTGTCCATCAAATACAATCCTATGAACAATGTTGGCGGATGCGCGGCATATACTACAAAGGACGTTCCTGCTGTCAGCATTATATCTGATTATGAGGAGTATAAGCAGGTTGAAGCTGATACAGTGAATTATGATTATAAAAAGCGTGCAGAAAAAGATTTCAATATGAAATTTGGCATGAAGTTTAAAAACAAAAAGCGTCCGGTGCGGACAAAACCACTGTTTACAAGAAATTACAGCATAAAAATGGCCGGAATTGATAAAACATATTTCCTCAATGTGCCGGAAGAATATGGCTACAGACTGCCACTGTATGGTGTGTTGGATGAAGAATTGTCAATTGTATAAGGAGAAATTATGCGCATAATAATTGCAGGAAGCAGGGAATTTACTGACCAGTACAGGCTTACCAAAGTCTGTAACTGGATATCTGCTTATAAGAAAATTGCATACGGTGATATGGAAATAATAGGAAAGAAAAATATATGATAAAGAAATTTTATGATTGGCTTACTTATAATCCCGCCAATATACCAATTACAAACTTGATAAGACCAATTGCTTTTGAATTAATAATTATTGTTATTATTATGTGTGTATTTTGTTATGTACTTTCTGAAAAAGTATCGTTTAAAACTATTATAGGTTGTTTTTTATTATCGCCTTATGTTTTATTATCTTTTTTGTGGGAAATATATTTTTTAAATGAAAATTTATTTGTATACTTAGTACCTTTATATCCAATGATAGCATTTTTGTTAGTTAAAAAACTGTATAGTTATAAGAATACTAAATAAATATTAAGGAGAGTGAGAAAATGAATGTAAAATATGCAAAAGGCTATATCTAACAAATAAATAAGTTATGCAATGAAATAAATGTGTTTACTGAAAACATCAAGAAATGTTAATGAGAGTGCGAAAATTCGCAACGACCTTGATATGTATAAAGACATTTTGGTCTTTTGTATACAAACTCCATCTTTATAGTATTCATAAAAATAAATAAAGGAGGAAACAATATGAAATTCCAAGAAGAACTCATACTCACAATAATTGCAGGAAGCAGAGAATTTATTGACCAGTATAGACTTAACAAGGTTTGTAACTGGATATTTGCTTACAAGAAAATTGCATACAGTGATGTGAAAATAATAAGTGGTACATGCAGGGGCGCTGACATAATGGGCGAGAACTTTGCAAAAACTTACAACATTCCTGTAAAGAGATTCCCAGCTGACTGGAAATTATATGGTAAAAATGCAGGAAATGTCCGCAATAGGCAAATGGCTGAGTATGCATCTTCAAGCTCTTCAAACAATGGCGTGTTGATTGCTTTTGCTAACAACAGATGCAAAGGTACCATGAACATGATAAACCTTGGCATTGACTATAAACTGGATGTATTTGTTGTTTGGTATGAAGAACAGCGTATTGAAAGATATGATTACAAAACAAACCAGTTTGTAAAGCTCTGACCGGGGCGGAATGTAGAAACGAGATTTTAGAAACAAGAATTCCTGAATCTTTAGGATTTGGAGAACGTCAATAAGAGATAGGGAGATTACTTATGGCAAAATATAGAGCTTTTATTAAGGCGAATATATATCCACAAAATGAAGATTGTAATGAAAATAACGCTTTCGTTATACATATCCCAGAACACATTTTATATGATACAGAGCAAAAAGCATTAGATTCTAAAACAAGATGGGATTATTCATTTGGCTTTGATAATAAGAGTGTGGTCATTCTAATTCGTCATGTTACCGTAGTTGATGACGGGTATATAGAAATAAGAAATATGCCGGAATATTGTTATGATTACAATACTTTTGTTAAATTAGGTGGATGGATTGAACATATTACAAGAAAAGAAAATGTTGTAAATATAGTTAGAATAAATGAAGATTTTAATCATTTGTATATAAATCTTCTAAATGATATAAAAACTCAAATTCACATTAAACCAACAGATATTACGATATTTGAGTGTAATAAAAAGGACATACAAATTCCAATTCCAATAAATCATATTGTACAAAATAGTTATGTTTCGTCAGGAAATTATAATTGCAACAGACCACTTGTAGATGACTCTTTTTATAAAGCATTATCTGTATTTGAACCAGATGATATAAAAGGCAAAACTTGTCATATTACAGAGGATTATATATCTTTAAATAATTTTAATAATGAAAATTCAGAAAGTATTATTTATGACGTCAGAATGCAACGTATTGTAAATGAAGCTGAATGGACTAAGTATTGTTATGATTATACTGTAGAGCAAAAAAGAGAAAGAAAAAGAGCACTAGAAAAACAAGGCCTATTAGATGCATATAATTCTCTTGAAATGTATTTGCAAAGTCACAATAGTATTAGAAAAATAGAATGTGATGTGAGCAAAGATTGGCAAGCGCCTTATGAAATAATCGAAAAAGATTTAACATATGGGTATAAGTTAAGTGGATTTGAAATGCTTGAAGATACTATAGTTTGGGAGATTACAACCTATGAAAGACCAATTAAGCAAAATGATTGTATTCGAGGTATGGATATTTGCTATTTGATGTTTAAAGATGGAAAAACAATTGAAGTTGTAAGGCAAATTGATTATAAATTGATGTGTGGTAGAAATGGTGTTTCAGAAGACGATTATGAAACGTATAGAAATCAATATATTGATATTTCAAGCATTCAATTAAAATGTAGTAAAGGGGTAGCCGATGAAATATATTAATGAAAATCCAACAAAAACAGAAAAAATACTTTTTGAAAGATATGGTCTTTATTTAATTCATAAAGATGGAGAATCATATAGATATGCTCCGATTCACATAGACGACCAATATGTATATCCGTCTTCTGTAGAAGTAGAAAATGATATGGTTGAATGGGAACATGATATATTGTTTGACATTTTTACCGAAACAGTTACGATTCATGGTAACTATGATTCCATGGGTATTACTTTAATTCATGAAAGAATGAAAGAGCTAAATTTTAACTGATTTGGATTTTTCACGATCTTCTCTTATAAGTAATCATCAAAGTAACTGCAACATTCTCTAAAAGGTGTTGCAATTGTTCTGATAGCTCATACTATATATAACATCATAGGAAATTCAAATTTGACAATTATTTCTTCTTTCTAGGAAATAAATGCAACAGAGGTGTTGTATTTACTTTGAAAATTTTGCTGTTTTTATTTCTTTTTGGACAAAATGGAAGTTTTTCATATTATAAATATGATGATCAAATAGGAGGAAAATATCCATGGTAATACTAAATACATCATATGAGAAGGGCAAAGCTCGCATTGAGCTTAATTCAGAGGAGCTCGCATTGATTGCACTTGCGCTTAAGTCACAGGAAGCTGGCAAGCAGCAGAGTGCATTAAGCAATAATTTTCTTATGGTATCAGCGCTTGTAGAGACAGGACGCATATCAAATATTGGTGACAGCAGTGCAATTGTCAACAATAGTGCAATTGCGAAAAAGGCTACACCGCCATCATTGGAAACTGTTGTAAAAGATTTGTCAGCAGATAAAAAGGTTACAGAGATTTCAGATCCGGCAATTTCAGTCATGTGTGAACCGGATCCTGAGCCATTCTTCAAGAAAAACAAAAAGGAGATTGTTTAATGAAATACTATTTATTTGAAACTGCGCCATGGGAAACATTTTACAGTGCAGCAGCAGAAACAACAGAAACAATTGTTAACGAATTTGTATCAGCATATGCGGATTACACAAAAGCAGAGAAATTCGATAGAACAAAGCATCAGCCAGCAAAACACATGTCAGGTGTTAAGAACGATGAAAATATTTATATTCTGTACCGGATAACTGGTGAACCTGAACTGTGGCAGATTGGCAGCAAGGTGTCTGACATCACGGGATATATTGTACCGGGACTTTTTCATGTCAGAAAAATCGGCGCGTTCGTATCAGACGATGTCGAGACAAAAAGTGAGGTGGCGCAGGCATGAATATAGAAACAATATTCCATGATTATAAAGAGCTGAATATTCTTGCTAAGGAAAGTAGCGAGCATCCTCATATAGGCAAGACTAATCTTCAGAAAGATTTGGAGACAGTGCGCATCCTTGACGACAATGTTGCTGATATTACAGCAATCACACATGATCTTGGACTATACAGTGCTACAGAAGAAAAGATCACAATTACATATGTAAAGGGCGGAAAAGAACATACACATGATTTCTTTGTTGACGCCAAACATCTGCACATATACAAAGACAAAGATTTCTTGATAGAGGGAAAACTGTCAGAGGATAAGAAAGACTACGTATTTACGGTCTACATTCCAGAATGGTCAGAAAATGGACTTCCTGACGAAGATTAACTATAAGGGCTGCTTTTTGGCAGCTCTTATTTTTTGCACAAAAATCCATATTTATGGTGTCATATTTATCAAAAAATAAAGGAGGAACAATATTATGACATTTTACTCTATTAAATTATGGCCAAATAAGATTGCCAGAGATATAGGCGAGGCAATTTGCATGTCACCAATGTGTGCTGCCACAAACCTTGATGCTGTCAAAACTGAGGTGGCACAATACGATATAGATGTAACCGGATGCATCGAAATCGTTGACAAGTCAACAGAGGAGCCATTGCTACATTATGAGAGCGGTACATGGTCAGAAGTGACTTTGTAAACAACAAAAGAGTGGAAGATATTATATTTTCTGCTCTTTTATTTTGGACAAAATTATGTCTGTGAATATTATATAAGAAAAAGGATATAAAAGGAGAACGACTATGAGTCCTGAAATCAAAATGTCTGTTTCAGAAGCAGATGCTAAACAAATCGAAGAGATTAAAGAGCACAATTCTAAAGTACGTCGTTGGTGCCGTAAAATCCAAATATGCGTCGGGCTGCTGACATTTTTGTTTATAATACTGGCACTTGGATTACCTGGCTATTTTGCCCTGCATGATAATGCATCCTGTATAGTGTTGTCATTTGGTATATTTCTTGGTCTGGCGGTAATTTCTCAGGCAATATGGCGTATTGCAGATACACTTTTGGCTAATTATATAGAAAAAAGTCTGTTTATCGACGAAGATGAAGAATGTATCAGACTGATTCTTTCGGGTAAAGATATATCACCTTTACTATCACCTTTACTGGATGGCAGTTATGGTATATGTTGTCAAATACCGGATACTGACACTAGCCGCATAGGAAAGATATATCTTGATGTTGTTAACGAAATACCTGATTCAGAAAAGATTGTATTAAAATTTATTGTGCAGAATAAAAAGGTTTATGGCTGGTATGCCGAGAAAGGAGAGTAATTATGCGATTAAAATTCAGACAAGATGACATTGACGTAGTAATTGCTGTAACGAATGTACATTACTGCAAACATCAGTCAGCAGTGTATGGCTACAGTCCTAATGATGAGACAGATGAATTTGGAAACATTTATAAATGCGGGCTGTCAGTCTTGCAGCAGGATGTACCACAGAATGTAGGCATGCTTTTTGTTGGCATCAGTAAAATGGACTGCAATGACATTGTCGAGGAATTGTTGAAGTATGGATATGCTGACATAAGCGATTATGATTATACAGATATTCTTTTGATACAGGACTAATTTTTTTTGGACAGATTTCAAAAACGGAATACTATATATATGTAAACAAAAAAAATCCATTATTTAAAAGGAGAAAATGCACATGGACAACTTAATATTTGTAGCAGCCGCCATTGCGGTAATCATTATCCTTATTCTTATTACAGGATATGTGAAAGCACCAACGGACACAGCGGTGATCATCAGTGGACTTAAAAAGGAGCCGAAATATGTAATCGGACGGTCATCAATCAAGATTCCGTTCTTACAGAGAACTGACAAGCTCACGTTGAAGATGATTTCAGTGGATGTAAAAACTGAGGAGTCGGTTCCAACCAACGATTATATTAACGTTAATATTGATTCGGCTGTAAAAGTCAAGGTTAGCATGGATCCGGAGAAGATGAAACTTGCAGCAAGCAACTTCCTTAACAAGAATGAAGATTACATCAGAAATTCTGTTGTGGATGTATTGCAGGGAAACGTCCGAGAGATTATCGGTCAGATGAAGCTTGAGGAAATCGTGCAGGACCGTAAGAAGTTCGCTGACAAAGTACAGGAAAATGCAGCACCGGATATGGCCAAGATGGGCTTAGATATTGTGAGTTTCAATGTTCAGAATGTTACTGACAACGGCAACGTCATTGAAAACCTTGGTATCGACCGTGTTGTAAGCATTTCCAAGTCAGCACAGATTTCAAGGGCTGAAAGTGAGAGAGATATCGCTGTGGCAAAAGCAAATGCCGAGAAAGAAGCCAACGATGCAAAAGTTGCGTCTGAGACAGCCATTGCTGAGCAGAATAATGCGCTGGAGATCAAAAAGCAGGAGCTGAAGAAACAGTCTGACATCAAAAAGGCTGAGGCTGATGCTGCTTACGAGATTCAGGAGCAGGAACAGAGAAAGACCATTGAGATTGCAACAGCTGATGCGGATATCGCCAAGCAGGAGAAGGAAGCTGAAATCAAGGAAAAAGAAATTGCAGTCCGTGAAAAGTCGCTTGATGCTGAAATTAAGAAACAGGCTGATGCTGAAAAGTATGCTCGTATTCAGAAAGCAGATGCAGATAAGTATGAAGCAGAGCAGAAAGCTGAAGCTGAGAAGATTACTAAGATGAAAGAAGCAGAGGCAGCTAAAGCACAGGGTATTGCTGAAGCAGAAGCTACTAAGGCAAAAGGTATGGCTGAAGCTGAAACTATCAGGGCAAAAGGTATGGCAGAAGCAGAGGCTATGGAGAAGAAAGCAGATGCTATGGCTAAGTATGGCAAAGCGGCCATGACGGAAATGATCATTAAGATACTTCCACAGATGGCAGAGGCTATCGCTAAACCGCTTGAGAGTATTGATAAGGTGTCTATTATTGGCGGGGCCGGGGATAGTGGTATAACTACTATTAGTGATAATGTGCCACAGGTACTTGCAAAAACCATCGAGTCTGTAAAAGAGACAACCGGTTTTGACTTAACCGAGGTAATGAAAGCTAATACATATGATGCAAAGGTTAACAACAATATTAATGTGGCAACAGATTTTGGCGGAAAACTTGCTGAAAATGCAGTAAAGGAAACTGTGACAGAATTAGATAGTGTTCCGGCAGATAACAAGCTGCCAAAAGAACAGTCTCACATGACACCGCAGCAGAAGAAAATGCCAAAGAATAAGTAGTAATTACATTTAAGAGGATGTTTAGAAACATCCTCTTTTTTTTTGGACATATTTTAAAAACGGAATATTATATAAATAGAAAACAAATGGGCATACATACGAAAGGAAACATATCATGCGTATAAACATTAAACCGTTCACAAAAGAAGAAGTTAATACCATAAATGATTTCATGCACAAGGAGGTCCTGACGGATAATAATGACGAAATCATTACAACATTTCTTGATGTTAAAAACAGCCTTGAAGCTGCTGCTAACGAAGATGCAGATGTAATTGATATTCTTCATCTGGCTTTTGACAACGAAAAAAGCATAAAAAGAATTAAGGTTTTCGGTAACTCCGTCTTTCTCATTAAAATTCTCATGCTTCTGACAGCTTTTCGAGGAGACATGCTGCCAGATGGTGCTAAACCCGGAATGAAGTTTCTGTCAGAGAATTTCTTTACAGTTGAGTTTGACAGTATAGACGGTCTTCAAAATATTCTGCTTGATGATGCGTCTGTGAATTATGGACTTGATCTTATTTATTTAAACGAACTCGGTGTTGCAAAGCTGATTATTGACGGCATCAGGGAAACAGAGAAATTTGTTGACGGGCTTATTGCGTTGCAGTGTGTAAGAGATTTCAAACTGTTTGATGAATTAATAGAGCAGATCCTTAATAATGATGGATTGAGACTGTCTTTTACAAAAACCATAACAACAGCCATTCTCGATAAGAAACTTGGATTTGTGTCAGGCAGACATAAGGATGGTACTGTTGACTGGGGTATTGCTGTTGTCCCTGACGGAGGAATTTACGACTGTGATCCAAATGACCTGCTTGCAATTCCTATTATCGACAATAGTCCGTATAAAACGCAGCATGAACTGCATCAGCGATTTGGCCCGGAGAAAATATGCAATGCAGTTTTTGAGTCAGTTGTTACAAATCTCTTTGATACAGACAACCGTAAAGGTGCACTTGCGTTTTTAGATGCACTGGGAATGAAGTTTAATGTAATTCCTAAAAAGATTTCTGACTTTGAAGCTGATGACGATGAAGACACGGACGAAAGTTCAATGTTTTCGGAAATCTAATATGACTTATTGAGAAAAGGATGGCTTCAGCTGTCCTTTTTGTGTAAACAAACTCCACCTTTATTACAGATTTCATATCAAATAAAAAATAAAGGAGGAAAACAATATGAAATTTTATCATGAAACAAGCATTGCAAGCACATATACAGATATATCAGTCGAAAGGAGATTTGAATTATGAAATTAATGGAAACAGGCATTGATACCGAGGAATTGCAGAAATTACAGACGCTGACAGAATTAATGTATACAGCAAAAACGTTATACCGTAATGTCAGTGAGCTTCATTCTCAAATCTGCAAGTCACAGGATAAAAGTGTCTCAGAATTATCCCTTGATACATGTATGGCGTTCAATAAACTGTATGGTGCGCTTCAGACAGAGCAAAAAACTCTGTTGAATGACATCGAGATTGATGTATCTGAAAATATGTGATATACGAAAAACACTAAGGAAAGGATGGCTTCAGCTGTCCTTTTTTTTTATGTACAAACTCCACCTTTATTACAGATTTCATATATCAAAAATAAAATAAAGGAGGACAAACATATGAAATTTTATCATGGAACGAGTATTGAAGGGCTTGAAGGAGTTATTCACGATGGAGGATTTGACAGCAAAGTCAGCAACTGGCTGGTTTCTGACAGTACCCGTGTCTATATGGCGTCAGTAGGACAGGATTATTGGGATTATTCTGATAAGGAGCGACAGGAGTATGCTGAAGATTTTGAGGATGAGCTCAGAGAAGCCTTTGAAACGGCTGTTGGCAATGCCCAGATAGCAGCAGCAGTTGTTGGCTCGATTTACAATTCTGTAGTTGTACTTGAGTTTGAAATTCCGGACAACATTGTCATGGAATATATCGTCGATGATGACAGCGTGGAAAATGCTCATGGCTGTTATGAGATTACTGAGAGTGATCTTAACAAGCTTATCACTGATGGTGCCATAAAGGTTTATACCCATCAGCTTCTTGGCGCCTATAAGCCTTATGCAAGGGTTTTCTATCTTCCAGTAGAAAACAGATTTTTCAATGAGTCTGAAATTCCTGAGGATGTGACGAAACTTGCTTGGCTGGTCAAAGACCTGTTTCTTGATGATCTTTTCGATTACGAAGAGGACGTTAAGAACACTGGTTTTACTCTTGGCAACAAGGATTGGAAGCCGGAAGGGGGTCAGGCAGCATGATCAAAGCACTCATCCTTGCAGCTCTATTTGCAGTACTGTTTATCGCAGGTATTATTGTCAGTGTTGTATTTGATGCAGCAGACAAGCTGGCAGCAATACTGCATAAAAATGGCAAAGTGTATAAATTCTTTTGCAACAATGCAAAAAAGATATGCACTGCCGGGTTTACAGCCTGTATTCTTGCGATAGTTTTTGCAGGAACCTATCTGGCATATGGTATTCTGGATGAATGTGCCCAGATTTATCTGAATGTACGGTGGTAAACAAAAAAGGAGTTGAATAATTCAGCTCCTTTTTTACATAAAAAAAAAGAGACCGGTATAATACCAGTCTCTTCATACATCTAGTTGAACATGAAATCGTCGTAATTGTCATCGTACTCAATGTCTTCGTCATCATCACCAGCCCAAATATCTTCACCGGCAATTACAGCAGGTCCATCTTCATCAAGCAGTCCGTTTGCAAGATTATCATCAAGATCAGGTTCTTCTTCAGACGGCATATTCATTGCTTCCTCGTATGTTATTGATTCGCCTGTAACGATATTTTCGTACATATCATCTTTTATCTGTACATCAACCATTTCTTCTGGCATTGGAACATCACCGTTAACATAGTCATAATCATGATTCTCGCTGTAATAAGCGTTTTCCATATTTTCTCTGTCCTCATAATCCCTTGCAACCTTCTCAAGGTCAATGTCATCAAGTTGTCCTATTTCATATCCACCTTTTGCAAGAGCTTCTCCGGCAACAGCGTACTGGTTGATTTTTGTTGTTACCTCCATATGTTCCTTTGCCTGTGAGATACCAAACCTTGTAAGTACATTCTGAGCGTTGCTTACAAGTTCTTCAACGTTCTGGCCAAAGTCAAGATTGATTTTCTGTTTTACTTCAACTGAACCATCATTCTTAAATGTCAGATCGTCCCTGTCATACTGGCTTAAATCTGTTTCCTGACCATTTGTCGGCGAAATCTTGCCAATAATGTCTCTTACTTCATCAGTACGCTCCAGACGGAATTCCTTCTGTGCAAAATCGTGTCCCTGTAAGATTTCAGGTTTTGACGGATCATCTATAGGCTGTTCACTCTTATGAATAGTAAAATCAATAAGGTCTTTCTGCTCCAGTTCCTTTGCTGCATCATCAATGTTGACATTAAGAATACGTGCTTCGGCATTTTTCTTTGCAAGCTGTTTGACGTTGTCGAAATTATTCTTCCGTTCTTCATTATACTTCTGTTCAGTTGTAACAACAAGAGTGTCGCATCTTGCAATGTCGCCAAGACAGGATTCCTTTTCTTTTTTGTTGGCAAGATCATATGTGTTCATAACTGTATTATCTATCGTAAACATGACTTTGCTGTCCTTGACAATAAACCTGTTTTTCGGATGTTCAGGATCTGCAAGTACCTGTGCGATTTCAGGATTGTGTGAAGCTTGTTCAATGACGCCTGAAGCAGCTTCCCTTGCAGCATCTTTTCTGTTTAAATATTCCATGAGGGCAGGATTGGACAGCTTCAATATTGATGCTGCCATTGAACGCTCGAGCGGTGTCATTTCATCCTTAAATGTACGTTCTTCCATGTCCTGTGCAGATATTTCCACTGCATATGTCTTTGTCTCGGCATTGTAGAGTTTTGCTGAGTAAATATTATTTGCTGCCATTTCTTTCTGCAGAATATCAGCTTCCACATTTGTAAGATTTGTCAGCATGTTTGTCTCAATGCCGTTAAATTCCTCATTAATAGTATCTGCCGTAAGCTCAAAGTTCTTTTCTTTATTGAGCTTCTTTTCACAGGCTTTTGCAATACGGTATGCCTGATCACGGTCACACTGCTTACAGGTATATACCATAACGCCTGTTTCCGAAGGATCTGCAAGCGGATAATCCTTGCTGTCATAATTGAGCTGTGAAAATGCGATTTCCTGCTGCTTACATAAATCTTCAAATTCACTTGATATTTCCGCCGGAACCTCAAACGGCTGTGCCAGTTCATGTCCGTCCTTTACCCATTTTGTAAGTTCATCATTCATATTAATCATTGTAGCGAGCTTTAATAAGTCCGCCTGTTTAATAAGCCATTCCATTAATTTGCTTTCAACTGTCAGGGTTGCCTGTCCACCCAAATCTTCTAATGCTGCCATAACTTTTATCCTTTCTATATAGACCATTATCTGTGTTGTTTGCTTTTACTTCTATATATATGGATTTTAGAGATGGCAATAAAGACGAAAGCAGTAGCTGTTCATGATTTGTTAACAAAGTGCCAAAAATTGCTATGTGGATGTAAATGGATATATACAGTGATGCTTTGTTAACGGATTGGTGGTAACGGGAGTGCTTGTAAACAGGTTCGTCCCTTTGACAGATATGCTGTTAACAAAAAAGTGCCAAAAATTTCTATGTGGATGTAAATGGATATATACAGTGATACTTTGTTAACAGATTGATGTTAGCAGAAGTGCTTGTAGGTAGGTTTATTCCTTTGACGGATATGTCATCAACAAATATTCGTTACTAATTCTGTTTCATTAATGTTCTCTGCTTGAAAAAGACAGCAGAAATGCATATGTAATGTTTGAGCTGGAAGACGCTTTTGATGGTAAAGATGCCGTTAATCCGATTCTGTCATATGTTTATGAGGCAGCGAAAATACTGGGCATTAAACAGTTTGGAATGGTAATTTGCAATACTGTAGTGAACTTCGATGCTTCGCAGGTATATGATACCGAGACGTTCAAAATAAATTAGCATATTAATGAGAGGGCTGCAAAAAAAAGGCAGCTTTTTCTTTTGGACAGATTCATTGTTTTTCATATTATATAAGTGAATATTATATACGAAAGGTGTGAAAAACAATGAATACTGAGAACATTAAGGCATTTGCAGAAAAACACTCTGAGTTTTTAAAGGACGTTGGACAGTCTTTTATTGTCATTGTGACTGCAGTAATATTTGCTGTTATTCTTGGAAAGTATGTATTTCTTAATGCAAACATTCCATCCGCATCAATGGAAAATACTATCATGACGGGGGATAAGCTGATTGCTAACAGACTTTATTACAACAAACACGATCCTGCCAGAGGAGACATTGTTATATTCAATGCACCTGATACTGGTGAAGAATATATCAAGCGTGTTATTGGACTGCCGGGAGAAAAGGTTGAAATCAAGGACTGCAAACTGTATGTTGACGGAAAATGCTTAAAGGAGCCATATCTTAAGGATGAAAAATGGACAAATGATAACGGACCATATACATTCAATGTACCAAAGGGTTCATATCTGCTTTTAGGTGACAACAGAAACAATTCATTTGATGCAAGGGAATGGAAGCATACATACGTAAAAAGAGATGCGATTAAGGCAAAAGCAGGTTTGCGGTATTATCCGTTTGACAGGTTTGGTGTAGTACAGTAAGAAAGGGGAAACATTATGATGAAAACTGATCTGGTAGGCAATCTTCCAAGTGGCATGCAGGAAAGAATTAATAATTCAGGCAGTGATATGGAAAAATGGCTGGCAGAAAGAAATGAAAGAGCAAAATACAATGTGATAATTACAAGTATCATGTAAAAGCACTTGAGGTAATGCCAGATTATATACATATATTCGTAGATGTTCCACAGACAGTCGCTCCTTGTGATATTGTCAGGACTCTTAAAAGTATAAGTGCTATTGAGTTATAAAATATCCGCAGTTAAAGCGATTTCATTCAAGATGTGGAGTTTTGTGGTTAAGGGGATATTTTGTTTCGACAGTTGGCCATATAAGTGAAACTACGGTGATTAAATATATTGAGGAACAGAAAAAAATGACAATTGATGAAGAATTTGATAAGTTATTAAAACAATTCCATAAACTGTCCGACAGACATATTCTGGTTGCTGAAACCGATATGTCCTGTTCTGATATACAAAAAGTAGTAGAACTTTCTGACAGGATTAGAAAAGCTGGTAATGAACTTGTTGGTCTCATGAAAAAGAATTATGACCAGCTTATGCGTACCAAAAGATACCGCGGACTGCTTAAACTTTATGGCTCAACTAAAGATAAGCAGAAGCGCAAAATGTTTGCTGACCAGCTCAACGAAATACAGAAGCAGTATAATGTTACAGGGGATTACTGCCGTAAGTCCATGATACCTATTGGCAAAAAGTATGGCATAAATGCGGTATTTGCTCTTACCAAAGCTGAAGACGTGTGGCATGGTATTGAAAAATGCTTATACGGCAATGGTAAAACACTTCATTTCTCAAAACATGGAGATTTGCCATGCATCAGGGCAAAACAGACTAAGTGTGGCATTATTTTAAAAGTTAAAGATAATCAGCTGCAGTTTAAACTCGGCAAATCTGTATTCGGAATACAGGTTAAAGACAGATTTCAGACTGACGAAGTAAATGCTGTTTTAGACTATCTTGCCGCACCAGAGATTGCAGATCGTAAAGCTGTACAGACTCTTCTGGAAGATGCATGCTGTATAAGTACTTACAGACCATGTTATGCAACTCTGGTACTGAAACTCATCCGTGGAAAATACAGGGTGTATCTGCATCTTACCATTGAGGGCAGGGCAAAACCTAAATACGACAGGTTCGGCAATCCCCGGCACAAATACGGTAAAGGTATTATCGGCGCTGATATTGGCACACAGACTGTAGCCTATACTTCTGATACAGAAACGGGACTTAAAAATCTTTCAGAGCGTGGCAATAGCATACAGACATCTGAGAGACTTGAAAGACTCTATTATCGTGCCATGGATAGGAGCAGACGCGCCACTAATCCACAGAACTATAATGATGATGGCACTGTCAAAAAAGGTGCAAAGACTTGGAATTATTCTAATCACTATAAAAAACTGAAAGCAAGACATGCAGAACTCTGCCGCATAAATGTAACCAACAGACATCTTGCTATAAATGAGGATGCAAACCATTTGCGAAGTATTGGAGACGTTTTTATAACGGAGTCTAAAAATGCTGCCAAACTGATGAAGTGTGCCAGTAAGACCACGGTCAACGACAAAGGCAAAATCAACAAAAAGAAGCGTTTTGGCAAATCAATAAAGAACAGATGCCCGGGGGGTTTTCAGGCTGCGGTGGAAAATAAGTTCAAGACATCCGGCGGCACTTACATAGAAGTGCCAAACAATTACAGGGCAAGCCAGTATGACCACACAGCCGATGATTACATTAAAAAGAAACTGTCTGACAGAATGTATAAACTTACAGACGGAACACTGGTACAGAGAGACTGGTACTCATCATTTTTGCTGTACTGCTACGATTTCAAAACCAATGATATAGATAAAGACAAATGTGCAGTTAAATTTAACAGATGTTACAGCATGGAAAAGGATTTAATTGAATGGATTAAAATAAACAAAATCAAGGTACTAAACAGTGGAATTAAAATAGCATAACTAAAAACGTATTAGGGAGATTGACTATACTTCCTTGCCGAAAGACAGAAATTTACCGTTAATGTGGTCACAGGGCTGCTTGGTAATAAAAGTTCTTACTCAAACAGACTTATACTTATATTCCAAAGCCTATGAAAATATTCATATGGTGTACGATTACAGGCTAAACTTGGCAGTAAGAACCCTACAGGCTTGCCTGTGGGAGTAGTCAGATGCAGGGAAGCAATATCAACCAGATAATTACGCAGCTGTACAATCAGCTTTAACAAAAAAAAAGGAGCGGCCGAAATGGTCACTCCTTTTTAGTTTACTCAATGCCTGCAGCTTTAAACAGTGCGTCCTTATTGTTTGCACACTCATCGTTCAAAACAAGCTCAAGCATCTGATTGAGGACAGCGCCTATTTCCTTGCCCGGCTTCATGCCTGCTGCAATAAGGTCTCCTCCGTTAACAGCCAAATCCTTAAGTGAAAAACATGCCTGCTGGTTAATTACATCATCAAGAACTGTAAATAATTCACTTACTTCTCTGAGACGCTCAGCTCTGTTTTTCACTACTTGACCGCTTATATCAGAGTATTTGAGCATGAAAAGACATCTTAACAGATGTTCACTGTCAAGTTTGTTAAGCCATCTCTTAACATATTTTGCTTCCGGCTTAATGTCGGCATCGTGATATTTGACAAGAGTGACTACCTGCTCCCTGATGCTGTTGTTGAAACGCATGCGGCGCATAATGCTGTCAGTCATTTCAGCAGACTTTGCTGCATGTCCGTAGAAGTGTCTTATGCTGTCAGGACCATCCTGATAGCTGTGCGGCTTTCCTATGTCATGGAAGAATGCTGCAAGGGCTAATGCCGGACTGTTTGGATCCATGAAGAGAGTTGCTCTTACGAGTACTTCAATTGTGTGGTCCCAGACGTTGAACATATGATATGGATTGTTCTGTTCAAAATCAAACATGTCCCTGATTTCAGGAATGAATACGGCAATGATTTCCCTGTAATCATTAATTATTTGTCTGCCCATTGTCTGAGTAAGTATTTTGCAGAATTCGCTGTTAATACGCTCAGCAGATACCTTGGTTAAAGTATCGCTCATCTGGAATGCTGCAACCTTTGTTTTCATTTCAAGGTCAAACTCAAGCTGTGCAGCAAACCGCAGTGCACGCATGATACGGAGTGCGTCTTCTTTGAACCTGTCCTCAGGATTGCCTACGCAGCGGATAACATGGTCCATAAGGTCAAGCCTGCCGCCGAATAAATCAATGAGCCCCTCCTTGTCATTATACGCCATTGCATTGATTGTGAAGTCCCTGCGTTTTAGGTCTTCAGCAAGTGATTTGGTAAAGCGTACCATGTCAGGATGACGTCCGTCAGAATATGCACCGTCAATGCGGTACGTTGTGCACTCATAGAATCCGTCAACAGACAGAATAGTGAGAGTGCCGTGTTTGATACCGGTTTCAATGATTTTGGTGTCAGAAAACACTTTCTTCATCTCATCAGGTGTTGCCGATGTAGTGATGTCCCAATCATGAACTGGGCGCTTCAGTATACTGTCACGAATGCATCCGCCAACAAGATAAGCCTCAAAACCATTGCTCTGGAGCGTGTCAATGATGGCAGCAGCTCCTCTTGGAATGTTGATTGTAATATTGTTCATAGATTATGTTTCCTCCTTTATTTTTATTTGTATGAACTATGATAAAGGTGGAGTTCGCTTGCGGATAATAAAAAGACTGGTGTTTTTCGCACCAGTCTCTTTTTGTTTAGAATATACTGTTAAGGTCATGGCTGATAACCTTTTCCAGAAAATCCGGAATTATAAATTCCTCGACCTCTGCCTGACGAAAAGCATAGTCTTGGAATAAGATGTCGTTACAGTTTTCACTAATTACAACCTTTTTGAGATTTGTCATTCCAAAAGCATTTGGCCCAACTATCACATTGTCAGCGTCAAAGGTAATTTCCTTGATAGCTGTGTGATAGAAGCAGTCGCCACCATATATTTTTATCTGGTTCTTCGGCAGGCTGATTTTGCTAAGATTCATACACTCAAAGAATAAGCGTGAATCTACTTTTTTAGTACCAATGCCTGACAAATCAGCTTTTTTGAGATTTTCGCACTGAGCAAATGCCCCTGAACCAATTTTTCTGGCAGAGAGCGTTATATATTCAAGCGCTGTTTTTGCAAAGGCTGATGAACCAATCACCTGTACCTTGTCAAGATTAATGCTCCTCAATGATGTACATTCACTGAATGCATAATAATCAATGATATTTATACTGTCTGGAAGCTTGACTGTCTCAAGATTTTTGCAGCCAAAGAATGTTTCCCAAAGAATTGATGTAAATGCACTGTTCTCCGGGAGTTTGACACTTTTGATACCTGAACAGGCAAAACACTCAGAACTAATGTGCTTTACGCTGTCAGGAATGCTGATTTCAGACAAGTTTTCTGTCTGCTTGAAAGCAGATTCTGCGATAGTCTTAAGACCATCATTTAAGATAACTTCTCTGAGCTGTCTGCACTCCCTAAAGGCATCAGATCTGACTACAATTACCGTTGATGGAAGAATAATCTTCTCGACAGCAGTTTTGAAAAAAGCTGAGTCTCCAACAGCAGTAATACCTTCATCAATAGTTACATTCTTAAGATTTTTACATCCTGAGAATAATCCATTAGGAATTGCCCTGTCGCCGTTAATTGTTACCGACTCAAGGTTTTCACAATTCTGATAAACACCGTTATCGAGCTTTGAAATATCTTTGATGTCAAGATTTCTGACAGCGGTGCCCTCGAACGCATTCCGATCAATTTTTGCTGACAGGTTTCCGGCATCCAGATTGCTGCACTCAGAAAAAGCACTTGTGCCAATGAATTGTACGTGAGAGAGATTAATCTTCTCAAGGCACTGACATCTGCGGCAGAAGCCATCAGGAATTTCGGTGATGGTCTCCGAAAGAATAATTTCTTTCAGATTGAAGCAGTCAAAGAATACGAATTCCTCCAAAGTGATAATTCCTGAAAGGTCAATTCTCTCAAGATTTGTGCCTTCAAAACAACCAGTTTTTAAGGCTGTTACTTGCTTTGGAATTTCAAACTCTGCAAGATTTGATCCTCTGAAGCACCTTTCTGGGATGTAAGTCAAGTATTTTGAGTATGTGATTTCTCCAAGTTCTGAAAACTCAAATACTTTGTTGCCAAGAAATTTGACATTTGTAAGGTCAATTTTCGCAAGTGTTGAATTCTTAAACGCCTCATCCTCAATACTCTCAAGGCCTTCTGGTAAAATTACTTCCTTTACACAGACATCTTCAAATGCCTGTTCGTCAATAATTTTCACGTCATCAGGGATTGTAAGTACATCTGAACTTGTGCTGCTGTCCTCAACGTCAACAAGAACACCGTCAGCAATTGTTAAGAAGAAACCATCAACAACTCTTCGTTCTGTGCTTGACTCAGGTACCTCCTGAACCTTCTTGTTTGTTTTGTAAGTTGTAATCTTCATAAATTTGTCCTCCTTTATTGTTTTTTTGTTTATGAATCTACAGGATAAAGATGAGTTTTGCTGACAGATAAGGAAAAATAAAGATTGTTTGATGCTGAAAAATTTTCTGCCAGCATTTTTGGACAAATGAATAAAAGTAAATATTATAAAATAAAAATGTATTTACAGAAAGGAATAATACTATGGACAGAGACGATATGGAAAACAGGGAAATTTATGTGCATGACACACAGGTTTCAAAACGAGAGATTGAAAATGCAGAAGAAAGCCTGCATACAAGAGAAATCATTGGTGATAGTTCATCAATACTGCTGTATAAGCTCAGAAAGGCTGCTTTTGATGGAGCACTCGCTCCGTATAAGGTTGATTTCTTGAGAAAGGATATTACCAACTTCACCATTTGCAGAATACTGATGCATATATTAATAAGTGTGGCAGATTTTAGAACTGCTGATGAAGATGAGCAGAAAGGAATCATTGCAAAACTTGCTAAGTTATATCTGCCATCAGATAAGTGCAAAACTGTGGATTGGAACGCATTGATGGACAAGTCGCCAGCATTGTTTGCAAAGATGGCGGAATATTATCTGGAGATTGTGAGAAAATTTGATGAGGCCTTAAGTCTTTTTGATCATAATGATGTATTCTGCAAGCAATGTCGCATCAGACGCATTTCAAATGCTATTTATAAAGGAAAAATCACAGTTTTCATTGGTGAACATAATGATGCATGCATGAAGTTTGTGGATAATGATAAAGAATACACTGCATCTCTTGTACTTGAAAACTACAGCTGGATGAAGCAGAAAGATAAGGAAGATAAATCCCCTGAGGAGAAAAGCCTTTTTGGTTTAAATATGACACCACGGGATCCATTTGAAGATACAACAGAAGAAGCGCTTGCAAATTTTCCGCTGGAAGTACTTGCTGACCGCATTGATTTGATTTTCTCTCACTGGCGTGATGCTAATCTGGATAAAAATATCATTATTCCATTCTACAGAATGCTTAACATGATTCTTGAAGATGAAAGTCTCTGCATCAAGTCAGACAATTGCCCGGAAATCAAAAAATGCAGAAACATAATGGTCAAAATCAATGGTCCGCGCTGTAATCTGTTCATGTCCAATGGTATGCACTGGTAGGAGAGCATCATGTTGATAATGATAATCAGTGTAATTATTCTTGGCAGCGGATTTGTGCTGTCGGAAATAGGAATATTTATTTTTGCCAGATATTTGCTTGCAGAAGATACTGCTGCCATAATACTTGCACCGGATGTGTACAGTGTCGATGGAGATATTGTAAAAGACACAGCATGGAATATTGTTCATCTTCATAAATCTGCAAAGACAGGTGACGTGGTCCATATACGTATAAGCAGAAAAAGCAGAAGAGTGGTATCAAATGTAGTATCAATATTAATTCTGATACTTTGCGGCGGCGGGCTGTCATTAATAGGATATGTCTGCATAGTGTTGGCAAGCAATATCATCATGCTTATATAATTATTTTCTTTTACACTTTACTTCACTAAACAACTGAGTGCATACAAAAATACCAGCAACAAAATGCTGGTATTTTTTTTGTTTACAGAGAAATTTCTCTGACACTGCCCATATCAATTGCCATTATGGTAACGATATGGCTGTTAGAATATGTCACGTTTGCAACATACTTGCCAGCAGCAAACTCGTTAACATGCTTTGCTGACGAGGTGTACTGCATAGGTTCCTCATCCTCTTTAAGCATTGCAGTAATGTCATCGTCAACAATACCGCACATGAGTTCTTTAAGCTCCTTTGTGGTGCCATTGAAACGGACTACGTCACAGTTGGCTTCATATGCTGAGTCCTGCTTTGTGATGAAGAACTCTTTTGGCAGATCTTCTGCTGACTTGGATAAGAGTTCAAAATAACTCTCATCGTCAAGAGACAAATCTGCAGGTGCTCCAGCAGGTAAACCTTCCTTATTTCTTAATACGTTTTCTGTTGTTTTAATCATAATTTTTTGTCCTCCTTTATTATTAATTTGATTATGATATGTATAAATATGGTGTTTACATAAAAAGAAAGAGCAGCAGTAATGCCACTCTTTCTTTTGTTTAATTCATTTTGTCCCAGATCTCTTTGTATTTATCATACATATAGTCCGGAATAATCAGTTCACGTATTTTTGCGCCAGTAAATTCATGGCCTGTGTACAGACATGTCTGTGTACAATTTTCATCTTTAACTGGTAGAAACTCAAGTGTCTGGATTTCTGCTCTCATTAATGCGTACTCTATGAGGTATGAACCCGGGTAAACAGTGAGATGTTCCAGTTTGATTCCGTACAGACAGCGTCTTTCAAAAATGAGTGCTTTGGCAGGAAGCCTTAAGTCCAGTGTATCATCAATATCACTAAAACACTCCTCAGGAACCTTTTCCAATTTTACACATTTGCTAAAGTCTGCCTTTTTTAAATCCTTGCATCCATTAAAAGCCTGTTTTTCAAGGCTCATAAGACTGGAAGAACATTCAATTTTTTCCAATCCTGTGCATTCAAAAGCACTTTTTCTGATGGAATGGATGTTTGAAAAATCAAACTCTTTAAGACTGTGGCATCTTAAAAATGCACAGAAACTTATGGTTCTGATATTCTCAATGCCAGTTACTTCATAAAGTCTGCTGCATTCCATAAAACATTCTGTCTGGATTGTAGTTAGGCTTTTTGACAAATGCGCTTTCTTAAGTCTTACGCAGTCAGAAAAGGCACCCTTGTCTAGAAATTCAACTGAGTCGGGAAGACTGACTTCCTCAAGGTCTGTGTTTGAGAAAGCGTTTTCGCCAATAGAAACAAGCATTTCAGGGAATGTGACGTTTCTTAACCCAGAATTCTGAAATGCGAATGCAGCTATGTGTTTCAAATTCTTTGGCAGCTTTATTGTTGTCAGCTTTATACAGCTGGCAAATGCGTATTCACCGATGTTGATGATATTTGTGTTTGCATCATCAGTAAATATAACTGTTTCAAGGTTTGAACAACCTTCAAATGTGCCCATATTTATTGATACGCCTGCCTTTGGAGCATCAATTGTGACCTCTTTTAACAGACTGCATTTTTTGAAGACGCCTGTACCCAGTTCATTTGCATTCTCAATATGGACTTTCTCAAATGAACATTCCACAAATGCATTGGAATGAACATGCTGGTAAGGGTAGAGAGTAAGTTCTTTTGTTTTTAAAGATTTACATCTCTTAAATGCACCATCTCCAAACCAGCTTATTGAGTCAAGGCTAATATCCTCAAGATTTTCACAGCCAGCAAAACAGTTTTTTGACACAGATTTGCCACAACTAATCTTAACTGATTTGAGCTGATGGCAGTCTGCAAACATTCCTGTCTCCAAAGAGAAATTCCTTGGAATATTCACCGTTTCCAATGCAGTTTCAGCAAAGATATTCTCGCCATTTCTGTTGTGGTGGATCAATTTTTCTGGCAGAGTTACATGCTTGAGACCTGAATTTTCAAAAGCAGATGACTCAATGTAAAGCATTTCTTTTGGAAAATCTGCTGACTCAAGAGCAATACAGCTTCTGAAAGCGTTCTGTTTTATTCTCTCCAGTTTCTCTGGAAAGCTGATTTTCTTAAGTCTGCTGCATTGATAGAAAGCTGCTTTACCGATGGTCTTTAAACCATTTGGCAGAATAACCTCCTCCACATCACTGCAGTAAAAGGCATAGTCGTCGATAACAGTTACTTTTGCTGGTATTTTAACTACCTTGCATCCGTTTGTCTTGCAATTTTTGAGAGTAGCACCTTCTATGGTAAATTCCGGCTCAAGAGATTTCTTGTCAGCAGAATCCTCCTCTTTAGCAAATTTGAATAAATTGGTTTCTTTAATTGTAAGCTTCATAATAATTTCCTCCTTTATTTATAATTGATTATGATATGTATAAATATGGTGTTTACATAAAAAGAAAGAGCAGCAGTGATGCCGCTCTTTAAGTTTATTTCATGCTGTCCCAGATTTCTTTATACTTACCATACAAATAATCTGGAATTAGCAGTTCGTCTATTTTTGCATTAATAAACTCCCTGCCTGTGTATTGTGCCTGTTCGGTTTCATTCTCGTCCGGCAGAAACTCAAGAGTGTGTATTTTTGCACCAAACAACGCACACTCTTTGAGACCGCTGTCTTTTCCTGAATAAATTGTCAAATGCTCAAGCTTTGTCCCGTCCAGACATCGCCGTTCAAAAACAAGCTTTTTGCAAGGAAGCTTTATTTCCAGCTCATTGTTACAATAGCCGAAACATTCTTCAGGAATTGTTTTCAGTTTTGTGCATCCGCTTAAATCTACTTTTTCCAGGTTTATGCAATAACTAAACGCCTGTTTTTCAATCTTTAAGAGAGCTGAAGAACACTTAACTTCCTTTAGGCCTGAGTCTTCAAAAGCATTTCGTCCAATGAAACAGATGCTTGTAAAATTAAATTCTGCAAGACTGTAACATTCTGAAAACGCAGCAAACTCTATATTTTTGATGCCTTCAGTACCAACTATTTCGCAAAGCTCAGTACATCCAGCAAAACATCCTGCCGGAATTGTTGTCAGTCTTTTGGACAGATACACTCTTTTAAGCCATAGGCAGTTACTGAAAGTGTATTTGTTTAAAGAAGTGACTGAATCAGGAATACTGATTTCCTCAATATCCGCACTCGTAAATGCACTTTCTCCAATAACATTAAGTCCATCAGGGAGTGTAATGTCTTTTACACCGGTATTCATAAATGCACATGGCCCTATGCGTTTTAAAACCTGTGGCAGTTTTATTTCTGTCAGCTTTTGGCATCCGGTAAATGCAGATGTATCAATATTTGTGATGTTAACATTTGCTTTGTCTGTAAAAGTAACCGTCTCAAGATTTGAGCAGTCTCCAAATGTTCCCATTTTAACATATGATTCTGTCAGTGAATTAATTGTAACTTCTTCCAGCTGGCTGCATTCTCTGAAGGCGCCTTTGTCCACATTTCTTATATCTTTGATATAGATTTTAGTAAATGGACACTGCATAAATGCATAAGCACTAACGTGCTGATAATCCTCAAATGTGAGTTTCTTTTCTTTTAAGGATGTACATCCTCTAAAAGATCTTTCACCAAACCAGTCTATTGCTCCAAGATTTATTTTTTCAAGGTTTTCACAGTTTATAAAACAGCTTTCCGGTACGTCTATACCCATGCAGTTAAACTTAACCGCTTTAAGTTTATGACAATTCGCAAACATTCCACGTTCCAAATCAAAAGATCTTGGAATGTTCACTGTTTCCAGTGCAGTTTTTGAGAATATATACTCGCCGTTTTTGCTGCTACAAGTAATTTTTTCTGGCAGGGTTATCTGTTTGAGGCCTGACAGCTCAAATGCAAAATCTTCAATGTAAAGCATTTGTGCTGGTAGATCTGCTGACTCAAGAGAAATGCATCGTGCGAAAGCTCTTTTCTTTATTCTTTCCAGTTTTTCCGGGAAGTTGATTTTTTTTAGATTATTGCACTGATAAAAAGCAGCTTCTCCGATTGTGTTTATATTATTTGGTAAAATAACTTCTTCCACATCAGTTTGAGAAAAGGCATAGCTGCCAATAACAGTTACTTTTGCCGGAACTTTGATTATTTTGCAGCCATTTGGATTGCATTTTAACAAAGAAGCTCCTTTTATAATAAATTCCGGTTTAAGAGTTTTTCCGTCAGCAGGTGCTGCAGGTGTTGTTGTTTTTTTAATTGTAATCTTCATATATGATTCCTCCTTTATTATTTTTTATAGAAAAATTACATAATAAATATGAGTTTTGTTAACAAAGGAGCAAATATTCTATTTTTCTTCAATATGCCATTTGGTACTAAAAAATGCTTATTTTTTTTGGACAAATCAATGAAAGTAAATATTATATATAAGACAAAGTTGCTTTGGACAGATAATAATAGGCGGCAAACTTATTCAATTATAATCTATTGAAACTAAGATTTTCAGACTTTAGGAAATGCGTGTTTCAAGGGAAGATAGGAGGATATTATGAATCTATATGATGGTTGTGAATCAAATAAGGAAATCATTTATGGTTTTACTTCACTTGATTTTTACGATAAATTAGAAAAGCGACAAAATGAAATTTTATCACAGGGAAAGAAAGTTGTGTTTGTAGAATCAAACACAAGTGTTCATTCAGGTGCAAGAGTTGTTATATATTCTGATAAAATTCCTGAAATAATGCAGAACTATAAATACAGATACGTCAAAATCAATGGAAAATGGACAAGAAATAGTCTTCTTGGATATTGTGATTGCTGTGGAAAATATAGAGAACTTATTTGTTTGAGTAACAAAGGCAATACATGTGTAGATTGCTGTGATATAGAATTTTAACATGAAACTAAGATTTCCAGACTTTAAGAAATATGTGTTTCATGTGAAAGGAGATAGTGGGGATATGGTTGTTGAAAATTTTGCATTCGAAACACAAAGTAATACCTGTTATGATGGTGATATTAATCTTGGCAGAGCAGTAGTTTTTATGAATCAAAATCATCACGCTGCTAAGATAGATTTTATTTATATGGTGGATAAAAATGATAACTGGTCTTTTCATTATGAGAACGGAACTTGTTTAACGGATGAAGAAAAAACGGAATTGGAAAATTGGTTCATTACTTGCGGATGAATAAATGAAGCTAAGATTTCAGAACTTCAGAAATAGCTTTTAAAAATACAAAAGGAGATATTAACATGCCATTAATAAATTTCAACGATTTTACAGGTATTTCACCTGTCATAAAAACATTATGCAACAGACTGATTCCAATGGAAATCACGGCAAAATATATAAAAGAACACGGCATTATTGAGGCTGATCAGGAAAGGAGTGTATAGAAACTCTGATCAGAAACAATCAAAGGAGAAAATATGGGAGTGACAATAGAAAGTCCAAATTATTCAATAGGTCTTGGTCCTGCGGGATTTAACAGGTTGAGGCAGAAAGTTGCAGACCTTACGGCAACAGACATTGCAGAGCATTACAGCAAATTGACGGATGGGATGTTTCTTGTTGGAGATGAACGACAAAGGTTCATGGCTTGCTATAACAAGAAGATTGCAGAATTAGACGCAAAATATAATGAGAAATATAGCAATGTTCTTGATTTTTTATATGAAAGTGACTGTAGTGGAAAAATGGATACTGAACACTGCAAATCAATTTGGGAAATCATAAAAGACTATAATGATGATATCTGTTATGGATATGCCGGACGTTCAGACTGCGCAAAGTTTTCTGATTTCAAGGATATTGTAAAGGACTGTATTGATAAATGCACTGAGATGGAATGGTGGTAAAAGACATTGTGACTCAAAAAACAAAAGGCGCCACATGAATTTCGCGCATGAACATATAAAACAAAGGAGAATAAATTATGCTGAAAAAATACTTACAATTCTTAATTGACTCATTCGAAAAACTCACTTCCCTTGGTGGAAGCAACAGTACGTGGAACGATTATTTCCTTACTGTTGGCAACGAGTTTTTGGTCATTCTTATCGGACTGGCTTATATTGTAGCCATATTCCTCATTGTTTATATTCCGATTTTCGGAAATAAGAAGCTGATACGAAGAATAAGAAAGAACGATAAGTGGTACAAATTTTACAGTCTGTATGAAAAATATACCGTAGCGGTATTAAAGATCAGGTCTATTGTGGCCAATATTGAACAAAATGAAGATGTGCGTATACTTAATGAATATGCGTACAATGATCATCTCGTTAAAGAATTAATCGAAACACTTAATAAATTTGGAATTCAGATTCCAGGAGTGAATTTTAAGAAAGGTGACAAGTTTGATAAAGAATTGTTAAACAATACTCTTAAAGAGTTTAATCTCCAAAGCCGTCTGCCGATGGAAGAAATCTCGAAGCATAAATGGGATAACTGTGGAGAGTTTACTGAATTCAATATTCTTGGAGAGAGCTGGAACAAAGAGACACGTTACAACGTTAAGTGCATTGCATCATGTTCCGGACTGCTACTTATTTATGCAATCTTTGTTATTCCGCTTATTCTTATACTGTTTAAGTAGAATATTCATTAGATTTATTGCCATCCGCAGGTTTTATCCTGCGGGTGCGGTGTAAAAAGTGATTGTAGGAGAAAAAGTATGCAGATACGAAAGAAATTCAAATATTCAGATGACAATGACGGTCAGATTAATATAATATACAACATTCCTGATGAGGTATATACCAATGCAAGAATTAAAGGTGAGCCATTTGCAAAACTGAAAGTTGGTCATTCAAGACTGTTCAAAATAGTAAAGGAACTACACGATTATGATATTCTTATTGCAGCTATTGGCATATTGATTGCTATTGGATTTACTGCAATTTTCATAGAGCTTCTTGTTTTTTGTGTTAGGCCTATCAGTATGTTGGCAATAGTTGGGACCATTGCGATTTTTCTGATTATTGTACTGTTGGCATATGTTCAGTGCCGAATTGAGAAAATGTTTGAACAATCAGAGCCGTGTCATATCAGGGCGGAGCTGTTTAAGGCTATTGTTTATGATGAAACAAGAATATATCCCGGCTACAGCAATAAAAAGAAGAAAATCACAGATATAGAAATTGATTGTGAAGAGAATCCTTATTCTTGCAGCGATTATATCTATTGTCAGTTTTCACCGCCCTTAAAAAATGGAAAATCGTGTACTGTTGAGTTTTGGTTTGAAGATGACTTGAAGTACGAAACGATTGTCAAGAGAAAGTAGCTATGGAAATCACGAAAAAGTCTACTAATTTTAGGACAAAACTGTGATTTCAGGTACTATATATGTAATAATAAATAATATCAACCCGACCGCTTTAGAGGAAACAAAGATGTATAATATATATTCTATTTTTAGAGACTTATTCATTTTGACGCTTATTGTACTTTTGCTATCATTTGTACTTTTATGTATAGACAAAAAACGGTTAAGAGCAAAAAAAATATATAAATTCATAGATAAGTGCCAAACGACAGCTGCTTGTGTTCTCATAATATGTTTATTTATATTTGCTATATCATTAATAGGGGTTGTTGTTTCAGACAGAATGATTTTTTACAGTATAAAAAATGCGATGGCTGATTATTTCAATGCTGATGTGAAACTGCATAATGATGAGCAGTTAATTGTAAATGGCGATGAATATTATGAATATAAGTATGATGATAAAAAGGATGAAATAATCTTAGATAAGATTAATTCAGATGAAAAGATAGTGATAAAGGATGTCTTCGGAAAATAATCTGTTGTAATATTCGAAAAGAAAGTTAGATGTTGGAGACAAAGAAATGAAAATCAAGTCAAAATAGGAGGACATGTAAAAAGATACATAATTTGTCAAAAATATTTATGGACTATGAGAGTTCCAACTGGACAATAGGTGTATTAATTGGGTTCCTTGTGGTTATGAAAGGAGAGAATTAAAATTATGAAAAATAAATATCAGAAGTTGCATAGAATTGTAATCGGAAAAACCGGCAGTGGAAAGTCATTTTATATTTTATCAAATGTAAAAGAAGATAATAAAATAAATATTATTTGTTATCCAGAAGCAATAGGTACTTATGCAAATGTTTATAAAAAAGCATTTCCAGGGATATTTTTAAAATATAGACAAGATGTTATAACTGCAATACCACAACATATAACAAGCATTAATGAAAATACATTATTAAAATGTAATCATCATTATAGTCCAAATATATTTAAGTTTATTGAGTGGGCTAAACAATATGGTGAAGATTTAAGCAGGTATCGTTTTGTTTTCCTTGATTGTTTATGGAATCAATTAAATCAGGCTGAAAAAATTAAGTATTTCTTATTGCTATCAGAACTTAATACAGAAGTAGTTATTGAAATAGGTGAGCTGGATGAATTATTGGAAACGGCAATAAACAATTATAATTCAAAAATGATAAATAATTATTGGAGCATTTCTCAAAGGGAGTATCTGTGAAAATGATATGTTTACTTTTATTACTACGTGTAGAACATCCCACTCATAGGAGCTGCCACACCGCATGGGAGTTGGCAATTCATCATACTCTATACAGAACGAATCTTAATGAAAGGAGCGCTGACTATGAGAATACTGCTGCCGTGTCAACTGGGAGAAAAAGCTAACTGCAATGGAGGATTAAAAATTCAAAGGCGTGAGCTGGTTCAACTGGTCCCAGATTCACGGAATGGATTATACATACTTCTTTTGCGAGGATGAAAATAACAAATGGTAGTACAGCGATTTCTATTGCTCGAATAGTAATGAACAGTCTGAATATATTGATGTTTTGGATGTTCTGTTTGTGGATGAGTTCATAAAAATCAGAGGATACCCGCTTAAGGGCAGGGGATGCGCTTATGGTGTGCATTTGATTAATAACAGATTGTATGTAGAGCTCCTGCTGACTGATAATCATTTTGCGCACATATATTGCGAATGTAACAAGGATTTTTCGTATAAGGCTAATGGAGATATAATATTCCAAACAGGATAGACTACAGAGAAAAGGAATCGGGCTCTGCTCAAAGGCAGTCAGACAACAGAAATGTAGATAAAAAATATGTAACAACATATATCAAAATATTTAAAGGAGGAATATGAATAGTTTTAAAAATATAAGTGATAAGAAAAAATCATTTTTAATATCATTAATCAATGATTTTTTTGAGGCTTTTATAATAATTATAGGTATAAGCTATATATCTATTATTACAATATTAAGTAAAATTGGAATTATAAACTTCTTTGGCGCTGAATATTGGGGGTTAAGTGTAATAGTTGCTACGTTTGGGTTTCCATTATTATTATTGATATTATTATTGATTATTTACGTAATTGAAGAAATTGTTACAGCGATTCCACTTGCAATACATAAAATTAAGGCTATATATAATTATACTTATTTACCACTTACTACTGATGAAATTAAGGACGCTTTGGATAAAGACATTATATCTTCCAAAGAAGATTATATCAGATTAATTTTGGACAGTTTGCGGTATGGCATAACTAATAAACCATCTTCTCTTTTCAATACTTTTTATTATATTAGGTTATCAAAAGTAGAGATGTATTATTTATGTAAAGCTTTTGAAGAGGTTTTTGATAGTCCTGTAATTATTGATAAAGATATGGTTTCATATATTAATAAGTATGATTATAGATATTCCCCTTTTGATTATCTATCTACTACTGATGGCTATAGTATTCAAGACTCAAGACGGGGAAATGAAAGCGTTACTTTTGCTATATATCTTAATGGAGATAAATATAAAAAAATATTAGAAACAGTTGATTATCCATTATATGCATGCCAATAATATGATTTATATGATGCCAAGGTTAATAACAATATTAACGTAGCAACAGACTTTAGCAAAAAGCTTGCTGAAAATGCAGTAAAGAAATCGCAGCAGAAATGCAATAGAATAAGATTTCATCTGATTCAAAAGATGAATGCTTCAATTACGAGAATATGCAGAAGAGGTAGAAGAGGTACAGAAATGTACCTCTTTTTTTGAGCTTATATATTAGCATCTCCTGCAGACAGGTTGTGGAAGCATAATAAATTTGCAAAAATTATAATTAATTCTATAAAGTACTTGACATAGTTACTAAAAGTTATTATAATAAGCACATAAAGTAAATATAAGAAGCGCAGAAAGTAATTATAGGAGTTAAACACATGAATAAAGTAGATGTAAATGGATTAACAGAACAGGAATTTTTAGCAGAATATAAGCCGGGCGATTATGACAGACCATCGGTTACAGTTGACATGATGGTGCTTCGTATGAAGGAAGATTTAAGCTGTATGCAGGTGCTTCTGATAAAGAGAAAGGCTCATCCGGAGATAGATAAATGGGCACTTCCGGGCGGATTTATTAACATAAAGGAATCAGCATATGAAGCAGCGTGCAGGGAGCTTAAAGAGGAAACAGGTCTTACAGACATTTATCTTGAGCAGCTCTATACCATGAGCCAGCCGGACAGAGACCCGCGTATGAGAATTATTGATATTGCATATATTGCACTGCTTCCATATGGGTATGAGCAGTCTGCCGTTGCAGGTGATGACGCAAAGGATGCCAGATGGTTCGATGTGAAATTTGCAAATGAAAAACTTGAGTTTGCAAACGACTTGATTAAAATTGAATACTCCCTCAAGTCTGAGAAATTTAAAAACGGTGTAATCACAGTAGAAAACTTTGTTCCGGTCAGCGTATCAGACGAAAAGCTTGCTTTTGACCATGACCAGATTATACTGGAAGGACTTATGAGGATAAGGAATAAGGCTGAGTATACAGGCATTATGTTTAACCTTGTGCCGCGTGAGTTTACCATTCCGGACCTGCTTAAGGTGTTTGAGGTTCTTTCAGGAAAGGAAGTTCATCCAAAGGTGTTCCGTGAGAAGATTGCAGGGCAGCTTGTTTCACTTGACAGGTCGCAGAGACCTATTGTCGGAAGAAAACCGGCTGCTGTGTACAGATATGTTGACCTTAACATGGATGAACGTAAACTGGTTAAAGTGCAGAAGAAATATAAAAACGGTGTGATGCTCACAAGGGCACAGCCATTCCATAACGGACACCTGAACATGATAAAACAGGCCGCATCGGAGTGCGAAAATCTGCTTGTTGTGATAGGCAGTGCAAACAAAAGCTATACAAAGAGAAATCCGTTTCCAATCGAATACAGAAAAAGACTTGTTGAAAACGTACTGCAGGAAGAGGATTTAAGCGGTGCAGATGTAAAGGTTATGACATTATCAGACTGGAGCATGGAGGATGCAGCTCAATATGTAAAGGAATGGGGTTCTTTCTTCTATTACAACATAGCTAATGAAATTGGAGAGAAAAGCTTTACATTCTATTACAACGACGACCCGAAGATTGCGGAAAACTGGTTTACAGATGATATTTTAAAGAATGTGACCATCAGAAACCTTGGCAGAAGCGATATTGAAATTTCAAGTACAATGATCAGAGATTTGCTGTATAAGAAAGATTATGACAAAGTCAGGGATCTGGTTCCACGATGGATGTGGAAGGATTTAAAGCAGCTTGGAAAAATCCTTATGGATGCAACAAATGATGATTATATGATGTAGGAGGAGATGATTATGGCAAAGAAAATTTTAGTAGTAGTGGATGCACAGAATGACTTTATTACAGGAGTTCTTGGAAACAAGGAGTGTAACGTGGCAACAAATGTTATTGCAGATGAAATCAGGTCAGGAAAATATGATAACGTGATATTCACAAGGGATACGCATGATGAAAACTATCTGAATACTCAGGAGGGAAGAAAGCTTCCGGTAGCTCACTGTATTAAAGGGACAAACGGATGGGAGGTAGACGCTCGTCTTAAAGATGCAATGAAGGAGCGTGGAGTTGACTGTGACGATATGACTTATATTGACAAGCCGACTTTTGGCAGCAAAGAGCTTGGCGAACTGCTTGCGGGATATGACAACAGCGATACAGAGATTTATTTCTGCGGATTCTGCACGGGAATATGCGTAATCAGCAACGTAGCGATTGCAAAGACGTTCTGTAAAGAGGCAGAGGTGTCCGTGATAGAAAATGCCTGTGCCTGCGTAACGCCTGAAAGTCATAAGACGGCAATAGAAGCAATGAAGATGATTCAGGTCAATATTATATAGAAAGTCATTTATTAAAAATGTTTCAGACATACTAATAGCGTAAGAAATGGGAGGAGAATATCATGAAATTAAACCAGATAATCACAAGTCTTTTAGAGACAGACATGTATAAATTTTCGATGGGTCAGACAATATTCCATCAGTTTACAGATTACAAGACCACATGGACATTCAAGTGCAGAAATGAAGATGTGCATTTTACACCGGAGATGGTGCAGGAGATAACAGAACAGATTAAGGCTTTCTGTAAGCTTCGGTTTACAGAGGATGAGCTTGCATATCTTGACAATATCAAATGGATCAAAGGCTCTTATGTTGATTTTCTTCGTCTCTGGCAGCCGCGTTTTGAGGATTTTGAGATAGGAACAGATGCACCTTGTGGCTTGTCTATCGAGGCAAAAGGAACATGGCTTAATACTTCAATGTATGAGATTCCGACACTTGCCATTATAAATGAAGTATATTTCAGAATGGCATATGACTATAATAAGCTGCTTGACAGCTTTAAGAAGCGTCTGGATGCAAAGTATGAGAATTTAAAGAATGGACACTGGTACGCGGGTACATTCTCAGAGTTTGGTCTCAGAAGAAGACTTTCTGCTGAAGCGCAGGAGCTTGCGGTGCAGAAGTTCGCACATTTAAACGACACCCTGCATAGTTCATCAAAGTTTGTCGGCACATCAAATGTGTATCTTGCAAAGAAGTACGGACTTACACCTGTAGGCACCATGGCTCATGAGTGGATTATGTGCACAGGACAGGGCAATCACAAACACAATCCGGCATATTCAAACTGGTATGCTCTTGATGCATGGGTTAAGGAGTATGGAGTATTAAACGGTATTGCGCTTACTGACACAATCACAACAGACTGTTTCCTGCGTGATTTTAAACTTACCTATGCGACACTTTTCTCAGGAGTGCGTCATGACAGCGGAGACCCGTATGAGTGGGGTGAAAAGATGATTGCTCATTACAGGAGCCTTGGAATTGATCCTAAAACAAAGACACTTTTATTCAGCGACAGTCTTGATTTTGAGCGTGCTGACAAGCTCTACAGACATTTCTGCAAGGAAACAAATGTAGCTTTCGGTATCGGCACATACTTAAGCAATGATACAGATGTTCCTGCACTCAATATTGTCATGAAAACTACAAGATGCAACGGAATGGACGTGGCCAAGATTTCTGACACACCAGGCAAAGGCATGTGCAAAAACCCGGATTACGTGGATTATCTTCAGAGATGTATAAACTGGCGAATGAAGGAGGGTAGATAGTATGTATAATTTTAATGCAGCACAGCAGACAGAAAATCTTATCAAATGGATTAAGGACTGGTTTGATAAAAACGGAAAGGACTGTAATGCCGTACTGGGCATTTCAGGCGGCAAGGACAGTACAATAGCTGCAGCATTGTGCGTAAAGGCTCTTGGATCAGACAGAGTTATCGGTGTAATGTTGCCGGACGGAGAACAGTCAGATATTAATGACTCCGTTGAAGTATGCAGGCTCTTGGGTATCAGAAACTATACTATTAACATAAGATCAGCACTTGAAGCCAGTTTCAAGCAGCTGCAGGACTGTGGAATTGAGATTACAGAGCAGTGCAGGCAGAATATTGCGCCAAGAGAACGTACAAAGATGATAAGAGCAGTCTGTCAGTGTAATAATGGCAGAATGATTAACACATGTAATTATTCCGAAGATTATGTTGGCTATTTTACGATAGGCGGCGATGGCGATGGGGACGTGGCTCCTTTAGGATACTTGACAAAGTCTGAGGTCTGCGCCATTGGACATTGTCTTGGTTTGCCGTCTAAGTATGTTGACAAAACACCGTCAGATGGTTTATGCGGAAAGACAGATGAAGATAATCTGGGATTTACATATGATCAGCTTGATGCCTTTATTCGTAATAACTCTTGCGGAGATAAAGAAATTGACGAGGTAATTAAGCAGAAACATCTTGCCAATGAATTTAAGCTGAATCCGGTTGCAAAGTACGAGCCCGGCATTTGCGAAATATAATATTATCTGACAAAATTTTAAGACGCTTGAGAAACAAAAGTTTTTCAAGTGTTCTTTTTTTTGTGCATACAGGCGTTTCATATAGAAGCTCATCCGCCCGTATAAAAAGTGAATAAATTTTTTGGACAAAATTGAATTTTTACATATTATGAATATAAGAATAATTTAGATGCGAAAAATGCTGAAGAATTTGTTTTCAAATAATGAAGAAAAGCAGGTATACTGGTTTGATTAAGATAGTAGTAATAATTGCAATGGTTGTGAATGTTTTAATGTTTGTTGTGAATGCGATGCAAGTGAAGGCTGCTCATGTTGATCTTGACGCTGATCAGATGCATTACTCGATTCGTTTATGCGTTAAAAACGTCGTATCATTAATTGAACTAGGATTAATTATGTGCATAATCATGTATTATCACATTCAATTGTAAAACATGCAGGAGGAAAACGTTCGTGAGAAAACAAGATTTGATTGAAATGGTTGTTCCCATTATAGGACTTGTTTTGATGTTTGTACTTTTATTTGTAATCAGGCCTTCATATAAATCTATGGTATCAGCGATGAACAATTTTCTTATAACAGAAAAACAATATATTGACGTTACAGTTGAGAAAAAGGAAAAAGGTAATAAATTTCAAGCAAAAGATGAGAATGAAACTGTAATTGTGTATGCAGATGATCTCAAATCATGTGAAGATATCCACGTTGGGGATAAAGTAAATGTCATGAAATATAAAAGCTGGGCAGTTAGTTCACCGAATAATAATGGATATCGCTATGATTTGGTCGCAAACGAAGAAAAATAAGAAAGCATAAAAGGAAGAACTAAAATTATGAAAAATAAATATCAGAAGTTACATAGAATTGTAATTGGAAAAAGTGGCAGCGGAAAATCTTTTAGCATTTTATCAGGTGTGAAAGAAGATAATAAAATAAACGTTATTTGTTATCCAGAAGTAATAGGTGCTCATTTAGATGTTTACGAAAAGGCATTTCCAAAGATATTTTTGAAATATAGACAAGAAGCTGTAAGTACAGTAAGTACAATGCCGCCGCACATAACAAATATTAATGAAAATACATTATTAAAATGTGATCATCATTATAGCCCAAATATATTTAATCTCATTGAATGGGCCAAGCAGGATAGTGAAGATTTAAGCAGGTATCGCTTTATTTTTCTTGATAGTCTATGGAATCAGTTAAATCAGGCTGATAAAATTAAGTATTTAGAAAGGTGAGAGAATGAACCCAAAAAACGAAACAAAGGTAAAAGATGTTTTGAAGCTAATACCCAACAGAAGTATCGCCATGATTCTTGTGGAAGATAAAACATATGATTTTAATGTTGGATTTACTGATAATAGAGCTATAAAAAGGTGTAAGAAAATTTTTGGGCATTTTAAAACGGAAAAAGAAGAGCAAGAGTACGTTTCAAATAAATTAGTAAGTTATCTTAGTTCGGATAAAAGTGGGGTAATAACTATACACACTAGGTAAACCAATAAACTGAAATTTAAGCGAGGCAAAGAATATGTTTGATTTGACAAAAGAACAGGTATTACAAACATTAGCAAACTATGAAAAAATAATGGATAGAGTAGCAGAAGTGGTTGATGAAATCGGCTTTACAACAACTGAATTCAATGCATTTGAATCAGATAAGACTGAATTTGACAAAGATACCGTTTATGTAACGGCATATGATAGTAACTATGATTCATATGATGCAACAAGCGGTTCATTTCCATTAGATTTTCTGTTTGAAAGTAAAGAATGCCATAAAGATTGGTATAAAAACAAAAGAGAAAAAGCCAAACAGGAAAGACTGCAAGAAGAAGAACAAAGGCAAAAAGAACAGGAATTAGCCGAATTGCAGAGGTTAAAAGAAAAGTATGATATGCCAGACGGCAAACATAGAAAAGAATAATCATAATGACAGAATTGGAATCATTCGCATGTAGCGGAACTGATAAAGAAGCATTTATCAAAGTACTTGACTTCATCACAGGTATAAACGAATATGATATCAATGGATTCTTCATTGATACAACAGGATATCTCGTATTCTGTAAATATATTAGCGAAAATAAACAAAACGAAATGGCGTACCCGTTCAAACAAACAAGTATTTCGTTAGCTGAACATGCATTTTCATACCTCGAATCATTATCTGATGGCGACTTAAGAAAAATGGGAGCTGAACCATCTGGATACGAAGAATCCTACAATATCGGATTTGAATTGTTTACACTGGACTGGTACAGCGACGAACATAAGATAAACAGATATACTTGGGGCAAAACAGTACTTGCTGTAAAACCGAAACTGATTGAATACGGAAAATAAATATTATAAGAATCACATTCACCTAAATAGAAGGAGAGAATAAAGATGAATCATTTAACGCTTGGTATTTACAGCAACGGACAATATAAGTTCAACGTTGTTCAAGACGAAGATTTAGAAAGCCACATAGAGTACAACAAAACATGGCGATGGGGCAGGCTTCTCTATGTAGACGGAAAAAGAGTATGGAATGGCTGCGTAAAGACTGAATGTTTAAAAAAATATGATGATATTGCAAAAAACTTTTATGAAAACAACAATATCAACATGAACAAGGCAACAATCCCTTACAGATAATAATCTAAACTGAAATTTGATAAAATATTTTATTAGAGGTAAATGCAATGAAATACTATAAGGTTAGAATTTGGAATAGCTTTGGAAAATCATGGGAAATCATTACTTATCTTGCATTTTCAGATGAATATTTAGCAGAGCTAAAAAAAGAAATGGATGACGAAACAGATAATAATGCAGTAATAGATAACTATATAGATGAGCTAGGCAGTTTCAATGTTGAAGAGCAATGTATTGCGGAAAAAGCACTGGATAAAAATCGTAGTAACAATAATTATATGCCATATGATTTGGAAACAAAACATACATATGATGAAATTACAAAAAACGAATGGATTGCTCATGGTGGATATATAGCTGATGATGAATTGAAAGAACTGCAAATTATTTGGACAAACTAAAATTTAGGAGAATAATGTATGAGAGAAATCACAAAAGCAGATAAAGAAGGATACGCTGGCTTTGCTACTAAATCTACAAATGATTGTTCTTTCATTCAGAGAAAATACACAGACAATGATATTTTCGGACACGATAGTTATGATGTTTATTGCACCAAAACTGGAGAATTAAGAAAAATATGTGGCATTGTATGTGAGAGATGCAGTATGAGAAGTTAAAGTAAAGGGCTAAAATTTATGATTGGTAAAAAATATTTACATACGCTGCATATTCAGACGGAAAAGATTACGAAAATCTGAAAGCATTTCTCAAAGAATGTTATCAGAAGCGGAATAGGAGGGCGAATATGTTCATAAGAACAATGGATGGAGAGTTGATTAACTCAGGCAGTATTATTCAGATACAGGGAGCTTTTGGGTTATGGTTGAAGGTCAAAATATCAAATGGTACAAGTCATTACATTAATGAGAAGGATGCATCAAAATTCATACCGGAGAAAGAATTCAAACAATTTGAGTCAGATATTGAATGGCTTAGACTACAATAGTTGACAGGCAGTAATTTAGATTGGAGTGATAAACAATGAGTGAAGAATTAAAACCATGTCCGTTTTGTGGAAGGGAACCAAAACTTAAAGCGGTTATGAAATCTTATGGTTTGACAATTTGGTGCGCATGTAAATGTGGCGCACAAACAGAGGGATTTTGCCCAAACACGAGCAATGAGGATAATACTATGAAAAATATCGAGGGAAGTACGAAAAAAGCCATTGAAGCTTGGAATAGGAGGACGAACAATTAGATGAAGCCAATTCTGGATGTATGCTGTGGAAGTAAAATGTTTTACTTTGATAAAAGCGATCCCAATGTAGTTTTTATGGACTGCAGAGAATTAGAAGATACTCTTTGCGATGGACGTAAACTGAAAATAAAGCCAGACGTTATAGGGGATTTTCGTAACATTCCTTTTCCTGACAGCACATTTCATTTAGTTGTGTTTGATCCACCTCACTTAATTAAAGTTGGCGATAATTCGTGGCTGGCTAAGAAATATGGAAAATTAACAGACACTTGGTCAAGTGATATAAAGAGAGGTTTTAGCGAATGTATGAGAGTACTTAAACCGTATGGAACACTCATTTTTAAATGGAATGAACAACAGATAAGGTTGTCAGAAATACTAAAAAATATAGATTACAAGCCTGTATTTGGAAATAAAAGAGCTAATACGCATTGGCTTGTGTTTATGAAAGGCGGTGGAGTGAATGCATAAAATTGTAGAAAAGAAGATATTGCCGAAGTACTTTGATGCGGTCATCCATGATAAGAAAAAGTTTGAAATCTGCAAGGATGAGGATGATTTGCAGATAGGTGATGCAGTAATCCTTAAGGAGTGGAACGGTGAAAAGTATACCGGACGCGAGGTCGGCAGAAATATAGTGTATATTTTGCGCGATGTTCCAGAATATGGATTAATGCCGGGTTATGTAATATTTGGATGGTAAGGAGTCGTAGATATTCATGAAACATAGATTCAGATTCGTGATGATGTATGCGGAACAGTCGGAGTCCGCATTGATAAGATTTGGAAGACGCAGAACGAAGTAAAAATGCAATTAATACTGAGTATCAAAAAGTGATTCAAACTTACAAAGATGCAATATCAGATATAGGAGGAAAATAATGATGTTAATTGATTCACGATTTGAACAGGAATATATCGAAGCTGAAAAATATTGCAAGATGAGCAAATGGAATTTCATAGGCGTGTCTCTTTTCTTTTTGCCACTTTCAATAGCAATGATGTATGTACTAGGGCATATTTTTCTGGTGGTAATTGGAAAAGAGCCTATTAATATATCTTTGTTTCAATTTATTGTGCTAAGTGTAATAATTGCAAGTTTACTCATAGCCATGATTACTCTTGAGATATATTTCTTTCTGACATACAAAAGGTTAAAAAATCATGTAAAAGATTTTACGGAAAACCGATTAATAAAGAAAGATTATACTATTAAATCAGTAGATATAATCACAGATGAAGAGATTAAGACTATAGATCATGTACATTCAGCAGAAGACACAAAAATTACAAGAATTGGAAAATTCTATGCTGTAGATAAAGACGGCGATGAATGGACTCAATCAGTGGACATGCAAGAAGTATCATATAAAGTTGGCGATGTGATTACAAGAATATTCTACAGTGATGGCGAGGAAGCAGATTTTATATACGTAAATAATTAAAACAACAAAACAGGTGTTTTCAACTATTTAATAGCTGAGAACACTGTCATGTGATAGGAGAAAATATATGAAGAAAAAATTAGCAGCTATAGCACTTGTAACAAGACTTACCATAGCAGTTTTTACCGGCTGCGAGTATATTGACAGCAAAAGGAGAATAAGCAATGAGGTTAATTGATGCAACAATTCAGTCAAAGGCTTTGACTGACTATATTTTAGAAAGAAAGTCCACGTTTATACGTGTGTTGGAAGAGGGAGATAATGATTTTCTTCTTGCGCTGTTAACGGATTATTTTAAGGAACAGCCAACTGCTTATGATGTAGATAAGGTTGTTAGTGAAATGGAAAAAGATAAATTCATTGACTGCGAGACTATATTGTCAGATATACATCAGGGATTTAATGCCGGATTAAGCAGAGCAATCGAGATTGGGAAAGGCGGTGGAGTGAATGGCTAAGTGGAATGCAAGCGTGGGTTTGCAACTTTCGATTGATTATGATGACATCGAAGCTGATACAGAGGAAGAAGCAGAACAGATTGCAAAAGACAGAGCATTGGAAGATATCGACTGGAACAACTGTGAATGTGATGCTGACAATCCGATTGTGTATTGTTGCTACAAAGAGGGAACAGAAGATGAGTAGAGTGTTACCAATTTTATTCAACATGGAAATGGTTCGGTCAATTCTGGATTGCAGGAAGAGTTGTACGAGAAGAATAATTAAACCACAACCGCAAGGATATTTTGAAGTAAGCGAAGAACCACTGTATATATATGATACAGACGGAAAACAAGGCAAAATTACACCACCATATCAGCCGGGCGATATCCTTTATGTTCGGGAAACATTCATTCAGGCAGCAGCTCACATCTTTTGGTATAAAGCGGATGATAAACCATGGATGTCAAAAGATTTACTTTGGAAACCGTCAATTCACATGCCGAAAGAAGCCGCACGTATCTGGCTTAAGGTTACGGATGTGAGGGTGGAGCGGCTACAAGACATTACGGGACTCAGCGTACAGAAAGAAGGAATTGAGGTAGACCCGAATGAATGCGCTAGTAAATTTGATTTCATCTCTGAATTGTTTCTCTTATTTCAGAGATTGTGGGATTCTACTATCAAGAAATCAAACCTTAACCATTATGGTTGGGATGCGAATCCTTACGTATGGGTGATCGAATTTGAGCGATGCGAAAAACCGAAAGAAGAAAAGGGAAATGATTCGGGCAATTATAAATGAAAGGAAAGTTGTACATGGGTGATATATTAATTGGATTATTTCTTATATTTTTGGGGACGGCAGGATTCACATTTTTGTTAGGCTCTCGATGCAAAAAGGTATGTAGAATTTTTATTTCCATTATTTTATGGAGTATGTGCATTTCGGGAGGTGTCTTAATATATAAAGTCTATCAGGACTGCAAAGCTGAAGTTAAAAAACAGGAAGCTCATTGTGAATATGTCAAGAATAAAATAGCAGCAGAATATCCTGACGCACTGGATTATTCCACAGCGAAACCATTTATTATCTGGCTCTGCGATTCTGATGATTATGATAGCACGTTTGAGTCTGATGGTGTCAAATATAAATTCAAAGAAACAGAAGATTTGCATGGAAATAAGGTATTAAGTATCATCAGTACCGGGAAGAAAAATCCTGATACAAAAGTAATCAAAATGGATGATAATTTGGAGGCAGACTAATGAAAGAGGGGAAAATCATTTTCAAATAATGAAGAAAGGTAGGTATATTGATTTGGTTGGTAACTGTAATAGGTTAAGAAAGGAATTTGTATATGTTTTCACTAGAATATTTTAGACGAACGAGCCTTTTAAATGGAAAAGAAAAATTAATGGGAAATATAAGCTCTACAATAAGCAATATTGACAAAATGTCATTTATTGCAGTAGACAGAGATGGCGAGGAATACAAACATTTCAATAAAAAGGATTATGACGTTAAAATACTTGATCTTGTGCATCCTCAAAAATCAAACCGATATAATTCATTTGTTCATATACATAATGATACAGACGTTTTATCTATGGTTAATTCATTTTTTACTTTCAATATAAATGAAATAAAGCCGAATTCAGTTTTTGATATGGCAGAAAGAAAATTATTGACCGCATTTTGTTTTTATGTATTAGACAAATACAAAGAACAGCCAGATAAGCAAAATTTTACATGTATAAATAAAATACTTGCAACATTACATACAACAGATGATTTTGATAGATTTTTTAACGATTTTTATAAACTAAATGAAGAGAAACCGGCATATTATTATTATAAAGAAGCAAGACGATGTAGTTCAGATTCATTTAAAGTAGTTGTCATATCCATGGGTTTAAGATTAAGTGTATTTAATATCCCTCAAATAGCAGATTTAACGGCTGCAGATGATTTTGATATCGAAAATCTTGGTAATAAAAAAACTGCAGTATTTATAAATATTCCAACATCTGATACCTTTCTTAATTTTATTGCAAATATGTTTATTATGCAGGCTTTTTCATTGCAACAATCAGTAGCACGCAACGAGAAAAAATATAATGTGGCATTCATTCTTGATGAATATTTCAATGTCAATAATTTATGACTGTACAAAACCCATATTTATTATGTCATATAAATAATAAAATAAAGGAGGAAACCATTATGACAAGAGCAGAAATTATCAAAGCATTAAAGGAAACAAGAGTAATCCTTGCAGACAGAAATTCCACAAAAGAAGAAATCATGCAGCAAATTATTGATAAGGCGGAGCGTGGATATGGTACACATTATGTATATTATCTTACTCGTATTTGCATTGAGGACCTTCCGGATGTCGATGAAAATTTGGAAAAGAATGCCGCAAACTTTGACAGCTACATGATTAAGGAACTCAAAAATATGAACAAATTCAAACCGATGTATTACGCAACGGTTCTGGCTCCAGTTCCAGTTGACCTTAATGCGGATCCTTTTGTCTACGAAAGTGAAACTGGTCATTTTGTGAAATTAAGTCCTGAAGGTCTTAGAGATATTATTTATTCAGAGCATCCATGGAGGTATAACCGAAAATTAGAAGCTTGGCATGGAGAATACAAAGGTTATTCTATATGAAGTACAGAAAACGAATCCAGGCGAAGAACCACTTCCGTTGTATGAATTTCTAGGTGGTATTTCTTTAGTATAGTACAATGAAACGATAATTTATATTTCTGGTAAACTGAAAAAAGAGAGGTTGCAAAATCTCTCTTTTTTATCTACAGAATCCAACTTTATTATGTCATAGATAATAAAATAAGGGAGGAACGAATTATGACAAGTAGTGATCACAAAAAATTCATTTTGGAAACTTATAAGAGCGACCATGATCTATTGGAATTATCAGCAGTAGATTGCGGATCAATACTAACAGATGATTGTAAAATGTTGCAGCTGTATATTGGAGATAATTCTAAATCATATTGTTTTGGCAAAATGTATGGTTGTTTTGAATACAATAATGATCTGTATTCTTTTTCATGGCATATTCATGAACCAAATCAAAAACTTGCTTCATTATCAAACAGAATGACGAATTTTAGTAAATTGGTAGTTAAAACTAGAAGCTTTAATTATGTTGCTGAAGAAATGGCTGATAGTGGGCATAAGGCATTCTGGCTTTATACTCCGGACTCTTATTTGAACGGATTCGACTTGAGCCTTCGTCTGTTTATGAAAAAGATAAAAGAGTATGCCGTTTCAGAACAGCTATGCAAGAAGATCAGAAAACTTGACCAAAAGCATCTTGCATGGAAGCGAGAAATCAAGAAGTCTTCTCCTTAAATTACCAGATAAGCGGAAGAGGCATCCTGATAAGTAAATTGTAATAAGAGTTCTTCGGAACTCTTATTTTTTTAGCAAAAGTATATAAATATGAATTTTGTTTGGACAAAATCCCAAAAAGAAATACTATATAAATATAAAAGTTATCGGCAATATTTTACCAATTCGGAATTATTAGAAAGTGAGGGATATTGATGAAAATGAATAAGGAATTTGAACAGTTTGACGCATATGTTAAGGATAAAACGTTGGAAGGGTTCATTCAAGGTATTCAATATGCCTGTGAACATATTTATTCAAGATGTAAACATGAAAGCATGCCTTATCTGTTGGATAAGGGAGATGATTCTATGTACTTATCATTATCTGAAATCAAATCTATAATAAAAGAAGTAAAGGAAGAAGACAATACTAAAAAATGAGTAATCTCGACTTACTTATAAAAGACTTAAGATCTAAGGACGGGAATCGGTTACTTGTAGCCGAGTAGTTTACTAAAAAAGGAGAAATATTATGGCTTATAATTGGGAACGAATTGACAAATATACTTTTATATCACTTATGTTAGTGTATTTTTATGATGTATTTTCAAGTGCGGCATTGCTTTTTAAACGGAATACTTATTAAGATAAATAGCATCGGAATAGGAGTTGCCGCAATAATTCACTGTTTAACATGCATAGGTAAAACAGACAAATCCGGCGTAGCGCTTGCCATTATAATTGCTGTGCTATGTATGATAGCTATTAACCTGATTGGAAAGCATCTTCAGCTTCTGACAGAAGAAATTGTTGACAATAAGTGAAGTAGCAGCAGCATCATCAGAGGGGCTTTCTACGTTTGCAGATGCAATGGGAAGCTATGAAACATTAGGAAATAAGCTGACAGAGATTGATGCGCTGGCAGGAAAGCTGTAAAGACCGGCAGAGCTGGTTTTACATATAAAAACAACAAGGAGGTACACATGGGAGCATTTATTATGCTTGTAATCATAGGACTTGCTGTCATCTGGATTCTGCTTTCAAAGCATTTTGAGCAGATAGGCAAGTTCTTTTCCGGAATGAGCCCCGGAGACAAAGATAAAAAAGAAAGTGAGGAGCACGATGTCAAAGAAGAAAGATAAGCATATTGCTTACGACGATCCAAACAGCTGGGTATATAATTATGCAGCCAAGCAGGAAAAAGATAATGAAGAAAGAGAGGAAGCAGTAATGAGCAAAAAGAGTGCAAACAGCACAATAAACTGGATTAAAGGAGCGGTTATATGCGCTGTGCTTTTGGTCCTTGTGGTGATATTCATTAATCTGTTAACAGTAAGGGTGCCTGCGGGATATGCGGCAGTCCAGTATAACATGAACGGAGGCGTGCAGGATAAATCACTTGGTCAGGGATGGCACATTAAGAGTCCGTTTGTTAAGACAACACTGTATACAGTGGGTTTGGAACAGTCATATTTAACCGCGTCAAAGAAAGGTGATTCTCCGTCAGATGAGAGTTTTTCAGCGAGTTCGTCTGAGGGCAAGGCTATGACGATTGAACTTACATACAGCTATCAGTTTAATCAGGATACTGTAAACAAAGTATTCACTCGATTCAAAGGTCGTTCCGGGATCGAAGTGAGAGACAGTTTTATCAAACCAAATATCGTTTCATGGACCAAGGAAGTTGTTGCCAAATACAAGGTTTCAGATATTATCGGTTCAAAACGTGAAGAAGTCAATGTAGCTATTACCGATTATCTTGCTGACAAGTTTGCTGATTACAATATTTCAATCTCAAATGTTTCACTCTCAAATGTGGAGGTAGATGAAGATACAAAAAAGGCAATTGACGCAAAGATTGCAGCACAGCAGAATGCAGAAACACAGGCAATCCAGAACCAGACTAACATTGACAAAGCAAAAGCTGATGCTGAAGCCAAAGTTACAGCGGCTCAGGGCGATGCAGATGCAAAGGTCATCGCAGCACAGGCAGAAGCTGATGCAAATGCGAAGATTAACAGTTCAATTACTGACCAGTTGATCCGCATGAAAGAGGCTGAGGCAAGACTCAAACATGGATGGGTAACAGTACAGGGCAGCGACACTGTTGTTACAAAAGATGCTGACAAAGACAGCAAGTAGAAAAAGAGCATGGGCAGGAATTAATTTCCTGCCTTTTGTATATGAAAGGTGGCATTTATGGCGATTAAGCTTGCTGACGAGATTATTGAGGAAATAAAGAACAGACAGCTAGCTGCTGTAACAGATATGTCTGTAGACGGTGAGGAATATGAACGATGGCTATATGAAGAAGAAAAGAAGAAAAAGGATAATAACATATATTTATGAAATCAAGAATAGAAAAATGACGAATTCTTCATCGCTATTAAAGATGAATACTGGCACAATATAGAATAATATTGTTAAAGGGTATAGCTGTTAACTATACCCTTTTTCTTATTCCATATTCATTGTTCTTAATTCATCCGGCAACACAAAATCAGCATATCTGTACAATTTGTTGAGATACTCAATTTGACACTTCATGCGTTCTTCATCGTTCTTATATTCCCCATTCAGCAGGAGTGCTGACTTTGACAGAAACTCTATAATTTCGTCTGTAAAAATAATAGCATATGTATCGTGATAATGAAAACCCATTGTCCATGCAATATAGTTTTTCAGATAATATTTGTTCATAATCTGTTTAATTTTTACATAGTTGTAAGGCTGCACAATTGTGTAGTATCTATTATTTGCTGTCAGCACACGGCATGGATGGTCAAATAATTCGTGCAGATCCTGCGGCAGACTGTTTTCATCGTGTATATATGGCACGAAATATTTGATGCCAAGTTTGTCTACCAACGAGAGATATATCTCCTGATTGCAGTCACTTACATTTTCTGTATAATCTACCCAGAATTCATCTGGAGTTTCAATGTCTAATTGTTGTCTCATAATATGTTCCTTTCTTTTGCTAATTTTCTTTTCTTATATAATGTGCAAAAGCTTTCATTTGTCCAAATAAATCTGCAATTCTTTTTGGACAAAACTCTTTTTGTAAATATTATATATAAAAAGATTATTTTGATGGGAATTACCGCGTTCGCAAAGTAATTTGGTATTTTCAAATTACTGACAGGTTTGCCTGCCTACAACGGAACCCATCCCATATTTATCATATAGGATTGAACAGGGGGAGAGAAAAGACTAATGGCAGAAAGATGGATACAGGATAGACATTATCTCATGGTACTTTTTGACGATAAAGACAGAGCAAAAAGGCTTGGTGCCAGATGGGATTTTGAAAAGAAGAAATGGTATTATACGGGTAATGATGGCAGTCGGTTTGCCGAATGGATACCGCCTGAGGCAGCAAAGGTATCAGATTTGTCAGAAGAGCAGCAGCAAATGATTGCGCTTGCAAAAGAGGGCAGGAATGTACTTGTTGATGCATGTATTGGAAGCGGAAAGACAACTACAATCCAGACTCTCTGCAATGAGATGACTGGCAAGCAGATACTATATCTTACCTACAACAGGCTTTTAAAAGTGGATGCTAAGAGCAAGATTACTGAAAGCAATGTAACTGTTACTAACTATCATGGTTTTGCTTCCATGATACTCAGAAATGCAGGCATATCTTCAGGTGTTGCTGAGCTCATACAGACTCTGCTTGCAAACAGTGAGAAGATTGTCATTCCAAGATATGACCTTTTAGTTATTGATGAGTATCAGGACATTGACAGGGAAATTTCAGAGATGCTTGAGTGTATTAAGGATCAGAATCCCGGCATACAGATTGTTGCTGTTGGCGATATGAAGCAGAAGATTTATGACAAGACAACACTTAATGCTGCAGAATTCATCAGTGATTTTCTTGAAGATTTTGAGAGAGTGTCGTTTACGCAATGTTTTCGTTTATCTGCACCTCTTGCAGCACGTCTTGGACGTATATGGGAGAAACCCATTAACGGCGTAAACAAAAACTGTACAGTTAGAACAATGGCACTGGATGATACCGTCAGTTTTCTTGCTTCCCAGAATCCTGCTGACATATTATGTCTTGGCAAGCGTGACGGACTGATGGCATCAGTGTTAAATGAGCTGGAAAGAAATTATCCAAGCCGTTTTAATAAAAGGACTGTTTACGCAAGCATTAATGACAGGGATTCCGGTGGAGCAACAGAGCCCACAAAATCAACTGCTATTTTCACAACATTTGATGGCAGCAAGGGACTTGAACGAAAAATCTGTGTGGTATTTGATTACACTCTTGATTACTGGTCATCAAGAAGTCTTGCACCTGACACTAAATATGAGATACTCAGGAATATTTTCTGTGTTGCAATGAGTAGGGGGAAACAGCAGATAATCATTGTCGCCAATGGTCCAAATCAGGTATTGTCTGAGGATATATTGTCAGTACCATTTAAGACAAGAAAAGAATATTTAAGGGCATTTCAGGTAAGCGAAATGTTTGATTTTAAATATGATGAGGATATTGAGGATTGTTATTCGTTAATAAGAAAACGCAAAATAAGGCGTTCTGACAATACGATTATTAACATTGATTCAACTGACTGCATGATTGATTTGTCGCCGTGCATAGGCATTTATCAGGAAGCCAGCTTTTTCAAGAAGTATGATATTATGCAGCAGATAGAATATGTAAAGGATTTTCATGATGACAAAGCGCTACTTCAGCTGAAACCTGGTGCAACTATGGAAGACAAGGTATTACTCCTTACTGCATATGAGACCAAGCAGGACAGATATTACTGTCAGGTAAAGCCGCCATTTATTACAGATGAACAGACTGAAGCTATTCACAAAAGACTTGCCACTGAGTTTACTGGTAACGAAAACGTGCAGCAGGACTTTACCATGAACCTTTCTGACGCGTCAGGCGTACCATATTGCATCTGTGGACGGCCGGATGTTATCAAGAACAAAACTGTATTTGAACTTAAGTTTGTCAGTGAACTGGAACACAAACACTTTTTACAGTGTGCTGTTTACATGGTAGCATTTGGTCTGAAAAGGGGAATTCTTTGGAATGTAAAAACCAATGAACAGTATTCAATATCAATACCTGACGAAGAGATGTTTATTCAGGCAGTGATGAAAACTGTTACCAAGGGATCTGCAAAGAGAGCATACATTGAGACATGTTACTGTGCAAAAAAGGCATCGTAACAATAATAAAGGGAGCAGCATTATTTGCCGCTCCCTTTATTTGTTTACTTATTCACATCGTCCCATACAGACTTGACATTATCCCAGATGTTCTTATATTTGTCATACAAGTAATCCGGGATGGTGAGTTCACCGATAAATGCATTATTAAAAGCACTTTCATTGAGATAAACATGGCCGTCAGGATTATCTGCAAAGGTCAGCACGTCGATATTAGATTCTATGAACGCGTTTTCACTGATCATTACATTCTTCCATGAAGCAGTTGCTGCAATATTCAGGTTCTTAATATAACACTCAACAAATGCACATTCATCTACATTCCAGACTTTATCCGGCAGGATAATTTCTGTCATGTGTTGACTTTCACCGCATCTGTAAAAGATATAAGGTGCAAAATACTCAATGGAACTTTCTGATAAGTCTGCCAGCTTAAGGTTTCTGCACTTATAGAAAGCATTCATATCAAGAGTTGTACAGCATTTTGACAGTTTGACTGATGTGAGTCCGCTGCATTCAAAAGCACTTCCGCCAATGTTAACTGCGGATGAAAGATCAACCTGCTTGAGACTGTTTGCACCATAAAACGCATATTTACCCAGCTGAACAATCTTGTCTGCATTATTTACCTTTTTAAGGGTTGTACAGTTCATGAACATTCCGTCTGGAACCACAAATTTTTTTGCAGGAAGTGTTACTTCTTCAAGATTATAACAGTCCCTGAAACATTCAGCTTCTACAAACTCTACTGAGTCCGGAAGAGTAATACTCTTAAGCCCAGATTCGGAAAAAGCCTGTCTGCCAATTGTTTTCAGTTTCTCAGGCAGGGTAATCTCTGTCAGCTGTTTTGCCTTAAAGAATACCATGTTGTCTATTTTCTTAACATTCTCTGGAATTGTGAATTCCTTTAAGGCTGTATCCGCAAACGCAGCAAAACCAATAGAGGTAATTTTGTCAGTCATTCCTGTAAACAGAACTTTTTCAAGACTGCTACATCGTGAAAACAGTTTTATTGGGATTTCTTTGACATCCTGTGGGATGTTTGCACCTCTTACCTCAATAACAGCTTCTGTCAGCTGACGACAGTTATCGAAGACTTTTTCTGTTCCCTCAATGGAATTCAAGTTTTCTACAGTGATGTGTTTTATTCCACATCCTGAGAAAGCACTGTCGTTGACACGGATATCCTTTGGCAGAATATCAAAATCAAGAGATTCGCATCCCGAGAAGCCACCTTTGCCAACAGTCTTGATGCTACGAAGGTCAATGTTTTTAAGACTTTTACAGAGCTTGAAACATATGTCCGGAACCTTTATGTCCGTTCCTTCAAACGTAACAGCTTCAAGGTTCTTGCATTCATCAAACATTGCCATTGTAAGCGGAAAATTTGCAGGGATTGTTACCTGATGCAGCTGTGAGTTTGCAAACACATATGAACTAACGTAATCAGGGTGTTCCGGCAGGTCCACTGATTCTAATCCTGAATCTGTAAAAGCTTTAATACAAAGACGCTTAAGATTTTTTGGAAGATGAACCTTTTTTAGCTTTTTACATCCGAAAAATGCCTGATCTTCAATAGCTTCAACACTTTCAGGAATGATAACTTCCTCAAGGCTTGTACATCCAATGAATGTATTGGTTCCAATCGTTTTGAGTCCCTCTGGCAGCACTACCTTGATTATGTTAGTCTTGTTGGAAAATGCTGTTGCCTTTATCTTGGTTACATTCTCTGGCACAACAACTGTACCTGTAAGATTACACTCATATAGAACATTATTTTCTATAACGAATTCATCCATTTTGCTGCTAACTGTACCTGTTTTAATAATGTTTACTTTCATATTTTTATATCCTCCTTTATTTTTTGTTTAATATGAAAATTAGTTACAGGATAAATATGAGTTTTGATGGAAGATGAGCAAAAGGGTATAGTAAAAACGAAGAGTTCATGATATAATAACTATAGAAACGGAAAGTATTAATTTTGTCCAAACTGAATATAGGGTAAAGCTATTCATAAAAATAAATATTTGCTATATAGTAAATGTACAAACTCCATCTTAATTACGTAGTTAATAACATAAATTAAGAAAGGAGATAACAATATGGGATTAACAGAAGATGAAAAGAAGGCAAGAGTTGCAAAACTTAGACCCATTGACGATGTTTTCTTTGAGGTGCTGGCTCAAAATCCAAAAGTCTGTCAGGAAATCCTAAGGGTAATACTGGAGGATGATAAGCTCGTCGTAAATGACGTGATTACTCAGAACAGTGAGCGTAACATCTATGGCAGGTCAGTGAGATTGGATGCATTGTGTACATTAGGTACAGGAGAAAAGTGCAACATTGAGGTACAAAGGTCTGATAATGATGATCATTTAAGACGCGCTCGTTTTAATGCTTCAGTTATCACAGCCATTAACTCAGATCCGGGAACCAAGTTTGAGAATGTCAAAGATGTATGTATTGTTTACATCTCCCAGTTTGACGTGTTCAAACAGGGTAAAACGATATATCATGTTGACAAAATGATCAGGGAGACTGGAACATATGTTGATGACGGATTAAGAGAAATCTTCGTTAATACAGCTGTGAATGATGGAAGCGATATATCAGAGCTTATGTCATGTTTTTTAGCTGAAAGAGTTGACAATCCTAAGTTCCCTGAACTATCAAATGAGGTGAAGAGACTAAAAGAAACGGAAGGAGGTCTCGATGTTATGTGTGATGTTATGGAGAAATACAATCAGGAAGCCGTTGATAAATTCGCAGTTGATGCAATTAGGAGAATGGCGAAAAATGGAACGTCAGTTAAGGATCTAGCAAATGGATTCCAAAAAACAGAAGCAGAAATCGAGGCTATCCTTGATTCTTCTGAAGATTAAAAACTAAATAATGTAATCAGAAAGACGTCTTATTAACGAGGCGTCTTTTTTTATATTATAAAAAACAGAGCCCCTTGTAAAAAGAGACTCTGTTAACAGTTTACTGTATCTTATCAATAGCATCCTTGAACCTGTCATACATATGATCAGGTATAGCAAGTTTGCCAACCTCTGCATTTTCAAACGCAAGAGGATGAACGGCTGTTTTTGTCAGGCAATTAGTGTCATCAGCAAATACTAATTCATTAATAAATGATTTGCCGAAAGCATTGTTATCTACATATGTACCTGCGTTTACGACAAGTTTGTTGATCTTTGCTCTAAGAAAACAGCTACTGTCAAAAGCTATAATATCCTGAGGGAGCTGAATATCCTTTAATCCTTCACAGAAGTAGAAGCACTGGCAAGGAATTTCTCGTATTTTGCAGGCTTTCATGTCTACTGTCTGAAGATTATTGCAGCTTGAAAATATTGCTGTTCCAAGGTTTACAAGTCTGTTAGAAAAAATAGCTTCATGAATGCCTGTATAAGCAAATGCCATATGTCCCAATGATTGCAGCTTACTGAAATCAAATGTTTCCAGATTTTTGCAATTATAAAATGCCTGTTCGCAAACAGTGTCTATGTTCGGTGCATTTATCGTTTTTAAACTGCAGCAGCCTTCAAAAATTCCTGATGGAATTTTGGTAACTGATTCCGGCAGGACAACTTCTGTTAACTCTTTACAGTCAAGAAATGCATATTCTCCAAGCCTTTTTGTCTTATTGGAAATAACAATGTCTTTTAATCTGCTTTTTGCAAACGTCATTGTACCTATCTGCTTGAGGCCTTCAGGCAGATGAATATTTTCAATGCCACTGTCGTAGAAAGCTTCTTTGCTGATCGTTTTGATTGCGTCAGGCAATGAAATTGTATTCAGGTTTTTCGTTCCCTTGAACGCAGCAGCTTCGATGACAGTCAGGTTTTTGGTGTGTCCTGTAAAAATGACTGTTTGTAAATTTTTACATCCTTTAACCAATGCGCTTGATACGGATGTTGGTCCGTCAGCAACATTAATTGTCAGCTTTTTCAGAGATTTACAGTCGGCAAATACCCTGTTGCAGACTTTAGAGATGTCTTCAATGACTACGTCTGTAGCACCTGATTCCTCAAATGCACTTACTGCAACAAATGTATCAGCTGGGATAGTGCTTACTGACAGATTTTGGCATCTGCGGAATGCTTCATCTTTTATGAGAGCAGCCTTTGTTATATCAATTTCTGTCAGATTAATACAGTCACCGAAGCAACTTTCCGGAATTGTGATGTGGTTGCCAAGAAGATTAACGCTGCGAAGCTTCTGGCATCTTTCAAACATTGTTGGAGTGAGAGTGAAATCTTCAGGAATATCAATTGTCTCAATGTCTGTTCCGGCAAATACTTCACCTCCAGTTCCTAAGCTAACTTTCTCTGGAAGAGTCAGGTGCTTAATACCCGCGTCATAAAACGCATAGTCGCTAATCTTCTTCATCGTTTTGGGCAGTATAACTGTCTCCAGAAGAAAGCATCCTTTGAAAGCTCCGTGGCCAATAATTTTGAGTGTCTCTGGGAAATTGATTTTTTTGAGCTTGGTGCAAAAATTAAAAGCGTTAGCATCAATAGTCTCAATTCCCTCTGGCAGAACAACTTCTTCCACATCAGTTTCTGTGAAACAGTCTCTGTCAATAGTCTTTATGCCTGTTGGAATAGTAACTACTTTTTGGCCGTTTAATGCACACTCAACAAGTGTGTCATTATCAGTTGTAAACACTGGTTCCCGTTTACAAGTTTCTCCTTTGACATATCCTTCTGTTTTAATAATTTGTAATTCCATATTATTTTTCCTCCTTTATTGTTATTTTTTAATATGATTACAGAATAAATATGAGTTTTGATGGGAGATAAGCAAAAAACAGAGCCCCATAAAGAGACTCTGTTAACAGTTTACTGTATTTGACTGATTGCTTCCTTAAACCTATCATACATATGATCAGGTATGATTAACCGGCCGACTTTTGCATCTTCAAAAGCTAATATGTCAACAACAGTTTTTATAAACTCATCGGTATCATCAATAAATTCTAGTTCATTGATAGATACTTTATAGAATGCATGAAAGTTAACACGCGTTCCAGCATTTATTACAAGTCTGTCAAACTTTACTGAGTCAAAGCAACTATCATCGAACTTGCAGACATTTGACGGAAGCTTGATATTTGTCAGTTTGCTGCAGCCCTCAAAACAATATAATGATATTGCTTTAAGCTTATTACAGACTGACATATCAACTGTCTGAAGATCTTTGCAGTCACAGAATGATGATACTTGAAGTTTTGTGAGCTTATTGGAAGATATTGCTTCGCGAATTCCCGTTTCTGCAAATGACATACCTCCAAGCTTTTTAATTTGACTAAAATCAAACACTTTTAATGCCTTGCAGTGGAAGAAAGCGCTGTCTCCAACGGTACTTATGCCTGATACATGTACTGTTTTCAGCTTGTGACAGGCTAGGAAAGCTTCGTCCGGGATTGCTGTAATTAACTCCGGCAGGACAACTTCTGTTAGCTTATAACAGCCGCTAAATATTTTTACGCCCAGTTCTGCAACTTTATTCGGAACAGTAATGCTTTCCAAATTGGACATTGCAAATGCGTAATTGCCTATTTGTTCAAGGTTTTCAGGCAGATGGATGTTCTTAATACCGCTATCATAGAAAGCATATTTTTCAATCAGACGAATATTGTCAGGCAGACTGATTTCTGTCAGCATTTCTGTGCCCTCAAATGCTGCTTTTTTGATGCTTAACAGGTTCTCAGTGTGTCCTGTAAAAATGACTGTCTGCAAATTTCTGCATTCACGCACCAATTCTTCAGGTATGGACAATCCGTTAGCAGCTTCAAGTCCATCAGCAACATTAATTGTCAGCTTCTTCAAAGAATTACATTCAGCAAAGGCTCCTTTGCCGATCTTTGAAATGTCTTCAATAGTTACGTCTGTAACACCTGTTTTCGAAAACGCATATGTTTCGACATAAGCATGGGCGGGAATAGTGCTTACTGATAGGTTGTAACACTTAAGAAAGGCAGAGTCTTTTATAGATAAGGCTTTGTTTATATCTATCTCTGCCAGACTGGTACAGTGGTAGAAGCATTTTTCTGGAATAGTCACCTAATCTGCTTCAAAATTGACGGCGCGAAGATTTTGGCAGATAAAGAACATGCTCTTGCCAAGAGTAAAATCCTTCGGAATATCAATGGTCTCAATTTTAATGGAACTGAATGTGCTGACTCCTACTAATGTCGCTCTTTTTGGCAGGACCAGCTTTTTAATGCCTGTATCATAAAAGGCATAATTACCCAGCTCAGCAAGTGTTTCTGGAAGAATAACTTCTGTAAGCAGATGACAATTTAAAAAGACTCTGTCTTTTATGACATTAAGTGTTTCTGGGAAGTTAATCTTTTTAAGCTCAGTACAGTTTGCAAATGCACAGGGCTCAATGCGTTCAATTCCTTCCGGCAGAATTATTTCTTCTACATCAGTTCCTGTAAAACAGTCTTTTCCAATAGTCTTTATGCCTGTTGGAATTGCTATCTTTTTGCGACCATTTGGTGTGCACTTAATAAGTATGTCGTTATTGATTGTAAATACTGGTTTCTGCTCACAAGGTTCCTTTTTTGCATATCCTTCTGTTTCTTTGATTATTAATTCCATATTATTTTCCTCCTTTATATAATTGAATATGAAATAAAAGTTACAGGATAAATATGGATTTTGTTTTGGACAAAACTGGATTTGTAAATACTATATATATAAGAATTAGACTGTATAGCCAAAGTAATTTATACATACACAAGGAGGGCGTTATTATGCCAGAAACACAAAGACCACAGATTAGCACCATGATAACCAGAATGGACATCAATCTACTGACAGAAAAATATGGATCCAATGTAATTGCTCCAGACAATGATTATGTGTTTGGAATGTGCAGAAGTCTTGAGGACTGTATTGAACCGACAGACAGCGATGAATATGCTGATATTGTCACAATGGTTAAGGATTATTATGCAGCAGAGTATTTAAGAACTCTTATAAGACGCATCGCGGGAGTCAGATACGAAGATGCCAAGAGCCAGAAAGAATTCTGCAATAAGTGCCGCAAGTTATATTTTATTACAGTTGATGAGGACAATAATGATTTCTTATATGACATTCCTAACTGCAAGGACATCAGTTTTAAACATGAATTTGTTAACTGGAATGAGCTGAACACGAAATCACCGTTTCTTGGACTTCTTGTCATGATGGCTTCATATACTGCTTCGCAGCCTGCCATGCACATGGCTTCACATTGGGAGGAGAGAATGGCGGACGCTTATGATGACGATGTTAACGCTATTGTTAATCAGATCTGGGCAAAGAGATTTCGTTTTGAGGATGTCAGCGATGTTGACAAGACGCTTACATGTTTAGGTGTTTATGCTGTTGATGAAAATGGCCAAAAGATTACTTCGGCAGTCCCGTTACATTACATTGATGATGGCGATGATTTGTTTTCCGGCATTACTGCTGATGATATTACACGCGTGCCAATTAGCATTGTTGCCGAGGGAATACTTGATACGCTTAATAACTTAAGCATGCAGATTGGTGTGGAACCTCTGATTAATTTCTACAACATTATTGAGGAAGCAAAGGGAGAAGATGATCTCTGCGATGGCGACTGTAACAACTATGATCGCTGCGAAAATTGTGCTGACGATGAGTCAGAGTTTGACGAGGTTGATGACTAACAGGTTTATTGCAAAGAGGGAGCCTTTTGCGAGGCTCCTTTTTTTTACTGGCGGTGAAAGGAGAGTATTATTTTGAGGAAAGGTCAGGAGAAACTGATTAAAAGGGCAGAAGAACTGCTGCCAAAAGAATTTGTGGAAAAACTCATGGACGAGTCATTTACAATTGAGCAGCTTGAATCATTATTCCGCTGGATGCTTTTGTTCAAAGACTGTCCGGAAATACTTGATGACTGGGATGCTTTTTGCCAGGATGCATTTTCTTTCAAGCATATATGCGCAACAACAGGAGACTGGCGGCGGACGCATGAGCTCTGTACTTACATGAGAGAAAAATTTCATGACTGCAGATATCATGTCATGAATTATTACTGGCAGGCATTTGCTCACAGGATATATTTTGCGAAAAAGGATGACCAGTACTTATTCAACAAGGATGATATGACACATATTCTTGATTATATACGTGACCATATTCTTTGCAACGATTATTCTGATTGCAAGTCGAGTGAAAACTTTTTAGGAGTTTCTGATGAGTTCAGTGATTACAGTGACTTTATGTATAAATTTATAAAAGTAAATTCTGGCATAGGGTTTGCGCTGGTATTAATTGAAGAAGGCACATGTTCTAAAGACATGGATGAAATCTTAAGGATTATACGGCTTACGTCTCAGATGGTTAACGGTGGCATGGAAGTGAGGGCACGGTGTTATATTAAAGCAGGCATTACTGACGAAGAGTGGATTCAGTACGAACAGATGATTGAGAATAATGTTTTTAACAGGAATATTGTGGCAGCAGAAATTGCTTTCAAATATTATCCGGGCTTTAAGGATCTTATTGACAGCATTATGGAAAGAAATGATGCATCCTTATATTTCATCAGTAACGAGCTGGGTAACGGTTACAGCAGTGGACGTATAAATTTTACTAACACTGAGTTTGTCGAGCCGATCTTTAATACATGTACTAAGCTTGACTGCGCGGAATTTGGCAGCGAAAATATTGTGTCTGTTAATGAGCCAGCCATAGAGTTTTCATGGAAGATTACTTTCTCAGGAATATTCTTAACGTTTAGAAAATACGAAAGCACTGCCATATATAATGCACATTCGCGGGATGACTACAATTATGGAGATGAACCATTATATTCGTGCCGACATGATGGACGCACTAAATTGGCTAGAACATATCTGTTTACGAATGATTATAACGTTCTTATGCAGATTCCATCAGGAAAATGGGTACCAGCCGGTTTTCATACAATTAACAATGATGTCAGAAAGGGATGCGGCCTTATAGGAACTATATTATCGTGGTTCTTTCAGCGTATTAAAGATGCAAAAGAATGTGTGTGGAAAGACATTATGGCATATTCTGTTATGGATTATGACCTGCTACCAGCATTCACTTGCAACGAGATTACTGCCGGACACACCCTTAATGAAGTAATGAATGCCCATTATAAAAATGCAGGCTTTATCGACTGGAGCAGATGTGACCTGCGCCTTGGGTATCTCATTATGCAGGCCCTGCCGCTTGTTAATGAAAAAAGCAGAAACTTTCTGCTGGCAAACAAATATATGAGTTTTGAAGAATTCATGAAAACCTACTGTGTTCATGCCAAGAGAATTTACATTGATCCGGAAATAAAAAGAGTGGATTCAAGACGTTATGTTGTTAAAAGGTTTTTATCTGAAATCATTCAAAAGCGAGTTGGTGCTGACATAGACCCAATTATTTATGATTATATTGATATGTCAGAAATGTTGCACAGAAAGATTTCAATCATGTTTACATCTGAAAAGAAGGTTAATGATGCGCATGATGATCTGGCGAAGGAGCTTACGGCTAAAAACACTCCAAATGTAAAGGTTCCCAAGAATTCAAAGTTTAATCGTCTTGCAAAGCTGCTGCCAGATGATATGGAATGGATTAAATCTAAAAGGAGACTTGTTCGAGAAGGCAGCGAAATGCACAACTGTGTTGCCGAATATGCGAATAAAATCAACAAAGATTCCTGCGCTATATATTCATTTATGTATAACAATAAACGGTACACGATAGAATTTGTTACATATAAAAACAGATATTCCATTAAGCAGCTCTATGGCGTCTGCAACAGCGAACCGGAAGCGGGCGTTGAGGATTACGTAAAAGGCTTTTTAGCGGAATAATTGTAAAAAGAGTATTAGTTACAGACTGATACTCTTTTTTTTTATGTTTATTGACAGGATTATCTGTCAGCGGGAAAGACTGGTATCAAGAATATATGATACCAGATAACTGCATATAGTATCAGCAATAAGCAATACTGTTTACAATTAAATGGTATCAAGAATATATGATACTAATTAATTTGCTGACAAGGGTGGGCAGTATTATTGGTATCAGTAATATATAATACCGGATTATTACGGACAGTATTAGCTATGTATGATACTAATTGCTGACGAATGGTATTGCCAACATATGATACTTTTTAAGGAACAACTGTCAGCAGGATAATTGGTATTAAACATGTATGATACTGAATGATTGTAAACAGTATTAGTATATATGTGATACTTTTTGAAAATATATGGTATCAGCAATATATGATACTAAATTATTTGCTGACAAGAGTACTAATATAAAGAAAATTAGTATCAGCATATATGTAATACTATTTTAATAGGAAGAAACTGGTATCAATATATATGTGATACCAGATAGCTGTAAACGGTATTACTAATATATGATACTAATTGTTGGCGAATGGTATTACTAATATATGATACTTTTTAAAGAATGATTATCAGCAGGATAATTGGTATCAGGTATGTATGATACTAAATGATTGCAAACGGTATTAGTATATACATAATACTTTTTAAAGGTGTTTGGTATCAGCAATATATGATACTAAATTATTTGCTGATAGGATAGCTTGTTAACGGTATTACTATATACATGATACTAATTGCTGGCAAAATAGTATTACTAATATGTAATACTTTTCTGGGATATTTGGTATTAGTAATACATGATACCGGATAATCTGGTATCAAGAATATGTGATACCAATTAATAGCAAACAGTATTAGTATATACATAATACTTTTAAGCCAGTCTGGTATCAGACATGTGTAATACTATTTTAATAGGAAGAAACTGGTATCAGCATATATATGATACTAATTGATTGCAGATGGTATTAGTATATATGTAATACTTTTTGAAGGTGTATGGTATCAAACATGTGTGATACTAAATAGCTTGTTATGAGAATATTTGCTGACGGTATTAGTAATATATGATACTAATTGGCAGCAGATGGCATTAGTAATAGGTAATACTTTTCAGGGATATTTGGCAGCAGTGAGTTTGGTATCAAGCATATGTGATACTAAATAACTGTAAACGGTATTAGTATATATATAATACTTTTTGAAAATATATGGTATCAAGAATATATGATACTAAATAACTTGCTGCGAGGGTATTTGTTAACACGCGGAAGCAGTATTTATTAGTGAGAAATGACTTGTTAAGGATTATTACGGGGAAACAGGCATTGGTTAAGGGATTATTGGCAGGAGATAAGTGTAATCAGAATAAATGCTAGGGGAAATCTGGCAAGAAGATATTTTGTTACGAGTTAATTGCACACGAAAAACACTGTAAACACTAGGAGTTAAGGAAAATTAAGGGATTAAGAAGACTTTGTGTGGAAAGATACTGGTAACAAGAGGATTGTTGCGGAGAGAGGCGTGTTAAATATTAACTTTTGGGGAGTTAACTTAATACCAAACTTATTATTTTACAAGAGGGCTTAGGCAGGGAGCTGTCAAAATAATAAGTCAGGGAACTTTCTTATCAGGGAAGTAATTTGGGACAGAAAAGATTAAAAAACATCAACTGCTGAGAAGTAATTGCTGACGGATAGGTGTTGACGAGAAAGATGCCTAGAAGAAGGGTAAAGAAAAATAGTAGTATACACGCTACTACTTTTAAAATAGTAGTAGATTTTTATCTACTTCTTTTAAATTTGTCTAAAATCCATATTTGTATCACATTAAAAAAGGATAATTAAAGAGGTGATAAAAATGGGTGGAACAGCTTCTATTAGAATTGTACCAATTCATTCAAAAACAACTATACAGAGAACAGAATTACATAATGAACGAAAAGAAGGAGACCTCACCGGTAAGCATATAGACAAAAACAAAATCATACATAATAAGACTCTCATTGGCAGTGCAAACGATGACTTTTATAGAAAGGTTGTAGAAAAGATAACAGAACAGGAGTTCACAGATGACGGATGGAATATTTCAGAATCAGCATTTAATAAGGAAAACTTAAGGTTTGCAAATGGCAGAAAGGTACGGTCAGATGCAATTCTTGCAGCAGAAGCCATAGCTCATTATCCCGGTCAGATGAATATAACCGAAATGGGAGACCGTTATCCTGCTAATCCGGATGAATTTCAAAAGTGGCAGGACAACACTATTGAATTTTTGCAGAACAAATTCGGTAAAGAAAATGTTATCAATGCGGTTTTGCATATGGACGAAAGCTCACCGCATATCCATGCAATAGTGGTTCCAATGTGTAAGAATAAAAATAATGAGAATACGCTGAAATTTTGTCATTATGTTGATGGAAAGAAAGGCTGTGCACAGCTTCAGACTGAATATGCAAAAGCAGTTGGTTACGAACGCGGTGTCAGCCAGCAGAATGTAAACTATCAGAGTATCAAACAGGCAAGGGCGATACTTACTCAGAGCGTAGGTGCCGAACTGCCGCCAGTTGAAAAAAGAGAGTCAGCTAAAGAATACCGTGAAAGGATAAACCCTGAATATGAAAAGGTGAGAGTACAGAGAGATGTAGCGACTGCTGATGTTAAGAAATATAAGAATGTTCAGAAACAGGCTGCTAAAAAGGATCAGATTATTGAGTCACAAAAACAGCAAATTGATGACTTAAACAAGCGTTTAAAGATTGCTGAAGCTGAAGCACTGAAATATAAAGAGGAAAAGGAAATGGAAAAACTTGGCATGATGATAAGCGACAATACCCAAGAAGAGAATGAACTTTATTACAGGCTTCAGAGAAACTATATTACTCTTGGTGAAAAGTATGTTATGGAACACAGCAAGACTCAGGATATTATTGACAAAGACAATGATGGTGTTGACGACAGGATTACAGGTTTTAGGGATGAAGACCATGATGGCATTGATGACAGGTATGAAGAACCAGAGGATATTGATAATTAAAACAGCATTTAATTTGAGAACTGCTATTTTTAGCAGTTCTTTTTTTTGCTGAAATTTTTCTAAAACTCATATTTATTATAGTCATATTAATTAAATAAAAAAAAGGAGGAAAAATATTATGGCTAATAAGTGGTTAAAGAAAAGTGCTATCCCGGAACACATTTCTGAGATAGTAAAAGAAAGAACAGGCATGAGTGAGCAGGAGCTTCTAAATGATGTAAAAGTTTATCACATCAATAATATGCAGGAAGCAATTGTTATATTCACAAATGCTGCTATCAAACGTGAAATGATAGTATTTCACACAGATTACGATGGTGATGGTATTAATTGTGCAAACATTGCACGTAACCTTGCCAGCATCCTTGGAATAACAGACTCTGTGAAAGTAGTTGTTCCCAGACGTTTTTCAGACGGCTATGGCGTACAGGTTCGTCATGTTGAGGCCTATGCAGAATGGGGATGTAAAGTTCTTATTCTTGCAGATAATGGTATTGCTGCCATTGAGCCTGTAAAGAGAGCAAAAGAATTAGGAATGAAAGTAATCATTCTGGATCATCATGAGAAATTCGTAAATGACCAGAAAGAAGTAGTACTTCCTGATGCAGATGTTCTCTGTGATCCGCATGTAACTGGTGCAGATTTCGTAGATTACTGCGGTGCTGGACTCATGTACATATTCGCAAATTCAATTGTGAGTACATGCCCATGGCTCAGCGATGGAGCTAAAGAAAAGTTCCATGCAGTAACAAGTGTATATGCTGCCATTGGTACAATTGCCGATGTTGTTTCTCTTACAGGAGAAAACAGACGTATTGTAAAGGCCGGTATCAAAAATGCGCTTGCAGGCAGAGCGTCAACAGGAATGATGGAGCTGCTTAAAGATGCAAACATGCTTGACCGCATAACTGCACCTCAGATGGCATTTTTCCTGTGCCCAATGTTCAATGCATACGGCCGTCTGGATGATGGCGGTTCAGCAGAAGTCTCTGATGCAACATCTTATATGGGTGTGCATGATGAATCTATTGAAAATGACTGCCAGACTATCAAAGATAAAAATGAGGAGCGTAAGAAACTTGCAGAAGAGGCTTTTGCTAGAGCGGTTGATTACATCAACACTAATAACCTGCAAAATGAGCGTTTCATTGTTTTTGTTGATGAAGACGGTTCTATTGGAATCAATGGACTTACTGCTGGCAAGCTTACAGAAAAGTACCGCCGCCCAAGTATTGTTGTCAGTCCTACGATTGATGATAATATCTTAAAGGGTTCAGGTCGTTCTCGTTACTGGGCAAATCTCAAAGAGATACTTGATCAGAGCAATGAGTTCATTGAGAAGTACGGCGGACATCCGGGTGCCTGTGGTATTACATTGACAAGAGATAAAATCAATGATTTTATCAAAGCTGTTAATGACCTCACCCCTGAAGCTCCTGCGGAAGAACAGTCTGATATAATCCTTTATGACAAGGAATGCAGAGTTGTAAATCTCCGTAAGATGTTTGAAGAGACTGAGAAATACCAGCCGTTCGGTAAAGGCAATCCTGAGATCGTCTTCAGAATTGATGATATTGACATCGTTGGCAAAAAGCGTTACAGAGCTGAAGGTGTTGACTATTATCAGTTCATGGGAGCTAATAAGCAGCATGTAAAACTGTTTGCAAATGGCTTCCAGCTCATCTGGTTCGGTGGAGCAAAAGAGTACAAGAAAATGGGTTGTCCTCTCAAGGTATCCGTTCTTGGAACACTTAATGAGAATGTCTATGTGCCTGATCGTGAAGCAATACCTCGTAAAGAGTATCGTACTTTACAGGTTCAGGTTACAGACTTAAAGCCTGCTGATACTGGTGATAAATCTGAATGGCAGAACATTCCGGATGAAATCGCTGACTGGATGTAAAATTAAAATAAGGTGCCTTTATGGTGCCTTATTTTTTTTGTTGATTTTGTATATTGACACAAGATATAGTTTTTTTTGTAAAAATATCACTATATTTTGAAAATTAACTTGACATTTAATGCGGTATCAGCTATAGTAATACTAGAAAAGCTAGAAATTTCTACACAATAGTTAATAGAAGATAAAGAGGTTCGACTTAGCCAGATAAATAAGCCAATCGAAGTTGTCGATTATAACAGCTATTACTGGTGCATTTGCTCATGTAACGTCATCGGTCAGAGCGATTAGCAAACGGCATACAGTTCTTACGAAAATACATATATTCACAAACCAATTAAAAAGAAGGGTACTGGCAGGGGCCAATATCCTTCTTATTTTTATTGCTGCTGATATTTGTGATAAACGTAAAGAAAAACAAAAATCGCAATCACCATAAATAGTGGAATGATTAAATTAATCAGTGCTGTAAAAATTTCTGACACAATCAATTTCTTAAGTATAAACTTTATCAGCGCGCCAATGACATATCCTGCTCCTATGAACAGCATCATTATGGCAATCCATTTCTTTTCTATTTCCTGCATTATTATTTTTCCTCCTTTCATTGGGAATATAAACTATTCCTGATTTGGCTCCATTCCCTCATCAACTTTTGAAATATCGGAATGTGTTGACGGAGTAAGTTCGTCATAATCCCTTAAATATTCAGTAGAATACGGAGTAAGGTTCATTCGCTGATATTTGAATGGGAAAATATTATGGCATTCACTACATTCGGCTTCATCTTCAAATACCATTGTATGCAGATATCCGTCAAGGTATATAAGAGTTCCCTGCTTCAAAATGGTCAAATCCTTATCGGCTACATCTCCATAACTGTACACAAATGGATAATCTGTGTGATCTTCTTCATCTATTGAATCTTTTACAAACAGTTTACGGTTTACTGCCAGCTGATACCTTGCGTACAAATCTCCATGATCTGTCTCTCCGTGAAGAATTTTATCTGTTGGCGTACACACCCTGCCAATTACCTTTGCATGATTTGAATGTTCTGCGCGTGTATATAAATACTGGAAACCTTCTGTGTCATTATTTAAGTGTGTCACCCTGTCTACATATGTAGGATAAATTGTAGATACTGGTGTCGGAATTAAGACGGCAGTATTACATTCCGGACAAATCTTTCGTCTCATTGCATTCTGCGTTCTGAAAATGCCCTCAATTTCTATAATGTCATGTAACTTAAATTCCTTAATCTTACGAACCAGTGATGGTTCTGTTGTTGATATAAGCGGCTTATCCCATTTTGGGGATATATTACCAGCTTCATCATTTGGATTTCTCCTGACTACCCACAATTGAAATAAAGCTGATTCTACACCAGATACCGGATCTGTTGCAAATCTAGGTTCATTTCTCAACTGTCCCATGAGCAGTACAAAATTTTCTTTTGCCATATTTATCAAGTTCCTTTCTATTTTTGTTAATCCATTGGGATTTATTATAAATATGAGTTTTACAAATAAACGGCAAAAGAAAAAGGCTTTAGATAATTAATACCTAAAGCCTATTTGTTTACGCGGGAGTCTCTATCAGTGATACAAACTCATAGTGTCTGCATATGTTTTCATATGTATTGCTGTCAATACTATATGCATATGCATTTAAGTCTGCCGGTATCATCAGGTCAGTCTGAATTGTTGCCAGATACCTTGAAACAAATGCCATCTGACGGTTGTCTTTCAATACTTTCATCGGAGGCCTGCTGATTCCAAGTTCATCTTTCCATTTCTTTGCCAGCGTTTTTTCCTTAGCGGCATCATTTTCACATGCATCTATAGCTGCATAGATATTCTCTATTGAGCCATAGAAGTCAAGCAGTGGTACAGCTGTTTTCGGTCCAAGACCTCTGACACCGGGAATGTTGTCGGAAGAGTCACCCATGAGCCCTTTAAGGTCTGCAACCAACATTGAATCAACACCATGCTCGCCTTTAATGATGTCATCAGTGAAGTTAATTGCCTTGCATGGAAGACAGTCATCTTCTGAATATGACTTTCTTGCAGCTACATACTGCCATTCTTCAACTTTTCTGATGTTATACTTGATGCGCATTCGTTCAGCAGTATCAGCAGAAGTCTGCATAATCCAGACATCAATATTATCTGTTTTGAGCTGAAGATAATCATGATCCTTTGTAAGAATTTTTATCTTCATAAACGGATTTTCAAAGTGACTGGCAACAGAACCAATTAAATCATCTGCTTCGTAGTCTCCACTTTCAAGAACCATGATACCAAGTTCGTTAAGAATAGTCTTTAGTGTTGTAAACTGCTGCTGAAGACACTCCGGCTTAGGCTTTCTCTGCGCCTTATATTCAGGGTACAGCTTACGTCTGAATGTATCTCTGGTCTTATCAAACGCAACGGCCATATACTCAGGTCTATGAATACGGATGATATTCATAATATCCATGAGTGTTGAATACACACCATTTGTGTATATTCCATTTGATGTATGCAGGATTTTGTCTGCATATCTGTCGTATTTGTCATCATCCTTACAAAACTTAATCTCAGGCGGAAGATTTCCCATGAAATTAGTTGTTAACAACGATGATCCGTCAATAAGTAAAAACATAATATTTTCCTCCTTTAAATTTGTTTTATGTCTACCTAATAAAGATGGATTTTGTTTACGAATACGTTATTTACAAGAAAACTCCATATCTATTCCGTAGTTTATTAATTCATATTAAAAAAAATAAAGGAGGAAAACGATATGAATAATAAAGGATTTTCAAAAGAGGGCAGAGAAGAGTGGTATAAAACAATGGTTATATACCGCTTTATGGCCAATTATAATCTTGCAGGTGATATGGAAAAATCAAATGCCTGCTTTGATCTTTTAATAGAAAGGAGCTATTTCAAAATCGCTTTTGATAACTTTGTCTACAGACACTACGGCATCTATGGTGCTACAGAAATGCGTTTTATTTATAATGACGTGACAAAAGAGGAGTATACCGCTTCTTTGATGTCATATCTTAGAAAACGTTTCAAAACAGTTTATCCATTTGACCTGCCGGATATTCCAAAGGCATTTGACGGGCCAAATGACATTCCGCTGACGATAGACGAACTTGCAGAGCTGCCTGAGATAAACAAGTTTTATTTTAGCCACTTGCAGAAATTTATCAGAATATTTGCAACTGAATGGTGCGTTAAATATTCTGCTGAACTGGCTCAGAAAAAGTACCCGGGACTCACAACACAGCTTGGTAAAATGTATACTCGCATGAGAAAGTGGACAAATTACGCTGTTGATTTATGCGACAGTAATGATGTTATTGTTGACGCATTCTGGAATGAGTCTGGCCAGCTGTTTTCATGGGAAACCATTAATCATCTGAAAAGGATTTTTGGTTATCCTGAGGAGCCTGAATACAGTGAGAATTATATTCAGAAGAAAACTGTTATCAGAATTCGTAAAAAGGAAACAGCAGAAACTCCTTTCTTTGAGTTTATGGAGAATACTGGTCTCAGAAAAATCAGCATCACTAAACTTGAGAAAGAATTAGACCTTACCTTTGATGCACAGACATTCTTCAATAAGGAAGAGTTTAACTGTATCAAAAAGTGGTTCATGAACTGCAAGAAATCCAGAACCTGTAACGGGTATTTTGGCAAGGTTCCGAACAGTCTTATAAGAAACTATAACTGCAAAGGTCATGACCTTTTAGTCGCAGTTCTTTCTGATATGTCCGAATTTGAAGATATAAGTCCTATTGTTAAGACAATGGCAGCAGAAGGACTTAAAGTTATTGCGTAAACAAAAAAAAGAGGGACATTTACTGCAATGTCATTAAGTTAAGATGACCAATCAAGATCTTAGCATCAGAAATGATGCTAGGGTCTTTTTATTTTGTAATAAATGCTTGACATATGATTCGAAATGTGCGGCCGCTTTCGCTATTGAATGATAATGAGGTAGCGAAAGCGGCCCTTGTAATTAAGAACATCTTGATTGCAAGGAGGTAACGCATATGAGCAATTATATTAATCAAGTTTCAGATTCTCTAAAGAATCATATTTCGGAATTAGCTAACAATCCATGTTTATTTCTTCGAAACCCCAATGTCGATTTCTCTCGAAAACGGAAAATTGATTTCAAAACTTTTATAGGAATCATGATGAATTCGGGTGGAGCTACTATGAGTAAAGAACTACTTGATTTCTTTGATTTTAACAAAAATACTCCGTCTGTGTCAGCATTTACGCAACAACGTTCAAAAGTACTTCCAGAGGCTTTTGAATATTTGTTTAAATCTTTTACGGATGACAACCTTCCAACTACTAATAATTATCATGGTTATCGTTTAATTGCATGTGATGGAAGTAACTTGACCATTGCAACCAATCAAAAGGATCCAGAAACTTTTTGGGAACGTAATCAGCATGGTTCAATTGTTAATAAACTACATCTAAATGCCTTTTATGATGTTTTGAATCGTATATACACCGATGTTTTAGTGCAAACAGCAGCGGATTACAACGAGTCTAGAGCATGTGCAACAATGATTGACAGATCGAAACTAGAGAATGTTATTCTTGTTGCTGATAGAGGATATGAAAACTATAACATTTTTGCACATGCAATTGAAAAAGGATGGAAATTCGCTATACGTGTCAAAGATAAAAATAGTAATGGAATTGCATCTGGGTTAAATCTTCCTCCAAATGATGAGTTTGATATAGATATCACTCAGATTTTTTCGAGGAAAAATACAAAGACCACAAAAAATGCAGGCTATAAGTGGATGCCTGCAAATCAAGTGTTTGATTATCTTCCACGAAAAAGTGATAAAACATACGAATTATCATTTCGTATTATTAGATTTCCTATAGGGTCTAATTCTTATGAAATAATAATTACAAATCTTGATAGAAATATTTTTGATGTAAAAAAAATAAAGGAAATCTATCATTTGAGATGGGGAATAGAAACTTCATTCAGAGAATTAAAATATGCCATAGGATTAACAAGTTTCCATGCACGAAAACCAGATTTTATTAAACAAGAAATATATGCGCGATTACTTTTGTATAACTATTGTGAAT
>OHAB01000123.1_pt1 | contig 83231 bp, 87 predicted proteins | sample 1577031 | NCBI WGS metagenome assembly OHAB01 (sample SAMEA3541477, study PRJEB24748) | human gut metagenome | biome: human gut; feature: human-associated habitat; material: faeces | place: China | collected 2012 | reverse complement strand
ATAAAATTTTCAAAGTTCTTTCATTTTAGCCTTGACTTTTTATTTGCAGGCTGTGTTATGATAAAGAAAAGATACGAAACACCAATCACTTGCAAAAAGGAGGCATCCTCATGAATATATCCACGAATGCAAGCATAAACACTTATGCAGATTCCGATTATTATAATCATTATAATATCAAAAATTCCGATGATCCAAATAAAACGGATTCCACAAACCGTCCAGGCTCCCCGGAAGAATGCCAGACCTGCAAAAATCGGAAATATGCAGATGGATCCGATGAAAATGTTTCCTACAAATCAGCCGCCCACATTGCTCCGGGTGCAGCCGGAAATGCAGTACGCGCCCATGAGGGGGAGCATGTATCCAATGCCTATACCAAAGCTTCACAGAACAACGGAAAAGTCATTTCCGCCTCCGTGTCCATTCATACTTCGGTCTGCCCGGAATGTGGACGCACCTATGTATCTGGCGGCACGACAAACACAATGATCAAATATCCGAATGAATCCAATCCCTATCAGCAGGAGCGGAAATCTCAGGACGCTCTGCGTTTCACCGGAAATAATATTGATTATGTTGCCTGAATCGAAAAAATGAACCGGCAAAAGTATTTCACTTTTGCCGGCTCATTTTTCAATAAATCCATTTCTATATTAACTGAAGAACAATTTCTTCACATCTTCCACCGGCATATCCTGACCTGTGTACAGTTTAAATGCTGCAACACCCTGCCATAACAACATGCCTTTTCCACCGATACAGGTGCATCCTGCTTCCTTTGCCTCCCGCAAAAGTTTTGTCTCCTCCGGATTGTAAACTGCATCTGCAACTACAAGTCCCGGGCGGAATGCAGACAGATCTTTCACAACACTCTGGTCATCCATCGGCTTCATTCCAACAATGGTAGCATTTGCAAAAATATCACTGGACTGGATCTCTTCCGTCATTTTTGCTGTATCTGCAATGTCATATACATTGACCACACACTCCGGTACTGCTTTCCGAATCTTTTCTGCGGTCTGTAAAGTGCGCTCGAAAAATGCATCTTTGATATTGAAAATCGAAATCTCACGTGCTCCGTCTAATGCACACTGTACCTGAATTGCAGTCGCTGCTCCACCGCCTCCGGCTACTGTAATTTTCCTGCCTTTGATCTCAATTCCATGATCTCTTAAGTTATGGACAAATCCCTCGCCATCTGTAATATATCCGGTCAGTTTTCCGTTATCATTGACAATCGTATTGACTGCACCGATGATCTGCGCCGCCGGGGAAAGTTCATCCATATACTTTGCTGCCTCTACCTTGTCCGGCATCGTCACATTGCACCCGCGCATATTGAATGTTTTCATCGCCGCGATCGCATCTTTCACCTTATCTTCTTTTATATCAAATGCCACATAGGCATAATCAAGACCAAGTTTTTCAAAACTGTAGTTATACATTGCAGGTGAACCTGAATGTCCGACCGGTGATCCAATCAATGCCAATAAACCTGTGTGACCTGAAATACGTTTTTCCATGCTAACCCTCTCCTTGTTTCGCTTTCTGTATTTATCAAACATGATATACGTTTTTTTGCGGATTGGCAAGCACTTTTTTCATTTAAAGCATTAAAGTTTCTTTTGTAATATCCCAGCGGAACAGACTACCCTATTTTATTACAATACCCTGTCATTTTCTAAAATGAACGGGCTTGCACATTCGCCGGTAGTATCTACATCATAGCACCTCATCAGATATTCTTTTAACTGATTCCTGTCTTCAAAACGGATGAGCTGATATGGCAGCTCAAATGAAATTTTTTCAAAGAAAAGAATTTCATTTCCTGTATCCAGCAGCACCCCTGCATGTCCGGCAATCAGACTGTTCTCATTCTCGTCGATATGCGAATGAAGATATACTGTGATCAGGGACAACTTACTCTCCTCGTCAAATGTCACACCCGCTTTTTCCCAATATTCTCTCTGCACCCCGATCTGCTTCTTCGTATCTGTTGATGCGTCAGTTTTTATCTCAGAGAAAACAGTTTCAAACTTTTCTCTTTCCTCTGCCGTAAAAAGCTCTCCTGCATCAAGCGCTGCCTCATCCAAAAACAAGTATTCTGTATTACGTCCGCCCATATCCTGTACCATGATCAGATCTTTCATCAGTCCGAATGCAGTGATCCTGCAATTGTATCCGATAAAATCCGGATTTTTTTTCATCCATAAATCCTGTATTGCATCAATATCATATTCCGGCATTGTCATATCAAACGATGCATATCCTTCTTCGACAAGTGAGGTGTTTTGTATGCTATCATTGTACTCTTTCACGATCGCCATACTTTTTTGTGCATCTGTTTCTGCTGCTCCTGCCTGAATAAGCTCTGTCTCAAATTGCTCCCGCACCTGTTCCTCTGACAGATTACTATATACCGGCAATGACGCTTCTCCACCGCATCCGGTCATTAATAAAACTGCCCCAATAAAACATAAAATTAATTTTTTTCTCTTCATTTCTATTCCTCTTTCCAAATTAAATGGGTAATTGCGAAACTCCTCATACCCTTCTTTCAATTGTTTAAAATCAACAAAATTTTCTATCAGTTAAAAAAGAATCTCGCCTGCGAGATTCTCCGCCTGCGGTGGGTCGCATATGCGACATGTTTCTTATCCGCCGCAGTGCGATCCTCGCGGAGCATTTTTTATGTAATGGAAACGAAGTTTCCTATTACATAAAAAACCGGGTATACCACAACATAGTATACCCGAATCTCGTTCCGTTAACCACCAATCTGACAATGTAATGACGTATTTTTTTGGATCATTTCCTGAAATGCCTTCATCTGCTCATTGGAAGGCTTCTCTGTATCTCCCATTGGATAGTCTCTGTTCAATCCTTCGTATTTTCCCTGACCAAAGTTATGATAAGGCAATATGTGGATCTGTCTGACGCCCGGTAAGGTATCTGCAAACTTCGCTATATCAAGCAATTCCTGCTCTGTAGCATTAAATCCAGGAATAACAGGAACACGGATGATCAGTTCTGTCTGCCCACTGTGGGCTACCCTGAGTGCATTCTCCAACATTCTGAGATTATCATGACCTGTATATTCTTTATGCTTTTCCGGATTCATATGCTTAATATCCATTAAGTAAGTATCCAGATACGGAAGCAGTGTCTCAATCACTTCGTATTTTGCATAAGCCATACTTTCAATGGCTGTTGATATTCCCAAATCTTTTGCTGCTCTCAAAAGTCCTAATGAAAACTCCGGTTGAAGCGTACATTCACCGCCGGAGAGGGTAATCCCTCCACCGGACTGTAAATAATAAGGCATATCTCTTTCTACTGTTTTCATAACTTCTGCTACAGTCACATCTTTGCCCATAACCTTTGGTTTTCCATTGATCGTCATTGTTTCCACTTCAAAAGACTGTGATTCCGGGTTACAGCACCATCTGCATCGTAACGCACATCCTTTTAAGAAGACTATGGTTCGGACTCCCGGACCATCATGTATGGAATATCTTTGAATATCAAAAATCCTGCCGGATGTATTCAAATATTCTTTCATAACGCATTTTTCCTTCCTATCGATTATCAGCCTGTTCTGTTCTCTTAATGATATCATCCTGTAAGGATTTCGATAACGTAGTAAACAAAGCAGAATATCCGGCTACACGTACGATCAGCCCACTATATTTTTCTGGATGAGCCTGTGCGTCTAAGAGAGTTGCACGGTCTACGACATTAAACTGCATGTGCATACCCTGCTGATCAAAGTAACCACGGATCAGAGAAATAAAACTCTCCAGTCCCTTCTCTCCAGCCATAGCTGTTGGATGCATTTTCATATTAAAGAGTGTTCCGTTACTTGCGATCGCATGATCTAATTTTGCAACTGAGTTGCAGGATGCCGTCGGACCACTGATATCAAATCCTGATGTCGGTCCTACACCATCTGCCACCGGAGTATGTGCTAATCTTCCGTCCGGAGTAGCACCGGTCTGTGCTCCTAATGGAACATTGGCTGATACCGGATAGAGACCTGCCTGATACATTCCACCTCTTGGATTTTTGAATGTCTCTAATGGTCTTGTGTAGAAATATGCTGCCTCGCGGGCAAGCTCATCTACTTCATCAATATCGTTGCCGTATTTCGGAAGTTCAAGGATCATTTCATGGATCTCTTCATAACGCTTCCTGACATCTTCCGGTAATTCCAGCTCTAATACCTGTCTGATCGTATTCGCTATCACATCAGGTCCCACTTCCTGACCTGCATCTTTTAATCCTCTTGCAACCTGCATTGCAATATCTCCGGCAGTTGTGGCATCCAACCCTTTACCGTAATTCATCTCAAGAGCTTTCTTTAACTCGCCCATGGTAATGCGTTTTTCCTCAAATACCAGCTTCTTGATCGTATATAAAGAGTCTGCCACATTTGCAATACCAAAGCCTTGCGGACCGGTAAAGTTATAAATTGCTCCGCCTTCCTGTGCACTCATTCCCCGCTTGATGCAGTCATCTACCAGACATGACTCAAATGGTAATGGTGCAAGCTTTGCATGAGCATAATCAATTGCATTATCTGCATTTACCATCAATTCGATGTTATATAACATCTGTTTTCTGTATGCTTCCATAAATTCATCAAATGACTGGAAGCTCTCCACATTACCGGTCTGGATACTTGCGATCTCTCCATTGTCATAACCATTGGAAAATACCATCTCCAATGGGCGGCACATATTGAAGAACGCTGCATCGTGCCATCCGTCTGTTTTACCCGGAACCTGCGGTTCTACACATCCGATGATGTTGTAATTCCTTGCCTCGTCCATGGTTGCTCCACGATGAACCAATGCAGGAATGATAACTTCGTCATTATAATAAGCCGGTAAACCGATACCGGTTCTTGTCAGCTCTGCCGCACGCATTAATAATGCCTTGGATGATCCATGCCACACACGGATCGATAAGGATGGCATTGGTAAAAATACATGCTCACTGGCAGTGATGCACATGAACGAAAGATCATTGGTAGCGTCTCTTCCCTGAACTGTCTGTCCACCAACGATCAGGTTCTGGAATAAGGAATATCCCGCAAAACCTTCTGCACTTGCTGCATCACGACATTTATTCAGATCATTTAATTTTACCCAGATACAGTCGATCAGTTCCTGTGCGTACTCACGGGTGAGACTGCCTTCTTTTAAATCCTTCTCGTAATAAGGATACATATACTGGTCAAAACGTCCCGGTGAAATAGAATGTCCACTGGATTCAATCTGTAATACCTGCTGGATGAACCAGAAGGACTGGCATGCTTCCTGGAAGCTTTCAGCAGGGAATTCCGGTACATTTTTACATACTCTTGCAATTGTCAGAAGCTCCTGTCTTCTTGCTGCATCTGTTTCTTTCTCTGCCATCTCTTCTGCCATTTTCGCATAACGGTTTGCATAAGTGATGACTGCATCACAGGAAATCAGGATGGATTCTAAGAAACACATCTTGGTAGAATAATCCGCATCTCCAAAATGGCAGTTCTCCATCTCTTTTCTGACTTTTTCTTTTACACCATTCAGACCGATCGCCAATACGGTTTCATACTGAACCGTTACATGTCCTACACCATTATAAAAATAGTTGCCCGGTGTAAAAAAATTATGTTTCATGGCACGGAGTGTCTCCGGTGCCATATAGGAAGTTGCCAGCTCACTGGTTGTTTTTCCTTTCCAGTAAGCATCTGCAGCTAATAATCTCTTTTTTGTTTCATCTGAAATATAGAAAGGATCAGCACTTCTTGTTTCGACTGTTTCGAATTCTGCCTCTAACCATTCATATGAAAATTCCGGATATGTCTGGCATCCTCTCGGTGCAATCGTTGTACTTCCGACAATTAATTCTTCCGGTCTGATAATGATCGGAAGATTCTTTAAAATATGTTCAAAAGAACGTGCTTTGCGCATCACTACCGGCTGACCTTCCGTAGCCTTAAATGATTCTGTGATCAGTTCCGCTCTTGCCGCCTCAATCTCAGGCATCTTTGCATACAGATGATCTACAAGTCTTTTTATACGATCCGACTTCGCAATTGGAGTACTATCATAATTTCCCATCCCACTGACATTCCTTTCCTTTTGTTCCTGCTATATCAATTGCCTTCTCACTCTCTGTATAGATTTCTAATTCGCCTCGCCCGTTTCTTTCGGATAGATGCACTGGATCCCATTCTCTTCAAATGCCTGCATCCATCTTTCATCCGGCTTCTTATCGGTTACGACTACATCCAGTCCGGTAAGTGGGCAAATATTGTAAAAACCTACTGTATCGAATTTTGACGAATCTACTGTCAGGTATACTTTCTTAGCAGACTTGATCATGCTCTGTTTAATACACCCTGTTTCATCATTGCCTTCTGTAACCCCTTTTTGGATATCCAGCCCTTTGCAGGAGAAAAACACTTTATCTGCATTATACTGCTCAATGCTGTCGGCCGCCTTTACTCCCAGAAATGACATAGAGTCTCCTTTTAACATACCTCCGGTCGAGATAATATCCCATTCTGAAATATCCGATAATTCCAGTAAATTCTCAATAGAATTGGTAATGACTGTAAGCTTCTTTTTGTTCTTAATATTCTTTGCAATAAAAACTGCTGTAGTCGATGCATCCAGAAAAATATGCTCCCCATCCTGTATCTCCTGACTGATCAGATCAGCAATCTTTTGTTTTCCGATTGAATTGGATTTCCATCTGACATTAAACGGAAGATCTATACTGCCAATCTCATTAATGACAGCACCACCATAACTCTTTATTACATGTCCGTCTTCTGCCAGCTTCTCTAAATCTCTTCGGATGGTCTCTTCTGAAACCCGGAACTGCCTGCTCAATTCACTTACAATTACCTTTTTATCCTTGTGGACCTGTTCCAGAATCTGTTTTCGTCTTTCCACTGCAAGCATAAACTAAACCTCTTTTTTCTGAATTACATGATGTATTTCATAAGTTTGTCAGAAGGACGCGGAATAACAGAACTGTCAAGGAACATTCCTCTGTCACCTGCTTCTGTTTTTGCGTGATCAATCGCTGCCTGTACAGCAGATACGCTTCCTGTAAGAGTCATATAACTCTTTCCGCACATTCCTTTTGCCAATCGTAACTCGATCAGATCGACAATTGCTGTCTTAGCTGCCAGATCTGCTGCCACGATAAGTGCTGCCACATCATATGTCTCTAAAATACCCAAAGCTTCTATTTTCTCCGGCTGTGCTGTACCGTAAATAGCAGGGAAAATAGATTCATGTGGATTTCCTAATACAAAGGTATCCATAACTTTATTAGAATATTTACCTGCTGCCACATCCACAGATGCACGGACTGCACTTAATTCACCTGCAACTAAGATCACAAATTTACCCGGACAGGTTACTTCAGCCTGTAAAATTTCTACATCCGCAGCTTTTGCCATTTCATCAGCTGCTTTAAACCCAGTAGATACTGTTGTGCATTCTACCATACCAATTGCTCTGGCCATAATTCTTTTCCTCTCTTTTTATGGATCTTACTTTCCTTTTACTACTACTTCTCTGTCGGTCACTTTCTGAACTACTCCATCGATAGAGCAATGGATTGCAACGCTTAATCCGTCTTTCGGTTCTCCGATCAACTGTCCTTTTGCTACCTGGTCTCCGACACTTACGACCGGTGTTGCAGGTGCTCCGATATGCTGGCTCATCGGGATCTTAACCAGTTTAGTAACCGGTGTCGTATCCTCAAACGGTGCCGGCTTATCATATCTTGCTAAATCTAATCTTGCTGCCAGTCTGTGAACTGGTAACTTTCTTAATTCCCTGTCTTCTAATACCGGTGCCGGTTCAACTTTTTCTACCTTGATACCTGCACCTCTCAGACCGCCTTTAAATTGCTGTATAATGGACTTTGGTGACAATCCCTGCGGACAGGCATATTTTTCACAGATTCCACATCCGCTGCAATATGCTGCATTGATAAACACACTCAGATCACTCAGATCATGATTTGCCACCGCTCTCATGACCTTATGAGGTTCGATCGGGTGTCCTAACGCATGTCTTGAACACATATCTGTACAGGTTCTGCACTGACAGCACGAAGAAGATGCTCTTCTCTTCTCAATGTCAAGATTCTTTTCCATTCTCACAACAACATGATGGTCTTTCGGTAATATAATGATCGCATTTGTTGTCTTTGTAATAACCGTATTCTCTGTTCCAAGACGTCCCATCATTGGACCACCCATCACATAGGCCGGATCCTCAACTGTTATTTTTCCCGCAAGAGAAATCGCTTCTTTTACGGTTGTTCCTAATGGAACACGCACTGTCAGTGGATGGTCGATCTCACCGACAATGGATACTAATTTATTTGTTACCGGTATATTAAGATGTACTGCCCTGTACAGGTTGTACATGGTTTCCACGTTATACACCACAACGTTTTCATCTATTGGAAGTCCGCCTGGTTTGATCACCCGTCCGGTGGCTTCATAAATTAAAACTACTTCATCTCCCATTGGATATGCCGCCTTAAGCGCACAGATCCTGACATTAGGGAAGTCTCCGATTACTTCCTCAATTGCTTTGATTGTAGTTACATATTCACTTTTAATTCCAATTACTGCTTCTTTTGCTCCAAAGCTTTCTCTTACTTCATCCAGCATCTGAATGATCTCTTCTGTATGAGTAGCCAGCAACTGTCTGTGAAGCTTTAATAATGGTTCACATTCTACACAGTTTAAAATGACTGTGTCTGCCTTTTCTGTCATCTTCGCATAAGCTGGGAAACCGGCACCGCCGGCTCCCACTATGCCATTATTTCTTGCAATATTTTTCAGTTCATCGATCAGCATATTTATTTACTCCAATCCTGTCCTTCATCAATGATTCCAACAATAGCTGCATCTATTGGTGCATCTGCCATATCACAGCCAATTCTGGCTGCACTGCCCTGTGCGACCAATACGTATTCTCCTATTCCGGCGCCAATGATATCTATTGCAACCAGGCGACTGCCGGTGTTTCTCATGCTTTCAACCGGTTCAACAATCATAAACTTGTTGCCAACTAATTTTTCACTTTTTCTCGTAGAAAACAAGCTTCCCACAACTTTTCCAATTATCATAATAACTCTCCATCGAATTTATGAATTGAAAGCCGGTCTCTGCCTAAAAAAACACAGTCCGAACTCTCTTAAAATATGATTGTCGCTAAATCGTCCTGTTTTACCTGAGAAGCATTCGCCTCATCCGTATCGATATGCATCTCTGTTGTAAAAGACTCGTCTACACGAATCTTTACCTGATCTAATACTACACCTCTCTCATTGCCCACACGTACAGATACAAAATCATTATCTTTTAATCCTGCGGCTGCAGCGTCTGCCGGACACATATGAATGTGTCTTGCTGCTACAATACAGCCTTCATCAAGGTAGATAACTCCTTTTGGACCTACTAAAGCGATCGGTGCAGATCCGGCTGTATCGCCAGACTGTCTGACCGGGGCTTTAATTCCTAATGTACGAGCATCTGTTGCAGAAATTTCTACCTGGGATTTACTTCTTACAGGTCCTAAGATACGAACATTTTCAATTGCTCTTAATTTTAATCCAACAATTGTACACTGCTCGTTGGATGCAAACTGTCCACCCATTAATTCTTTTTTCTTTGTAAGCTGATATCCCTTACCAAATAACTTTTCTACATCTTCCTGGGTCAAATGGATGTGTCTTGCAGAGATTCCTACCGGTACTTTTACGACAGGTTTATTCGAATTAGTGCTTTCCATTGCCTGTAATACCATTCTGGTAATTTCTTCTACATTATTATAAGAATTCAAGATTCACACCATCCCTTATGTAATAGTCACACAGTCAGAGCTGCCTCTAACTGTGTGCATATGAAATGTTACTTATTTAACTGTTGGTAAAATCATCTCTACATCGCCGTGTGGTCTTGGGATTACGTGTGTAGCTACTAATTCGCCTAATGTACCTGCACTGCTTGCTCCGGCTTCTACTGCAGATTTAACAGCTCCTACGTCTCCACGTACCATAACTGTTACTAATCCGGATCCGATCTTCTCTGTTCCCACTAATGTTACGTTTGCTGCTTTGCACATTGCATCTGCTGCTTCAATTGCTGCTACTAAACCTCTGGTTTCAATCATTCCTAATGCTTCTAATGCCATAATTATTTCCTCCTATTTTATCTTTTTATTTGTCTTCAGGTACAAAATCCGGTGGATCCTGCCCGAGCATTTTAGGATCGGACGAAGGTTCCGGTTTTCCTTTAAAACGGCTGGCTGATAATTCAACCATTTTCACAATTTCAGGATGTGGATTTGGAAGTATTCCAACAGATACCGGCTTCTTGATCGCATTTGTGCTTGCTGCCTCTATCGACTGTCTGACTGCTTCCACTTTACCTTCAATCACCAATGTAACCAATCTGCCACCCAGCTTGCGCTCCCAGGTTGCCAGCGATACATCTGCCGCTTTACACATGATGTCAAGTGCATCTGTTGCAGCTACAACACCCGTGATCTCCATGAATCCATATGCATTACCCATGTCGATTCTCCTTTAATCTGTCCGGCAGTTCTCATCTGACGGACAGCACGTTCTTATTTCTTAGCCTTTGAATTTTGGAAGGATTTTTTCAACATCGCTGTGTGGTCTTGGGATTACATGTGTAGCTACTAATTCGCCAAGTTTGCTTGCTGCTGATGTTCCAGCTTCTACAGCAGCTTTAACAGCTCCTACGTCTCCACGTACCATAACTGTTACTAATCCGGATCCGATTTTCTCTGTTCCTACCAAAGCTACCTCAGCTGCTTTTGTCATTGCATCTGCTGCTTCGATTGCTGCTGTAAGTCCTCTTGTTTCAATCATTCCTAATGCTTCCTGTGCCATTATAATAATCCTCCTTAAGATTTCTATCTTGTAATTATGTTATATGATTTTTTAGTTTTTATCAAGTGCGCTGACCGTCAACATTTTCTCTGTGTCCGCTGTAGGTCTTGGAATAATATATTTGGATACAATACCTGTATGAGCCGCTGCGACTGCCTCTGCTGCCCGCATTGCCTCTTCCACATCAGCGATACTGCCTCTGAATTTGATAGTGACCAAAAGCGGTACCGGTAAAGCATCTGCATTTGCCGGTTTGTTCTTGTCAAATACCTGAAGGTGTACATTTGCTGCCTTACATCCTGCATCTGCTGCAAGGAAAGCACAAACAAGCCCAAATACCTCTAACAAACCTACCGCTTCCTGATTGTCACGTGTTGTCAGATTTTCCATAATCTATCCTTTCCGAATACCCTATTTATTGACAACCGCAATTTTAAGTCCAGTCATTTCCAGGTTCTTCTTTAATGCTTCGTTAATTTCTTCTAATGGATATTTGTCAGTAATTAAGTCTGCCATTGGAAGTCCGATGCCTTTTGCTCTCTTTAAGAAATCGAATGTAGTTGCGTAATCTCTTAAAGTGTATACCCAGGATCCTACTAATGTGATCTCTTTTGAACATAAGTCAAAATGTGGATTGATCTGTGCATCACCACCGTTGATGAAGAATCCCAATTCACAAAGTCCTCCACCATTGCGGATGAATTTGTAAATGTTAGCATGTGCTTTTGGATTTCCTGTACACTGGAATGCAAAATCTGCCAGATGTCCGTCAAAGGAATCTTCTACTGCTTTTGTCAGTTCTTCAATTCCTTTATGTTCCATAAAGTTGACTGTCTTTGTTGCTCCCATTTTCAGGGCAAAATCAAGTCTTGCCTGATTGCCGTCCACAGCTGTAATGTTTTCGATACCCATTGTACGGAGAACAGCGATACAGATCAAACCGATCGGTCCGCATCCCTGAACAACTACGCGGCTGTTAAAACGAAGGATTCCGGTTGTCTTTGCTCTTTCTACTGCATGAACTAATACAGCACAAGGCTCGATCAGGATTCTGGAATCTAAGTCTAAATCACTTACATTAAATACTGTGGATCCACCACGTACTAAAATGTAATCAGAGAACCAGCCGTTCAAATGAATATCATCATCCGGAAGTAATCCGTAAACGTCGGCTCCTCCTACGTTCTGTTTGTTCAGATCGAACATTGTAATATCCGGGTTATCTTTGAAGATCATACAGGTAACAACTTTATCACCAAGGTGAAGATCTTTTCCTGCTGAGTCTTTCTTAACATTTTTACCCATTTTAACGATCTCGCCGGTTCCTTCATGTCCTAATGCAACCGGGATCAGGCTGAATGGATCTCTTTTAAATTCGTGTGCGTCTGTACCACAAACACCACAACCTTCTACTTTAACAAGGATATCATCATCCCCTACTTCCGGCATAGGAAATTCTTTGATCTCAAATTTCTCTAACTCAGTAAGCATAGCTACATGTGCGGTAGAAGGAATTCCGGTTCCGGATGCCTTAGCTGCCGGTGCTGCACCTGCAGTACTTCCAGACATCTGATCCAGGATCTGTCTTACGATTAATTCAACATCCTGCTCTTTTACTGCCATTTTTATTCTCTCCTTCTCTTATCTGATGCAAAGGCTGTCTGACATTGTACAACGTCTGCTCTTTGTAAAGCTGTGTGCAGCTGTTAAACCTTCTCCGGTTCTGGAAGCAATTGTAAATGTACAATAGCCTTCTCCACCGAATCCTAATGCTGCATAGCTTGGTCCGTTTTTAACTAAGATAGCTGTATCCAATGCTCTTGCATAAGTAGTGATGTGATCCACATTCTTGGAATGGATATGAGCTGAATGACGGTTGCCATGCTCTAACCATACTGCTGTTTCCACACCTTCTTCGAAGGATTTCACACGAACCATGCCTAAGATAGGCATCATTAATTCTTCTGCAATCAATGGATGTTCTTTCTGTCCTTCAAATACGATACAACGGATTTCCGGTCCTACATTTACACCTACCATAGCTAAAAGTGTCTGTGCACTTCTACCAACACATTTTCTGTTTAATGCTCCCTTTGGTGTAAATACTGTCTGGACTAATTTATCCTGGATTTCTTTGCTTGCCAGATAGCAGCCGTTTTCAGAGATCATGTAGTTCATCAATTCATCTGCAACGCTGTCTACTGCAACGATCTCTTTCTCTGCGATACAAGGAAGGTTGTTATCAAAAGTACATCCGTTCACGATGTCCTGTGCTGCCTTTCTGATATCTGCTGTTTCATCTACTAATACAGGTGGGTTGCCAGCACCTGCACCGATTGCTCTCTTCCCTGAAGAAAGTACTGCTGTTACTACTCCAGGCCCACCTGTTGCTACTAATAAATGAATCGATGGATGTTTCATCATAATCGCACTTGTATCAAGTGTCGGAGCTTCCACTGTAACCGCGATATTATCAGGACCACCGGCTTCAATAGATGCCTCGTTGATCATGTTGATCGTATAAATTGTTGTTTTCTTTGCATTTGGATGTGGGTTAAATACAACTGTATTTCCACCTGCAAGCATTCCGATACAGTTACAGATAACTGTTTCAGATGGGTTTGTTGCCGGTGTAATGGCTCCGATCACTCCGAAAGGTCCCATTTCTACTAATGTAAGTCCCCTGTCACCTGACCATGCAATTGTACTGATATCTTCTGTACCAGGCACTTTATCTGCGGTAAGATGATGTTTGAGGATCTTATCCCCCACATTACCCATTCCTGTTTCGTTAACACCCATGTTTGCTAAAATTTCTGCATTTTCATGTGTTTTTTTACGGATCAGGGAAATGATCTGTTCTCTCTGATCTAAGGTCATGGTGCAAACTTTCTTCTGTGCTTCGATAGAAGCATTGATTGCATCATTCATATCCTTAAACACACCATGCATACCGGATACGCTTCCGGAAATCTGCATATTTGCCATGACTTTCTGTACGATGTCATGTACCATGCGTTCATCTACAGACACTTTATTACCTCCTTCAATGCGGATGCCCCATAGGCTGCCAGGTCTGAATCCTCCTGCGCACTGCCGCCGGAGACCCCAAGGGCACCGATCATGGTCCTACCGACCATTAGCGGTTCTCCGCCTCCTAAAATCATTACTTTGCCATTATTGCTAAACTGTAATCCATACAGATCCTGTCCCGGCTGGCAAAGTCTAGACAATTTTGCCGTCGACATCTGAAATGCTGTAGAAGTATAAGTTTTATTCACTGCAACATCGAAGCTGCCATGATAAGCACCATCCATGCAATGAACAGCGACAGGTCTTCCTGAAGCATCCGATACAGCAACAACGACAGCAAGTCCCATTTCTGCTGCTTTTTCTTCTACAGTCTCTATTAACTTCACTGCCAGTTTTAAAGACATAACCTCTTTTACGATAGCGTCGCCGACAATATTGTTAATTATTTTTTCCAGATTATTTTCATTCATATTATTTTAAAGATTCTAATACTTTTTTCGTAATAGCTGCTACTAATTCCTTGTTATCATCAACCTGTGCAGAAGAGCTGCATCCGCCACCACAGTTATGGCAGTTTTCTTTTCCTTTGTTCTGGCAAAGGTTTGCAGGATGACGTCCCGGAAGTCCCATTTTTCTTCTGATCTCATATAATTTAGCGATCTGTTCTTTATCGAATTCTTTTGGTCCGCCAAGCTGTTTTGCTTTGTATAATAACTCAGCATAGAACTCAACAGATTCCATCTTCATATATGCAGCCATAAGGTCTGTAGACCATGTCAATGCACCGTGGCTCTCTAACAATACAGCATCAAAGTGCTCTAAGTATGGCTCAACTGCATCCGGAATCTCCATTGTAGAAGGTGTTCCATAAGGTGCGATTGGAACACATCCTAATGCGATAACTGCTTCCGGCATGATCGGCTGTGTTAAAGGAATACCAGCAATTGCAAAGCTTGTTGCAAATGTTGGATGTGCATGAACTACAGCTCCTACGTCAGGTCTCTTTGCATATACTCTCATATGCATCTTGATCTCAGATGATGGCTTGAATCCTTTGTTTGCCTGGATCACATTACCCTGTGCATCTACTTTGCAGATGTACTCCGGTGTCATAAATCCTTTGGAAACGCCTGTTGGTGTGCATAAGAATTCATTGTCGTTCAGTTTTACAGAGATGTTACCATCGTTTGCTGCAACCATGTTACGGTCATAAATTCTCTTTCCTACATCACACATCATTTTTTTGATTTCGTATTCGTTCAGTGCCATTTTTTGTTCTCCTTTTTGGTTTTTATTTATTTGATTATTTTATATCAGGATATAAAATAACAGTTCGGATTTAATTGGTCCCTTCTTCCCAAGGCATTACCTCTCCCGGTTCCCGGAGGTATTCCAAAATATCAGAAACTCCTTCACCGGTCTTGGAGTTCACATAGAAAATTGTCTTACAGCCGGCATTCTGTAACCATCTGGTCGCAAGTTCGGTATCTGCATCTTCTTTATCGATCTTGGTCACGATTCCTATCACATCCCGGTTCACCATGCAGGTGATATTCGGCGGATATAAGGAAAACGGTTCTGTCGATGATGCCAGAAGTCCTACCACATCAGCTTCGTAAGAATATAACGCCAATGCTCTTCCAAGTTTTCCTGTCTGCAGATATTCCCCCGGTGTGTCTATGATCACGTCATAATGATTAATGTACTGTGTCTTCTTATATGTAATCTTCTCACCCCGAAGTGCCTGTGTCAGAGTTGTCTTCCCTGCTTCACTGCGCCCCATTAAAATGATCTTCTTCATATATATCACTTACGTGCGGGTTACAGGTGTGACCGCATACCCCAGCGTATTCTCCACATACTGCAAAATTGCCTGAATCGATGCCTCTACTTCTGACACTGTGCCTGTCACGATCACCGACCCTGAAAATCTGTCTACAAACCCAAGTTCTACACCGGCTGACTTAATCCCTATATCTGCCATGATGATCGCTGTCTCCGCCGGGCTGACCGTCAGGACGCCGATCGCAGCTTTCGCATATTCCACAGCAGGATTCAATCCCAGCTTCTGGTAAAGTATCGGATCCGGGTTGGCAATGATATGTGCCAAAGTAATCTGTTTACCAGGAACTAATTCCTGTATGATCCTTTGTTTGTTTTCCATGCTTCGTCCTCTCTTATCCCAATGACAGGATTCTCTTTATTCCGATACTATGATTATATTATGGTTTATTTATAAAGTCAACAGAAAACAACATTTTCTTTTGATTATTTCTCTTTATTTTTCATTATACATTATGTTTTATGTGGTTTTCACACTTGTTTTTAGTTGTTTTTATTGTTTTCTTCTTGTTTTATCTTTGTTTTTTCAAATTTCATATTGGAAAATAGTTTTTTATAGGTTATAATTATGGTAAAGTTTTTTGTTTTATCCAGATTTATTGCCAGATTTTACAAGTCAAATATTGTTTTTTTATATTTTCTTGTAACATCGCACAATTTTACAGTGTATTTTCAGAAAGGTTTCTTTATGATAAATAGTAATACTTTTTCAAATTTTAACAGCAAATATCCCATTTATGCTGATTTACACACGCACAGCATCAGCAGTGGACATGGTTCAGAAGACACCATCACAGACATGATCCGGTGCGCTTCCGAATCAGGACTTTCTCTTTTCGGCATTTCCGATCACGGTCCTGCCACTTCATCTTCTGCAAAGCCTTCTTATTTCCAAAGCCTGAAATTAGCAGACCGGGATCGTTTTGGAATCAGAGTGCTTTATGGTGCAGAATTAAATATTATAAATACTGCAGGTGATGTCGATCTGGATGATGATACCTTATCCACATTAGATTATGCGATCATCAGCATCCACCCACCGATTTTCAAGCCTTACCATGACAAAGATCTCTCCTCTGCATATATCCGCGCAATGGATCATCCTAAAGTCCGTTTTTTAGGGCATATTGATGATGCACGTTTTCCGGTAGATTTTGAATACCTGCTTGAGATTGCCAAAGAAAAACATGTTTATCCGGAAATTAATAATGGTTCTCTCATGCCCGACGCTTACCGCATAAACGGTCAGGAAAACTGCCGTAGGATTTTAAGCATATGCAAAAAGCTGGATCTTCCTGTTCTCCTCTCCAGCGACAGCCACGGCAAGAAAAACATCGGAAATATGCAGTATATTTTTCCGCTGCTAGAAGAACTTGATTTTCCTGCTCATTTAGTTTTAAATTCTGATCTATCCGCTTTATCAGATATTATCCGGTAGCTGTTTCTTCTATATATATTGTTTTTTCGTCCTGTTAAAGAAATTCATTTTGTAACAGCAAAAAGGAGCATCGCTTATCACTGTCCCCAGTCATTTTGCGATACTCCTTTTATATTTTGTATTAATTTTAGAAGAAATAAATTGGCATTGCGTCTCCAACACCAAAGGTTTCATTTTCTTCCGGTTCACGATCCAATACCTGATCGGATTTCTGATACTCGATCATCTGCATCACTTCTTTTGAAGTTCCGGAAATCACTTTACTTGCCGTTACAGCTTTTGTTTTCGCTGTCGTTTTTGCTGTTGTTCTTTTTGTTTCTTTTGATACTGATGTATTGTCAGCTGCTTTTGATGCTCTGGCCATACTTCCTTTACCTACTGCCATAATCCATGACCTCCCTTGCTAATTGTTGAAATTCCTTTGCGCTTCTTGTACTCTTCTTGTATACCGAAACCGGTACAGAGTTATCCTGTGCCCACTCGACAGAAGTATCAACATGGATGAATGTTTCAAATACATTTATATTATCATAGCCTGCCAGGATTTCTCTCGTCTGCTTATAATAATTCTTTCTTTCATCTACTTTTGTGATCAGTACTCCCATAATCTTTGCTTCTGTCATTTCAGAGATTCCATTTAAAAAATCAAACATATTTGCCAGTCCGAACAATCCCCATGGGGACGCCTCCACAGGAACGATCACATAATCTGCTGCGCACAAAATATTGATCACCCACGTTCCAAGAGTCGGAGGCGCATCGATCAGGACATAGTCATAAAGTTCTTTTTCATAAATGCTGCGCAAGCACTTTTTCAACACATACTCTCTCTGTATCATTGTAAAAAGCTCGTATTCTATCTGGCTCATCAACGTTGAGGACGGAATCAGATCCAGATTCTCATATGGCGTATGTACGATATATCCACTTAAATCCCGTTTGTTTTTTATTGCGTAGTATAAATTCTCCTCACATTCCGCCATTTCAAGAACCCGTTCTTCATCAAAGAAGGAGAGTGAGAGATTTAACTGCATATCTCCATCGATCAAAAGAACTTTTTTCCCTGCAGATGTCAGTTCGAATGCTAAATTAGCACATGTTGTCGACTTTCCGCTTCCACCTTTGTTGTTTGTAAAACAGATCGTTTTTGTTTTACAGCCTGCCATTTATCTTACCATGCCTTCCTTACTTTACAAAATATTATTTCTTTTAGTAGATTTTAATCTCAAAAGAATCAGCAACACAGTTTCTTGCTTCTTTTAAGTCTGCAAAGGTTCCATCTTCCAACATCTGAGACAAAATATTTCCAATAGCAGTTGCCTCACCAGGGCCTGCATGAACTCCCACTCCTGTATATTTTGCAGTCAGTTCATTCAGATATGCCGCATTGGAACCACCACCGATAATATTGATCTTGTCATATTTCACGCCTGTGATCTTCTGGATTTCCTCCAGCTTCTCAGCATAGCATTTTGCCAGAGAATTATAAATCACGCTTGCGAGTGCCGGTAATGTCTCAGGAACCTCCTGATTCGTTTTTCTACAATAATCTTTTACTGCCTCCACCATATCATCAGGAGAAAGGAAGCTTGAATCCTGACAGTCAACAACTGCCTGGATTGTCTCATGGGAAGCCTGTTCGCACAAATCGCCATAAGACATATCCGGAGCCAGCTGGTTACGTACAGACTGGATCATCCAAAGTCCCATAATGTTAGCAAGATAGGTGATTTTTCCGCCATATCCGCCTTCGTTTGTGAAGTTTGCCTCTTTACTCTTTGGTGTGCAGTTCGCTTCCGCCATTTCCACGCCCATTAATGACCATGTTCCCGAACTGATATAGCAGGTATCTTCCGCATTGGCAGGAATTGCCATAACTGCAGATGCCGTATCGTGGGTAGGTGGCAGTACAACCTTACAATCATATCCTACTAATTCCTTCACTTCATCCGTCAGGCTTCCGATCGTTGTACCCGGCATCAATACCTTCTGGAAAATTCCTCTTGGGAATCCCAACATATCGATCAGTTCATAATCCCAGTCTTTTGTTACAGGGTTTATCAACTGGGAAGTTGTCGCTTCTGAATATTCCTGTACTTTCTTTCCACTCAATTTAAAATGGAAATAATCCGGGATCATCAGCATTGCGTCTGCTTTTTCCAGATATTCCGGATGTGTCTTTTTCACTGCCATCAGCTGATAAATCGTGTTATAGATTGCTTTCTGGATACCGGTTCTTGCATATAGATCATTTTCTGAAATAATCTTATACACTTCCTCATCCATTCCCTCTGTTCTGTGATCGCGATAACCAACTGTCTGTCCAACAATATTATCTTCTTTGTCTAAAAGTACAAAATCAACACCCCATGTGTCAATACCTACACTTACCGGAATTTTGCCGATTTCTTTACATTTTTTCATTCCGGCAATAATCTCATTGAATAATCTGTCAACGTCCCAGCAAAGCGTTCCATCTACATGATCCATTCCATTCCAGAAACGATATACTTCTTCTAATATGATCTTGCCATTTTCAACACTGCCTAAAATATGTCTTCCGCTGGAAGCCCCAATATCAATCGCCAAAAAATATCTGCTCATATTTCCCCCATTTTTTAAAAAATCCCGAATATTTTTTCTCTAAATGCCTTGTATAATGTCTCGTAATCCGTATAACCTATTTTGCTATTTTTGAAACTGCTGCCCCATGTCTCGCACAAGGTGTCCGCAAGCAGTTTTGCATATTCATGGTTTCTCTTCAGAATAGCTGGGAACACATAATAGATCATGAAAAAATTAAGATCCGCCTGTACGGTACCCTTTATCTTTCCTTTCACTTCATATCGGCTCTTTACAGCTTCCACAAACACCTCTGCAATCTCTTTTGCTGCTTTTTCCGGGTCACCTTTATCCAAATAAACTTCCATCTCCAAAAAATAGGCTTCATTTGCCGCCATAAAGTTTTCCATGTTTTCTTCATACTTCTGTTTTTTCAGCCTTCTCATCTTCTTTTCCATATCATCAAACATGGATTCAACCTGATATAACATAAAACCTGTCCCTCGCCTTCTGTTGCATTTCCTTTAATTTATATCCAGGAAGAGTGCAAAAGCCCTCTCCCTTTTTATCATCCGGATCTTAATCCACCACAACACCCTTCTGCAACATAATATTTGCATAAAGAGCTGTTTCACCGGTTGCAATGATCGCATACACTTTCTTTGCTTCATCATAGAACGCAAAACGTTCAATATTTCCAACTGCGTCTGCGCCTCTGTCATCGTATTTTGCAATGATCTCTTTATATGTATCCCAGATTGGTGTTTCAACGTTATCACCCGGCATTACTTCCATAAGATTTACAGGTTTCTCAACATAGGTATCCAATGGGAATACCTGTAAAATGGCATCTAAAATTTCCGGAACGCCATGTCCGTCGCAGCGGATAACGATCGCATCTTTACCCATAGATTCTGCCGGGAAATTTCCGTCAGAAATAACCAGTCTGTCACTATGTCCCATTTCTGCTAAAACTTTTAATAATTCAGGTGAAAGAATTTTTGGAATTCCTTTTAACATTTGTATACCTCCATAGTATATATTATTTTTTATTATAATACAATTTGCACAACAAAAAAAGTGTTCGTTGTACTTATTTTATGAAATTTTAATACAATTTGTTGTTGCCGTGTGAACAGTAACTACAAATTCTGTATTTCTGAACCCATACTGTCAAAAAGGGACCGGATAAATCCGATCCCTAATTTTTGCTTATTCACTTTAATCCATCAGAGATACAGATTAGTCGTAAAGGTTTGGAGCGATATCTTCGTCTTCCATATTGTCTGCATTGTACCAATAACCATCCATAGGGATATCTTCTACTGTTTTACCATTGCAGATATCTACTAATGTGTAGATAGTTTTGTAACCCATCATTAATGGAGACTGTGTTACAGAACCGATTAATTTGCCATTGTTGATAGCAGCTTTCTGTGGTGTACCAGCATCGAATCCAGCACCGATGATTCCTTCTGCAGGATCTGTTGCTAATTTGTTTAATGTTTCGTTAGCTGTGATAACACCTTCAGCTGTTGTCTGGTTAGAACCAAAGATAGCAATTGTATCAGCTTTTGACATGATCTTGTTTGCTTCTGTAGCTGCTAAGTCTACAGTTGTCTGAGCTGGAACACCTACTTCAATGATAACTTCTGCTGTTTTCTCATCACCCTTGTCAGAGCAGTTATTTACATAGAACTCATTACCAACTACTGCAACTTTTTTGCCATCTGCTGTACAAAGTTTGATCATTTCATCAATGAAACCAAGTCCACGTTCCTGAATGTTAAGAGCTGTAGCATCTGGTTAACTTCACCAATTCTAACTGGTTTGTCTGCTGTAGCTGCTGCAACAACATCTTTGATCACTGGATACATATTTGTAGCTGCGCATGCACCTGCTGCTTTGTTATCTGTTGCAACAGTTGCTGCTACAGATCCTTCTGGAGCATCAGATACACCTGTATCAAAACAAACTACCGGAATACCAGCATTTAAAGCTGCTGTAAGAGAGTCAAGTACGGAGTTTGTATCACATGCTGCCAAACCAATTCCGTCTGGAGCTTTCTGGATAGCATCGTTTAACATCTGTACCTGATCAGCGATATCAGATTCGTTTGCTGGTCCGTTAGCATTTGCTGTAACACCTAATTCTCCACAAGCTGTTTCGATACCTTTAACAGCTGCCTGCCAGTATGTAGACTGGAAACTCTTTACGATTACTTCGAAGTGATAATCGCCACCTGCTGTCTCAGCCGGTGCTGCTGCTTCCTCAGTAGAAGCTGCCGGTGCTTTTGTGTCCGGTGTAGTAGCTGGAGTTTCCTCATTAGTTCCTCCACATCCTACCATTGAGAGTGTCATTGCTGTACCAAGTACAATTGCCAAAATTCTCTTTTTCATTTTTTAATTCCTCCTTTAGGGTTTAAATGATCTATATGAAGTCCGCCGACATCATATCATAAATAATTTATTTTTTCTTTTTTACAACATCGATCAATACAGCGCCGATTAAAACAAGACCTGTAAAAATCTGCTGCCAGTTTGCCTGTAATCCAATGAATGGCAAACCAACTTTCATAAGTGTAATGACTAAAACACCAAGGAATGCTCCTGTGATCGTACCAACACCACCGCTGGCAGATACGCCTCCGACAATCGCTCCACCGATAGCATCCAGCTCGAATCCTGCTCCTGAACCCGGATAAATTGTTACGTATGTTGCTGAATATGCAATTGCTGCAAGTCCGGCAAAGAAACCGGAGATCACATATGCAAACACATGATAAAATTTAACATTTACACCAGCTAATTTTGTTGCTTCTTTATTACTTCCGATAGCAATTGTATAACGTCCGATCTTCGTATGTTTTAATATAAAATTCATAAGAAGAACAAGCACTACAACAACTACAATACCAATTGGAATTACCTTTCCATTTACCGTAAACCTGAAAATCTTTCTGAACCATCCTTCCGGCTCTAAGGAAGACGGCCAGGAAACACCAAATCCGCCACTGAGTAAAGAACCAAGACCTCTTGTTATCATGCAGGTACAAAGAGTTGCAAGGAAAGGTGGCAGATCCATAATGGCTACCAGCAAACCATTTAAAGCACCAATCAGAATACTGAGTACCAGACATGCGATCAATGCTACCACTACAGGCACATCTTTGTGTACGATCAGATATCCACCAAACAGGGAATAACAGATCAGACCTGTACCAATCGAAAGATCTACACCGCCGGTGATCAATGTGAATGTTACTCCGATCGCCATAAGCGCAATGTAGTAAGACATATCTAATACGCTTACAAATGTTGAATAAGTTCTAAACGTAGGACTAAGAATACTGAAGAGTGCAACCATCACAATGATGATGCCGACTACCATGGCTTCACGTCCATTTATTTTACCAAAGTTTGTTTTCTTTGACATCTTCCTTCTCCTCCTAATCGATCTCGCGAGTTGCAAGATTCATAATCTTTTCCTGAGTTGCTTCCGCAATACCAATCTCACCTGTTTTCTTGCCTTCGCACATAACCACGATACGATCACTCATACGCAGGATTTCTGTCATCTCAGACGAGATCATAATAATGGATTTACCTTCTGCCGCCAATTTGTTCATTAATTTATAAATCTCATTCTTGGCACCTACGTCAATACCTCTTGTAGGCTCATCGAAAATAAGGATATCACTATCACGGGTCAGCCATTTTGCAATAACTACTTTCTGCTGGTTACCACCAGATAAGTTCACAACTAATTGATCCACACTAGGAGTTTTTGTTGCCAATGCATCTACATATTCCTGTGCCACTGCCGCTTCTTTCTTCCTGTTAATGAAAATACCTCTCATAAACTGATGTACAGTAGCCATTGTCGTGTTTTCAGCGACAGTCTTCTGAACAGCTACTCCGTACCGCTTTCTATCTTCTGAAAGATATCCGATACCACACTTAACAGCATCTTGTGGACAGTTGATCGTCACTTTCTCACCGTTAACATATATATCTCCGCTCTCTTTCGGATCTGCTCCGAATAAAGCTCTGGCTGTCTCTGTACGTCCCGCTCCCATCAGACCGGAGAAACCAAGGATCTCACCCTTGTGAAGTTCAAAGCTTACATCCTGTACCATCTTGCCTGCATTCAGATGTTCTACTTTTAACACAACCGGTGCATCCTCCGGCACGGCACTTTCCGTCTTAGGATCTTCGTAAATAACACGACCCACCATCATGTTAATGATGTCTTCCTTCGTACATTCATTTGTGATCAGTGTTCCAACATATGTGCCATCTCGCATGACTGTAACACGGTCTGTGATCACTTTGATCTCATCCATACGATGTGATATATATACCATCGCAATGTCTTTTTTCTTCAGATCCCTGATGATTTTGAACATTTCTTCAATCTCTGCCTCTGTAAGCGCTGCGGAAGGCTCATCAAAGATAATTACCTTTGCATCAAAGGAAACCGCTTTTGCGATCTCACACATCTGCTGTTTTCCAACTGTCAAATTGGACATTTTTTCTTTTGGATCAATGTCTACGTTCAACCTATCGAACAATTTTTTTGCTTCTTCATTCATCTTCTTATCATCGATTGTAATTCCTTTCTTGAATTCACGACCGATAAATAAGTTCTGTGCCACTGTTAAATGACCAAGCATATTCAGCTCCTGATGCACGATCACAATACCTGCATCCTGCGCTTCTCTTGTATTTTTGAATTCAACTTCTTTTCCTTCATATGTAATAGTACCGGAATCTTTTTTATAGATACCTGTCAATACTTTCATCAATGTGGATTTACCAGCACCATTTTCACCCATCAGAGCGAGAACTTCTCCTTTTCTCACTTCCAGATCGACGTGATCCAATGCATGGACACCAGGGAAAGATTTATCAATACCTTTCATTGTTAAAATAATATCACCCATTATTCTTACCTATCCTTTCTTCGTACTATCACTAATTCTTTCTACGTCTTGCAGATACGTCTGCATAAACAGCTGCAATAACAATAATTCCTGTAATAATGAACTGATAGTCTTTTGAGAATCCAAGAGCAAGAATACCCTGTTGTAACAGAGAGATGATAAGTACACCAATTACAGTACCGCCAATAGATGCCAAACCACCCGCCATGGATGTACCACCCATTACACATCCGGCAATCGCTTCATTGTTATACTGATCACCATAACCAGGCTGTACAGTTGTGTAAGCGCCAACATAGAAGATAGCTGCTATACCAACCAGAATTCCACAGATAACATATGCCAGCATTTCCCATTTCTTTACATCTACGCCAGAAAGTCTGACTGCTTCTTTATTACTTCCAAGGCAGAGGATATAACGACCAGCCTTTGTCTTGTTTAATACAACTCCACAAATAATTGCTGCAGCGAGGAAAATAATAAGTCCTGTCGGAACATTTCCTGCTTTTACAAAATTTCTATACCAGCCATTAGCATCTGAAGACTGCGGCCAGCTCACAGACTGTGTTTTTGTAAATACAGCTGCAATACCTTTTGCAATGTTCATGCTTGCCATTGAAACAATAAATGGTGGTATTTTCCAGTATGCCACAAGATATCCGTTAAAAATACCAAACAGAAGACCGATCACCACGCTTAAGATCAATGCAGCAGCCATTGGTATTCCATGTGTCAGAAAACTGTAACCAGACACCAATGCACAACAGAACATTACTGGTCCGATAGAGAAATCAATACCGCCTGTTGCAATAACGAATGTTACTCCCAGGGAAAGGAATCCCAGAAAATAAACATAGTTCATTGTGTCCATGATACGGGACATTCCAAAGAACTTTCCTCCGGTCAGTAATCCAAATGATAAGTACATTACCAGCATTACAAGAACCAGAATAATTCTGTTAAAGCCCACTTTTTTTACAAATGCGTTTTGTTTAATTTTTTCCACTTACTTTTACCTCCATAGTTGACTGCATAACAAAAATCACGCGCCTCAACTCACTTTTATTGTTAATAGTATATAATCGATTTGGCTTTCAGTCAAGAAATTGCTGACATTTTTCACAAACGCAGGCTAAGTAATGAATATATTTTCATTTTTTTGCACAATACGTTATATTTTATTTTTTTAGTAAATATCCTTGTTTTCATGTCATGCATATTGTACAATAACCGGGTACGAAATAATCTATAAAATTATTACGGAGGTTATCATGAAACGATTACGAAAATCTGTCATTCTGCTTTTTCTCATTGCAATGTGTCTTTTCATCTGCAGCTGTGGACAATCAAAAAAAGCTGAATGTCCTTTCACAGAAATCACATGGGAAAATACTCTTGACGAGGTATTAGCCCTGGAGGGAGAGCCTTTGGACTCTTATCCTTCCACTTATTCCGGAACCACTTATACTTTTAGTAAAGATTTTCATGACATGTCAGGAACCATCAAATATATGTTCGATGACAATGACAGGCTAATGAGTATGGCGTGGTTGTATATTCCAGAGTCAAAAGATGATCTGGAAAACGTTTATCAAACCCTTTGTGATGAAACTACCCAGGCGTATGGCGAGAGTGGTTTCGATTCCGATATGGGAACCGCCAAAGGTAATGTATGGTATCTGGAAAGTGGAAACATCATTGTCGGTGTTATGTCAACAGGAGTCAACGAAGCTGTCCAGTACCAGTTTCTCCATCCGGATGTGTCAAACGAAAAGCCACAGTAAATCAATCTGCACTATTATGATCCATGCAAGTCCTTCATTAGGCAAAATAAAAAAGTCGGGAATCGGTTTTCAGATTCCCGACTTTTTTGTCTGATTTTTATTTCTTTGTCTAATGACTATTTATACATTGGTCCATATACTGCACAAGCTCTGTAATCAGCACCTTCTTTATCCATTCCAAATGCATCCCATGCTTTTGGTCTGAAGATATCTTTGTCTTCTACGTTGTGCATAGCTACCGGAATTCTTAAGATGGAGCAGAGTGTGATCAGATCCGCACCAATATGTCCATAAGAAATCGCACCGTGGTTAGCACCCCAGTTATTCATTACTTCATAAGCTGTCTTGAATGCAGAACCCTCTTTACCATCACATCTTGGAGCAAACCATGTAGATGGCCATGTGTAGTCTGTTCTCTTCCACAGAGTATCAGAAACATCTGCCGGGAGACCTACTGTCCATCCTTCTGCGATCTGCATAACAGGTCCTAATCCTTTTACAAGGTTCAGACGAACCATTGTTGCAGGCATTGTAGCTGTTGTCTCAAATCTTGAAGAGAATCCGCCGCCACGGAAGTATCCGTTGTCAGCTGCACACCATGTTGTAGCTGCCATAATTGCATCCTGGTCTTCTTTTGTCACCTCATACCAAGGCTTCATGGTCTGATTGCCTTCTGCATCTCTTGCTTCAGCATTTGCATCTAAGCAGCATGCTCCGGAGTTGATCAGGTGGATCACACCATCAGCCTCTTTTGCTACACCTTCGATGTCATATCCTGTCACTCTCTTAATAGCATCTCCGCTCCAGTATGTACGGACATCTGCGAACATCTGTGCTCTGTTTGTCAATAATTTCATGAATAACATACCTAATCCGTTAAGTACGTCGTTCTCTGTTGCAAGGATGTATGGTTCTCTTGCTCCATTCCAGTCAAAGGATGTATTTAACACAGCCTCAGCGAAGTCTCCGTTCGGATAGAAGTCTGTCCACTGTCTCTGTCCCTGGAAGCCGGCAGCAAGTGCGTTGTGTCCAACTGCTTCTTCTTCGCAGCCTTCCGGAAGATTCTTGTTACCATTCATAAGGTCTTTGATGATAACTGCCATCTTAACAGCAAACTCGAACTGCTCTTCTTTCTCTTCATCGCTCTTTCTTACAAAGTCAGGGTTCTTGTCATAACCCATCTTGCATTTTTCTTTTGCCCATGCAAGAGCTTTCTGGAATTCAGCTTCATCATAAATTCCTTCTGTCATACGACGGATAATCTCTACTTCGTCTACAGACTCTACTCTCATTCCAAGGTAAGACTCCATGAAATCAGAATCAATGATAGATCCGCCGATACCCATACAGATGGAACCGATCTGTAAGTAAGATTTGCCTCTCATAGTTGCTGCTGCAACTGCTGCACGTCCAAATCTTAATAATTTTTCTTTAATGTCATCTCCGATTGTAGAATCGTCAGCTTCTACTACATCATGTCCGTAGATACCGAATGCCGGAAGACCCTTCTGCGCATGTGTTGCCAGAACACTTGCAAGGTAAACAGCACCTGGTCTCTCTGTTGCATTAAGACCCCAGACACCTTTGATCGTTGTAGGATCCATATCCATTGTTTCAGAACCATAGCACCAGCATGGTGTTACTGTAAGAGTAATAGCCACTCCTTCTCTTCTGAACTTTTCTTCACATGCTGCAGCTTCTGCAACACGTCCGATCGTTGTGTCAGCGATCACAACTTTTACAGGTTCACCATTGGAATACTTAATGTTCTCCTCGAATAATTTTGCTGCTGCTTTTGCCATACCCATTGTCTGGTCTTCAAGACCCTGACGAACCTTGATCGGTCCTCTGCGTCCGTCGATCGTAGGTCTGATACCAATTACCGGATATGCACCGATTAATCTGCTCTCTGCCATAATGTAATTCCCCCTTAACTTTTTTGCCTACAGGCATTTGTTTAATTTGAATTATAGTGTTTGCACACCAAAAACAAAAGTGTTATACTATAAAAAAGCAGTACAATATTCACTTCTTTTACTATGAGGACAGGATTTTATGAAATATATTGATTATCAGGAAAGAGCGCAGCAGGGAACCTTTAATTTCCCTATTGCTTTTTATCACCAGACACCGCACAGCCCACGCTATGACATGCAGTATCACTGGCATACGCAATATGAAATTATTCGTATCATCTCGGGTACGTTCCAGCTGAAGCTGGAAAAGTCGACAATGCTTTGTCAGGCTGGCGATGTTATTTTTATCACCAGCGGAATGCTTCATGGAGGCACTCCGCATGACTGTGTTTACGAATGCATCGTGTTTGATCTGCAGATTTTATTGAAGAATAATCACGCATGTTCCCGGATCATCAGGGACATTATCGATCAGAAGATCACGGTCAATACCCGCCTCTCAGAGACTTCTGAGACAGTTCCTGCCATAGTCCATGACCTTTGCCATGCTTTATCCAGCAAAAAGACGGGTTATGAATTTATGGTACAAGGCTACCTGTATCACCTTCTGGGGACGATTATCCATGAACATTTGTACGAGCAGGCACACCAGAATATCATTTCTGCAGAGCGGATCTCTTCTGTTAAGAATGTGCTTACTTTTATATCCGATAATTACAGCAATAATATCAGTCTGGACGACCTGTCCCGCATTGCCGGCATGAATCCCAAATACTTCTGCCGCTATTTCCGCAGCCTGACAGGGCGTACTCCGATCGACTATCTGAATTATTACCGGATCGAATGTGCCAGTGAGATGCTTTCCACAAAGGATATCACTATCCGGGAAGTTGCTATCTCCTGCGGATTTAATGATGAAAGTTACTTTATAAAAACATTTAACAAATACAAGGGAATCACTCCCAAACAGTTTATGAAATCACCTTTTTAGATGATATACTGTTCATTCCAGATAACTGCCGTTTTCATCGGTGCCCCTTTTGCATATATTTTATTTTCATATGCATTCACCGGATCTTCGGTAAATTCGTCTTTATCGATCAGCTCTACGATTTCATCATAGCAGCTGTCCAAGAGAATGCGGATCGCCTCTTCCATATGATCCTGCCGGAAATTAATGGAACCAAAAATCACCTGATTTTTAAATCCAAACGGCATCGTATCAAATGTAATTTCCGGTCCTAACGAAAACGAATTATAAATCCCATTACAGCCCAGCACGCCATAGCGGAATGCGATCTCATGTTCGATCGCAGCTCCGCTGGAACCGATAAATACCGTTGCAGTGCCACCTAATTTTTCCCGGATCGCATCTGCAAGTTCTTCGTTTGTGTCAAAAGCACTTCTCACATAAGATGCACCCGCCTGTTTTAATGCAAAGGAAACCTTCGGACTGCTCTCTTCACTTCTTGCCACAAATACGATCTTCGCATCCGAATAACGCTGATGGATCAGATCTCCAATGAACATTCCGGTTGTTCCAAGACCAAAAATACATACTCTGTCAAATGTTTCTTTTCTGGCAATCTCCCTCGCTTCTGCTTCGCTGCATTTATATTGTGCCATTTTCACCCTGAAATTCTGTGCTTCCCCGATATCCTCCATCCGTTCTCTCTGAAAGATCATGCAGGCATATGGATCGCTAAACACAAGCTTTTTACATATTGAAAGCGGTATTTTTCCATCCTTCACATATCCGTCCGGTATTTTCAGAAGCATATCCGGATTATAATAGTTTTTATCAGAAAATAGCCCATCTGCCTGATCACATCCGTACTCAAAATAAGTTTCTTCTTCGGTATATCTCGTAGGATCATAGCTGTTTCCACCACGAATCAGCACTATGGCAAAGCGGTTTTCATCCGGAACCCATACAACCCCTTCATGACCATTGATCAGTCTGTTGCAGCCTTCCGGAAACTTCTGTTTTAAATTTCCCTCCCGCCCCATATTCATAAGAGTGTAATCTGTACCGCAGAATCCTACAAAAACACTTTCTGCGATAATTCCTTCCTTCTCTTCCTCGCCTCTTAATCTCCTTCTCGGAATGTTGTGGATCTCCACATCTCCATACACTAATGGTTTTTCTTCACTGTTCTGAAAATACGTACCTTTTACGATCATGCTGCTCCTCCTTGTTTATTCCACCATGTTTCTTATTTTTTCCGGGACTTCCAATTCCTCAAATCCATAAAATGCTCTTGCATTTTCTCCCAGAAATTTTATCTTTTCTTCTTCTGATAATTCCGTTGTTTTTTCTATAAAATCCTTACTCATATCATAAGTAATGGCTGTCATTGTGCGCGGATAATCGCTTCCCCACATTAATTTGTCAATCCCGCAGATATCGATCGCTGTACGGATTGCTCTCACCGCTGACGGATATGGATAAAATTCTTTGTGGAACAACCAGGTGATCCCGCCACTTTCGACATATACATGTTCATGCTTTGCCAGTGCGATCTGTTTTTCCCATCCGTCTGCCGTAACCATTCCAAAATGTCCGATCGCAATACGAAGATTCGGATATGTTTCAATCAACTGCTCCATTGCGTCTGTCTGCGCATCCCCATCTGCCATATCAATGGAAATAAACTTCTTCAACCGTTCTGCTTTTTCAAAAATTTCTTTATGATGCAGCAGATTCTGCTCTTTCAATCTGCCTGCACAAATTTTAATTCCATCAAATTGTTCGATCCACTCATCTTTGATCTCTTTTTCTTCATAAAGGCAGCAAACCTTTATCCTTTTGGGATACTTCTTCCTGCATTCTAATAAGTAATGATCCTGGTTGCCATCAATATACTCCTGTGTAACCACGCATCCGCTGACTCTGGCATAATTCATATTGGAAATCAGCATTTCCACTGTGTTTCTTCCATCCAGCATATATGGCGGCATCATCTGACGGATTTCTCCGCCGAAGTCACTTTTTCCATCCTTTAATGCAACCACTTTGTTTTCACCTACACGCCCAAGCTGTTTGTCCCATAAATGCAGGTGTGCATCAATTACCATACCGTGCCCTCCTTTTTTCAATTTTTCCGCTTTGTTCTTGATTTTATTATAAGATTTGTTGTACGACAATGATACATGAATAACAGACATTTCCAGTTATATTATGTCCACTTAGTGTACTTTTAAACGTAGTGCGGGCACTAAGGCATACTTTGAACTGCACGCAGGCATGCATTGATAATACCTTGACCCGTTATATTTTAGGGGGGAATAGCTTCTATGATAAAAAATGATAATTTAAATGTTATGTTTCAGATAGGAAATTACCGGATAAATGTTTTAAAATTTACATATGAATGTCAGACATGGAATACTCCATCTCATGCCCACAGTTCGAACAGCTATGAAATTCACTTTATTCCAGAGGGAAAGGGGACATTGATCAGCAATCAATGCCGTTATGACTTGTATCCTGATATTCTCTACACCACCGGTCCTCATATTGAGCATCAACAATATTCAGATCCCGATGATCCAACCTATGAGTATTGTATTTATTTGAGAATTGAAGAATTGCACAATATCAAAGAAAATGCTTCCGAAAAAAATATATTGGCACCATTTTTACATTATCCATTCTGGTATGGAAAAGATTGTGCCGGTCTGCGGTCAACATTAGAGCAAATCCATGAAGAACTATCTGCACCCAAAAGTGCTGCCGCAATCATGCTCCGGGCTCTTTTTATGCAGTTTTTAGTAAAAATACTGAGAAACTATGCACCTGACTCAAATGCCGCCATAACCTATATTCCGATTCCATTGGTCAAGGCTTATATTCTGATTGAAGACAGCTTCCTGCTCGAATATAATACCATTACACTAAAAGAACTTTCCCGTCGGTTAGGACTCAGCTCCCGGCAGACCAGCCGGATTCTGTATAACCGTTATGGAAAAAATTTTCTTCAAAAAAGAACGGAAGCCCGGATGGCTGCGGCAGTCACTTTCCTAAAAGAAAATAAGCTTTCTATTTCCGAGATTTCCGCCCGGTTAGGATATTCTTATCCGAATCATTTTCATACAGCTTTTAAAAACTATTATCATATGACCATTTCTGAATATAAACAACGGATTTCAATGTGAATAAAAAGTTGTGTATTTTAATGACATACTTCACTATTAATCATATCTTCGCTGTCAGTATGTAGTCTTATGAAAGCATTTTTTCGGCCCACTCTGCTTCCTTAAAACCGGTCAGCACGTTATCACCATCCACAACCAGTGGCCGCTTCACAAGCATACCGTCGGTTGCAAGGAGTTTTAACTGCTCCTCCTCGCTCATTTCCGGCAATTTATCCTTCAACTGCATGCTTTTGTATAAAAGTCCACTCGTATTAAAAAATCTTTTTAATGGCAGTCCACTTTTTTTATACCATTCTTTTAATTCCGCATAAGTTGGATTTTCTTCTGCGATATTACGCTCTGTGTATGCGATGCCCTGACTTTCTAACCATTTCTTTGCTTTCTGGCATGTGGTACACTTTGGATAGCAGATCAATAACATATGATTTTCCTCCTCAGATTGATTTCTTTCAAAATTATATAACGATCCCATTGCAGTGATCTATCTCATGCTGGATAATCTGGGCAGTCCAGCCCGTGTATTTACCATGCTGCTTCTTAAAATTTGTGTCCAGATAGTCTACTTCAATTTCTTTGTATCTTGTGCATGGTCTTACTCCATCCAGCGAAAGGCAACCTTCCTCTGTCTGAAAAGCCCCCGTTTTCTTTGCGATCACCGGATTGATCATTGCAAACTGAAATGGTCCTGCTGCCACTACAATAATATTTTTGCTCACTCCGATCATGTTCGCCGCCATCCCAACACAGTGATCTAAATTTGCTCTTAAAGTATCCAGCAGATCCGTAATCACCTGCTTGTCTGCTTCGGTCGCATCCATCGATTTCTGTGCAAGAAACATTGGATCACGTGTGATTTTCTTTATCATTCGTTTATGCTCCTTCCCTGTTTCAAATTCTTTTTGCCATCTCGATTGCAACATATAGTTTATCCATATTATGATTGGCATCCGCAAGCCCGGAAACATCATAAACTTCCTGATCTAATACATCCCCGGTAACAAGAAAATCATATAACTCCCATCCGTAAAAGTCGCAGACTGCCTGAACTCCGGCAAGTTCCATCTCCACAGCAATGCAGCCCTCTCTTTTTCTCGCATCAAATTTGGCTTTTGTTTCCCGATATATTGCATCCGTTGTCCAGACTTTTCCTAAAACATTTGGAAGTTTTAATTCATCAAATATTGCTTTGACTATTTTCGCATTTTTCACCTCTATGTAATCTGCCGGAGGCGCATAATGATAACTTAGTCCCTCTTCCCGATAACTGTGTGTCGGTATCACAAATTTACCTGTTGTCAGCCCACTGTCTAATGATCCTGCCGAGCCGAACATAACGAACTTCACAGCACCAGTAAGCCAGTTTACATCTATTACATCTCCACCTGCCAGCGCAGAACCGATATGACTTAAATATCCGGCAATTTTCATTCCCTCTATGTCAAAAACATACACTGGTGTAATCCCATTGCAACATCTTATCACACCAACTTCCTGATGTTCATATGTATCAAGCATGTATTCAAATATCTGTTCTGAAAATACGACCATACACTTATCGCATAAATGTTTTTGTTCTCCATAAAAATCTTTTGTTCCAAATAAAACCTCTGAATTGTCAAATGCATCTGTTATCATTTTCATCCTCCTATCCTACCATAAACTCATCAGGAAAAGTAAATGCCGGAAGTCCGCATAAATACAGGCTTTCGGCATTTCTGTCCGATATTTAAACTCGCAGAGTCTGGTTTGATTCTAGTTGTTTTAATACAGTTATCTATACTGTTTCGTATTGATAATATGTATCTTTTCCACTCATTATTTTTCGTTTCACATATTTTTAGTACCAATCCAGTACCATTGCTATATTGTCATTATTGTGTGTAGTTCTGGTGGCTTGCAGGTTTGTTTACTATTCAGAGAATAATCATCTGATAGTTTTAAGTCCACCTATGGAAATTATAATCTCCGGACGATGTTTCTGCAACTAGAAATTTTGAGGTACTAATGGATAGCATCATTCTTTTCCATATCATTCATCAATTTATCAAAGTCACTTTCATATAGTGAATCCTGTATAACTCTGTATTTCTCAAACTCACTTTCTGCAAATTCCTTTGCAATAGCTGCTAATGAATAGAACTTATAATTGTATGTTTTCCCATCATCCGCAGTTTGTGCAAATTTTGCACAAACTGAATTTTCATCTAATTCTCCCTCTTTAAAAATATTGCTCAGATGTTTTGTAATCACACTTCTATCTACATCAAAAAGCTGCGAAATTGCTTTCTGCGTAAGCCATATATCGCCATTCTGAACCCTGACTTCTATTCCGTCTTCTCCTGCATCTCGTGTGAAAACCAAGAAATCAACAGTGCTATTTCTTATCTGTAATTCTTTGCTCATAAAAGTGTTCCTTTCTATATTCTCATGAATGTTACTCTTACATCTTATGGAATCCATATGTTTTAGTCCTATTCAGCTCAACCATTATCTCCAAATGAAATTTCCATCAATTCACTGGCTATCTCTTTACTCAGGATCCTCATAATACTGTCATCAACCTTATCCTTAAAAAACTTTTAATCTCCTCACTTATTCTTTCATACTCATAATCATGCACATAATGTGGGCAATCCAATTCTATGTACTTCCCAGACTCCACTTCTGAGATGTATTTTTCCTGTATCCTTCTCCATGTTTCTTTATCAAAACCAGTTCCACCAGTTCCATCAGAAATAAAAAACAGCATAGGAACCTGTGGTACTCCATTTTGAGCTACAATTCTTGCATTATCCTTAACACTCTTCGCTTCATTTATCATTGTTACAGTTGCCGTTCTGTTATAAAAAATTGCTCTATACCTATTCTTTTCATCATTAGTCAACGTTCCATGCTTTATAGCATCACTTTCCGCAAGTGTAGGAATTAGTCTGGTAATTCCTAAATTCGCTGCATATTGTCCAAGTTTCATTAGTGGAAGATTTATTTTCATATTCTCGTAATATTCTGGCACAGCCATATCCAAACCTATGATTGCTTCAATTTCATCCGGATATTCTTGTGCCCAATACAGGACTTCAATTCCAGACATAGAATGCGGACATAAAACATATGGACCATCAATTCCTGCTTTATTCAAAGCTAATCTTGTTTCAGATAATACAGTCTGTATGTTTCTGTCTTCATCAACAACATCACTATATCCATATCCAAACTTTTCAACAACAACAATTCTATACTCGTCGCTTAACAATGAATATAGGGATTTAAAATCCAGAATGGGAGAACACGTTCCGCTCCCAGACAAAAACACAAGCGTTTTGGAACCACTCCCCTCAACATAAATGCTAATATTATTTCCATTTATATCTATAAGCTGCCCTAATGGTTCCCTTAATTTTTCCTCTTTCCTAAGCTTGTACCTATGATAACCAAAGCAAATCCATATTAAAATAACAATGATTGCTACAATCCATAGAAAAACACGTAACATACTTTTAATTCCTTTTTTCATTATTTATGCATACCCCTCTTGAAATAAAAATGGCAATACAAATAATTATTACCTTACATATCATTGAAACCATTAGATTTCCACCAACTGATATTTGCGATAATGTATTAATCAATGCATGTGTCATTACACATATCCATAAACTCTTTGTTTTATAGTATAGTGCAGATAAAATAAAACAATTTATCAAAAGCCCAAGTAAAAAGCTACCGACCTGAACAAATTGTATTGATCCTTCAATATAAAAATAAAGAAAATGCCATATTCCCCAGAAAACAAATGTCACGCACGTCGAAAACACATAATTATGCTGTTGCTCAATTATTGGTTGAAACGTATATCTCCAACCTATTTCTTCAATCCCACCGAACAAAATTGCTTTTACAAATAATACAACCGCAATATACCAATTCTTTACTTGTAACATTCCACCCATTAATAGATAACAAAACTCTATACTCAAAAACATAAAAACAAGCAAGTAGCCGAATACAGGTTGCTTTATGTTCACAAACTCAATTACAATCCTCTTAAAATTTATTTTTCGATATCGAACTGTGACAATACTCCCCCACATTGCAGAAGATATTCCACCAATTCCAATTGCTATCATCCCTATCACCGTTGTATAATCCACAACAATTCCCATCCTACGCAATAGGTAGACAATAACTGCTATTACCGTTATTTGACCTATGGTTCCAGTTAAATATAATCTAATTGCATTTTTTCTATCCACAGAATTATCCATGTCATCTTCCTTCTTTAGTCAAAATCTATAAAAACTCTTTCCCATTACTCTCCCACAAATAGAGCCAAACTAGAGCCATTTGATAAAACAAATGCCGGAAGCCCGCATAAATACAGGCTTTCGGCATTTTAATCCGTTATTCAAACTCCCCGCAGAGAAACTTATTATCCCTGTGAAGGCTTGATTTCTAGAGCTTTTAATGGTGATTATTCCGCCTTTTATCACAATTATTTTATGTTTTCAAAAATTTAGGTATCATATAGGTATCAATGTACCCATTTGGTATTAGGTCTCCCACATAAGACAATGTACAATATTTCTTCGAAAAATATCTCCAACACTTATCTTATTTTTGGTACAAATTTATTTTCTTAACAGCAACTCTTGTTTCAATAAAGAAATATCCTGATGATTATTTTTAGGTTTTATTCTATCTAAAACCTTCTTTTCAACAGATTGTGTCCAATAAATTTTTAATTTTTCTCTTGCCCTTGTTATGGCAGTATAAAAGATACTATGTGTTATCAGTTCATCAATATCATCTGTTATAATGATTTTTACTGAATCATACTCTAAACCTTGTGCTTTATGAATAGATACCGCATATGCTATTTGAAATGGTACCATATTCTTAGATACACTGTCATCATCTTCATCTGTACTTTTATTTTTATAAACTTCAAATCTTATAATAGAATTTCCCTTTTCTGATACACCTATAACTTGAAAATCTAAATCTTTGTCATCTAAATTCATCAATGGCTTGTCAATCTCTATATCAAATTGAATTCGTTCCGTTACTTTACCAGCTTCCAAAAGTCTAAAATCTTCTATTCTGCCTTTCATATTATTATGAATAATTGGAACTTGTTCTTTATTCTTTGTAAAAAATGAATCCGCCAAATCATTGAACAAAATTGGATCACCAACTTTATATCTCTGTATTCCTCTCCTTATCTCCTTGCCATTATTGTTTTCTTGCATAAAATGATTTATATTGTTTATTCCATACAGTCCTCCATAATTTAAACATAAGATAATCTCGTTCTCTGATGCTGGAGTTAAAATTGACGGATCAAGATTTACTGAATAACCTCCTGCTTGTAGTCGATCCAATATATCATCCTCCATTTTGCGGACATTATCCCACAAAGCTTGTAACTGCTTGCTATTACTTCTATATGGTTTTACCAATTCACATATTGCAGACTCTGGAAGGAATCCACGTATTGTATCAAACCAATTTCCAAATTCTATTGATTCTATTTGGTAAGTATCTCCAACTAATACAAGTAATTTATAATCAGCAAGTTCCAAAAACTCCTTCATTTCCTTATTGCTAACCGTACTACACTCATCAATAAATATAATATCATACTTTCTCTTTATGTCATTATTATATCTATTGTTAAACTTTGAAATTGTCATAAATTCGCAATCTGAGGTTGCAGCGACCTTTCTCTTCAAATTGTTCACTGCTGGATTCGTATATGCCAAATACAATTTCGAATACTCTTTAAAAAAATTGGAAATGTAATTAATAAATGTAGTCTTCCCTGTTCCTGCTGCCCCATATATTACCGATACATGCGATTTAGCAAACATTGTCTCCAATGCTTTTTTCTTCTCTTCCGATATATTATAATCACTATTATCAATCCAATGTTTTACAGTATTGGAATAATTACTCACACCGCTTTGAGCTAATCTCTTAATCGTTGTAATTATAGATATTGTATCATCCCTGTATGCCTCAATAAATATATAGCCTTTATCTATAATCAATTTACGTGCTTGCTGTTTCTGAGTTTGCGGTAACTTCTTATTATATATATTTTTCAAAGTTTCAACATCTTCAAAATTACCAAGTTTATACTTTTCTCCATTCTGTTCTAATGGGGTATACAGCATCCCTTTCTGTTCAGTATTATTTTTTATAACTCTAGCCATAAATTCATGTTCGCGTCCAGCTGTATCCAATGCTATTAACAAATCTGATATATTTGGTACATGTTTTCTCAATCCAGAACAGAACGGCATTGTATCAAAAGGTAAACACTCATTTGCTAAATATAAATTTGAGAGCCAATTATTAGCACCCAAATATTCCCATCTTCCAGTGTTATAATTCTTTTTATAACTCTCATGATATTGTTCTTTAATAACTCTATTATTCATATGATGTAACAAATATCTTAAAACATTGTAACCTGCACCTTGATTTTTAATGAGTTGTCTACAGAAATCCAATAAATCAAAAAAATGATACCCCTCTCTATTTGGAACAATTCGATTGCGGATTTCATTATATTTTTCATCTGAATAAACAACTATCTCTGCTAAGCTTCTTCCCGACTCGGTCAAATACTTAACTAGTTCCCTCTCTTCTGCTTTTCCAATGGGTTTGGTCTGATTATTAATTATCTTACTAAAATTTTTAAATTCACATGGTCGAATACTTACTTCCCAATCCAAAATAATTCTTATAGGCATACATTTATCAAATATTTCTATATAATCATCTTCTATTGCTAACTTTACCGCATAAAAGTCTGTTATTTCCCTATCTGTAAATGCAATTATTCTATCTGTTTTACTTGCCTTATCATTTGCCGGAATAAATGCTACTTCATAATATATTTTATTATTACAAAAAAATGGTTTTATATTTTGAATGTAAAAACGATCATATTTATACATATTTTTTGATGATTTTTTATATTCATCAACCTTTTGAACAATTTTTAGATAATACTCATTTAAGCTCTCATCTGTTTCAATTGGAAATTGCTCTAAGTTATACAAAACATCAAGAGAATACTTATCATGTAACATTGTTTTTATCCTAAGAAGATATTCATAATATTTTAACATTAAACGCTCTGAATTTTCTTCCTCTAAAGTCCTATGTGATACAGATACCTGCAAAAAATGATGAAAACGAGACAAATATCTCAGCCACTCTTGATTTTTTGCATATTTAACAGCCTGTTTAACATTATCCTGTGTATCCTCAATATCATTACCATTAGCATATATTTTCAACAAAATATGTTCAACAAAATGTCTTAATTGTGATAGAATATCCTGTGATATTTCTCCTCTCGTCGAATTACACAAATTATTTATATGTCTACATATTATTTTATCCGAATTTAATATTTGCTTATCAATTTGCAAAACATTATCCATAATCTCATCTTTCTCCTTATCATATATCTCTGATTACATGTTTTAATATCTTTATTATGTTAAATGTCTAACTGGAATACATTGATCCATATATTTATGTACAAAAGAAACTTGTTGCAAAATATCAATCGCATCATTTTCATTAATATCCCATCTAATTCTCAATTCATGAGCCGTAACATTTCTTACCATATGAATTAATCCCAGTATTATCTCTTTAAGTCCATTTTGCTGGTTCTGTTCTGAAGTTGTCCTTAATGAGTTTAAAACAATATATGGATTTTTTACAGAAAAAGCAGTTTGAATAAGTTCATTTCCATCTGTTAACAATCCACTCATTTCTCTTACCCGATCACATATTCCTTTTACTGCTTCCTGAACCGCATGAAAATAATCATCTACTAGTAATTCTTCTCTGCAGCATATTAAAACTCTTTGATGTGCACCATAACATGATAATTTATTTTTTAATTCTCTTGTTCTTCTTTCCACTTCTGATAAACTTTCAGCCTTAGTAATTTTATAGAAGTTGCCATCATCCCTTATTTCAATTCCTTTTAACATCAATACCCTATTTATTTCAAAACGTCTCTTCTCATATGCAGATTGAGTATTTAGCCCTCTAGCTGGCTCCATACATACTTGTATAAATTTATATACGCAGTTTGTACTATTATCTTTTCTACTCTGCTCACAAAATGCATTAAATAATCTCTTATATTTTGTATTTTTTGAATCAATATCTTTTAAACCACACTCTGAAAGCAATAATCCTATTTCTGTCCCTGTAAATCCAAATTCTGTGTCTCCCAATGCTTTTGAAACAGCTAGTAACTCAGATTCTAATAATGTTGGAAATCCCATGCTTCAACTCCTATCAATAAATGTTAATGCACACAAACCTGACAAGCCTCTATTCTTTCAAATGAATGTTCTACCTGCAAATCTGTCATTTTTAAGTTACTCTCTATATACTCCAACAATTCTGTACCATCCAAATATATATACATCTGCGGTGCTACAAATCCCGGAACATTTTTTCTTAAGTCATCTAATGATATCTGTGATGTTTCCTGAAATCTATCTATTTCCATAGCATACCTATAATAATACTTTTCTATATATTCTTTTATTCGAGTAACAGCATTGCCATCTTCTTTATAGTCTTCCATCCAGTCAGATAGACAATGCCTTTTACCCAAGTATACAACACCGGTGATTGCCTTCACCGGTGAGCTAACATACATATATGCCATTATAGGTTCATCTGGGAAATTTCTCCTGTGTTCAAATATCTTCACACCAGATTTTATTTTTTCATAAACATCCGGTCTGAAGCTTAATAGCATTTTTCTCAATGTCTATACCGCCTTATTTCCATTTACATTCAATATTCAGCACTGATGTCGGCATACCAATAAACTGCACATCAAATTTTAAACTTGGTTCAACCTTTGTACTCGCACTATGAATTCTGAAGCTTAATTGCCATCCATTATCCAAAAACATTTCTACAGTATTAGTACTTCCAGGCTTGAATTCAAGTGCCACAAGCCTTGTAGGTAACTCTACTATTGGAACAGTAATCTCCGATACCTTATTTTCACTTGGTTTATTTAAAGTATCATGCATATTAAAAGTATGAATCATTGTAAGACGCTTGCTATCGCGGCTGACAACCTTATAATAATCCTCTATTCCAATAAGATATTCTATCATCTTACGTGGCATATTCTTATCTTCTTTATATGCTCTATTAACCTCATCCATAAAAGCCTGTAATAACGGTACATATACTACTTCGTCTTTGTCATTGATCTCAGACCATCTTGAACTATTATCCTTTTCATTCTTCAACATCTCAAATATTGGTTGAACCGCATCCCAATATGCATCACTACAAGGCTTATCAAACCATTCTTTTCCAAAATCAAGTTTATGACTTAATCTGCTATGTTTTACGGCATCGTGATTATGTTTGATACTTAATCCTATTTCCCACTCAATATCATTTCTTCTAATAACAATATCTCTTACATCCCCCTTTACGCCAGCTCCGTCCTTCTGAAATTCTAATGTCAATTCATCATTACTGCCCTCTGACATTTTAGGTTCCATTTCAAGTACTGTATCAATTGCTGATTCTGCTGATATCATAAATGTCTGCTGCATTTCCTCATCCATAAGAGCCCATGCCTTTTCATTTGCATGCAAACTAGAATTATCAACTATTCTAGTTTTTCGCATATCACATAACGCCTTATAAAGCGTTTTTATCCAAGCATACTCATATGCTCTACCCTGATCATTACTCTTTGTACTCACTTTCTTCTCATTAACCTCCTTTGCATCTATAGCCTCATTATCTACAACAACCGCTGCACCATTACCTTCTAAGTATTTCTTTATTGCGATAGCTATTTCATATGCAAGGTTAACCGGAACAGCATTACCAATCATTTTATATGCTGTATTAGTATCCTCATATATAAATTTGAAATCATCCGGAAATCCTTGTACTCTGGCAACCTCTCTAATTGTCATTCGACGATAAAGATGTTCTTTTCCTTCTACAAATCTGCAATCATTCTGTGCCACTTTAACCATTTTAGGTGCCTGTGGATGAAGCTGACATTGTCTACCTGATGCCTGAACTGTAAATGCCTGTTCATCCCATCCTTTTACTCTGTTACGACTCATAAATATCGGTGAATATGCTCCAGTATAGTATTCATTGTTATTGATTGCCTCTGGATTACGGTGGTTTTTCTCTCCTGATGGAACAGCCGTATCTTGCAAATCCCATATAATATCACGAAGAGTGATTTTCTTATCATCATCCTTTGTCGAACCTTTGGGAAATCCAAAATCAATGTTCAAATCCTTCCTGAAACCTATATAAAATACTCTCTTTCTTTCTTCTGCGACTCCGTAATCCTTTGCATTTACAAGAGTAAATGACACATCATATCCAGCATCATCAAAAAGATTTAGTATATTCTGCACCGCTTCTGAATGTCTGTTTGCCAACATTCCGCTTACATTTTCTGCTAAAAAGAACTTAGGCTGGAATTCCTTTAGTATTCTAATATAATCAAAGAACAACTGTCCTCTGGCATCCCTAATTCCCTTTAATGAGCCTGCCTCCGACCATGACTGACAAGGTGGACCACCGATAATTCCATCAACTTCTCCATCTATAAACTGTTCAATATCTTCTTTTGTTACCTGCCTTATATCACCTTCAATCAGATGAGTATTAGGATGATTTGCTTTAAATGTCGCCCATATTGTTTTATCAAACTCATTTGCAACAGGAATATTAAACCCAGCTCTTTCAAAGCCTAAATCTAATCCACCACATCCACTAAACAAACTAATTATGTTCATGGGTATCCTCTCCTTCATTGTTTTCTTTAAGTATTCTGGCAGCTTCTATTAATGCTGTTCTTCTTATAAACTCACTATATGATGAATACGCTTCTAATCTTGCGGCTTCCTTAAACTTATCTAATTCTTCTTCGCTCACTCTTATACTGATTGAAATTGATTTTCTCATCTCATTTGTTCCTCCTGCTTCATAAATTTATGATACTTTCTTCGTATGTCAATGTCAACACTTTGTTGCACGAACAGATGTTTTTATTTTATTTTTTTATAAACTTTTCCAACCATCTTCTCCACACTCTCCAGCAATCTCTCCAAGTCACAGACAAGTCATGGTTGCGACCTTTTTTCTTCTCTGCCAGCTGCTCCTTGAAATAACATTCAAATCCATAACTTGCCTCCTCTCTCAATTTATCTTGAAGAATCACAGATAATGTTTGTGGCGTAAACACATTTCTTTTTGATACTTTCTTAGATAGACCACGCTTTGCTCCTTCCCATACCGGAACGCCTACCACATGCATATGCGGACTGGCTTCATCAAAGTGTATGACCGCATTCGCAATCTTGAACTCCGGCAGTAGCTTTTGCAGGCATTCAAGAATATAATCCAAATACCTCAGACATTTTCACTAATTTGCACCAATTTTTGGTGCTTCATATAATTGGGATAATTTTTGAAAATAAAAAGAAATGTGATAATAGATAATACCTATGACACTTCTGTTTAGTACTCATTAATATCTGTGGTACTATCAAAACAGGTATCATATAGGTATCACGAAAAAAGAAAAAGCCCCATAAATGGCTTGTTTACGCCATTTATGAAGCTCTGTTTACTATTCAAACTCTTCCCAAAGGAAGTATCATCAAATCGAAAATGCTGATTTGATGCGACATTCCACCACATCTATTTCATCTAATGTTACTCTTTTCATATCGTTTTCAAAAACTTTAGTAGCAAATTAGTTGCAATACTTCCCTGTTGCTTCTATGAAATCCATGGCAGATATAATCTACTTTTACTACTAAAAACGAATAATCAAATGTGGCTTGCGGGTGCTTAACTGTGCCTGCTGCCACACCCAGTATGAAAGGAGCTTTTCTATGAGCAATCAACATAAACATCCAACTATAAGTTTTAGAATCAGCGATGCTGAACGCAAACAAATTGAAGCCCGCATCCTTGCCAGTGGCATGATGAAAAAAGATTACTTTGTCCGTTCCTGCATCTATAACCGCATCTGCGTTGTCGGCAAGAAAGAAACTATATATCCGCTTGTGCAGACTGTTAATGCTCTGTATCTGCAATTACTTGAAATGCAGAAAGCATTTACCACACCAAACTGCACTCCCGATACTCTTCCTACGTCAGAAGCCATTAAGGACTTACATATCGAATACACTAATATGCTTACAGCTATTATCGACCTGCTGGATGGTGCAAAATATCTGTGGGAAGGAGACTGTCATGAACAATAATCTTAATTTTCTATTCGGTATGTACGAACCCGCCACAGACTCCATTATCGCCAACATCGATGAGAACACAATTCTTGTTATCCGTTGCAAGGAATGTAATTCCTCTGTTATCTTTGATGACCCGAATGATGTTGTATATCTATACCGGTTGGCAATGGAAACACCTCTGCTTTATGCCAGATTCGCATTGAAAGAAAACGGATTGCAGAATTATGTGGATGCTATGAATTGGTTCAATTATTAGTTCCGATCTGCTTATATTAAGATAAACTTCTTTAACCTTAGCCCAAATGATTATTGAAGTTTATCTTATTCCATTTTCTGCTAATATTCTGCCAATTTCATATAACGCACCAATTTCAAATCTCGCTACCTTATATAATTTTTCATCATTCATTTTATTTCTGAAATAAATACCATCAAAATACATATAATCATATGTTGGTACAAGATCATATGTCTGATTTGCTTGTATCGTTCCTTCTCCCTTTAAAATGCCCGACAAAGTGGAATGATTTCCATTATAAACAATTGTTAAACCTATAGGATAAATATATGTGGCCATATGATTTATTTTGTCATATTCAAATAAATTACCTACATTTTGCCCTATATTTAATAATGCATTAACAAATCGTTCTTTATTCCACGCACATACCAATATTGCATCTTTTGATAAATCTATATTAATATTGCTCTCTCCTAATTCAAAACTCTTACTATTGTTAAGTTTATCGCTATTAATTAAATGCTCTCCTATATCTTTGTATATACTTTGAACATCTGTAACTTCTTCATCCTCATACAATTCACGTACTATATCATATAAATGATAATTTGACATTGCTCTTATAAGTGAATAAACAGGATTTTTTCTCACATCCTTAATATCATTTTTTTTGATGAGATTATGTGTTGTCTTCAACACGCTATTTAGTCTCTCTTTTTTCTTTTTATCCTCATTACAAAATAAGAACATCATTTTCCTCCTAAAGTTTCTTCTCCACCTTCTCCAATTCATCCAACAATGCTGGTTTTCTTGGATATCTCTGCATCAATTCCTCAATTAGAGATTTAGCAGTATCATTCCCCTTCCATTTTATAAGCTGTGCAATATTCTTCGTTATCTTTTTATATTCTCGTCTATCCTTTGCCTGAGCACAACTCTCACTTATTTCCTTATAACATAACTCATATACCTGCTCTGGATATTCCTTCACCAAATATTTTCCATAATAAAACAAATCATACGGATTCTCCATTACATCATCAAGCAATCTCTTCTTTTCATTTTCAGAAATAAGAATACTACGATAGCAAACAGTTCGCTTGCTATCCTTCAATTCATCCAGTAAGCTTCCGTAATTTTCATTCCACACCCCGCACTTATTATAAATCTGTTTCAAAACACCCCAGAACTTCTCATTTCCCATCAATAGCAGCTTTTTTGCCTGTGCGATTTGCTTTTCCGTGTTGTTTGCTGTCTTGTATATGTCATATAGCACGTTATTCCAATCTTCCGGATCGCTACTATGATAATGCCATGTCTCTTCTGCGTTTGCTTTCTCTAAACAAAGTTTCTCTGCTTCATCATAATTCTTATCTTCCATAGCATCCTTGATAGCTATAATACGGAGTTCATTTATTGCAATATTCTGATATAATTCCTTCTGCGTATTCTTTTTGCCATATAAATGCCTATGTAAAAGGTATCTTACAATCAAATCTTCTTTTTTCGTATATTCCGGGTAATAATCCTCCCGTGAAATTTCCAACAGGGTATCCAAAACCTTTTCAAGTTTCTTTGCACTCTTTTCATCGCATAGGCAAATCCCACATTTCAGCAAGTCATAACGCCAGTCAGTCCAACCATCAAATACACTCTTTCTTGCCTCTTTTATAATCAATGCAAATGCTTGATCCCGCATTTGTTTGTCCTGTTTTTCGATTTCTTTTGCGCATTTTTCTATTAATTCGTATGTACACATGATAACATCTGTAAGCATTCCAGAACTACTATCTGCATGAGATGCCAACTTAACACCAGATACCAGTATATATGTAGCCGCCTCAAGCGCAACCATATAACCACGCATTTCTAAAGTCTCAGCACACATATCAAGACAGTCATGCATATCCATACAAATATTATCGCAGCTGCTCCAACCAATGTATCCCCGATGGGTGTTACATTTAATTGATGCAGTAATTGTGTTTTTCACTATCGATATAATATCTTCTGTGGGTATCATAGTAGCCCCTTTCTTTTATTCAACAATATCAATCTTATATCTTTCACACCATTGCGTTGCGATTTTTTCATATACTTCATCACGATATTGGTACCAATGTTTCTCCTCTGCTGTATGCAGAACTTGCTCTCAAAGCAGATGGCTTGCAAGGATATGTAGATGCTATGAATGAGCTTAACTAAACTTACATACTCCCTCTAAGTCTTAAGTTACTCTATGAGTTTCTTTTGAGTTTTTATCGAGTTTTTTCTGAAAACAACTCGATAAAAACTCAATTAAATTCTTGACCACTCTCGATCAAGAAATATATATTTTATATCAAGCTATAGCCCCACAAAATGTTGCATTATCTCTTTCAAATCATCGCTAAAATCTTCTAAATCTTCCATAGTAATAGCTCCTTCATTCAGGAGCGAAAGCATAATATAAAATTGATTTGATCTGCTCATCTCACATTGCACTCCACAATCTTTCTTATCCTCTTTTATTCTTTTCTCCAATGTCCAAAATTTTTCAGATGGCTTTCCATCTCCACTTAGTATTTTAATATATTCTTTGTTGAGCTTATCCATATAAGCTTCTTGCCATCCAGCTATTTTACTTCTGAATATTTTCCAGTCCTTTTCTGAGAATTTGTTCATACTTATTATCTCCTACATTGCATCCACTTCTACACTTTAATATACCTTCTTCTTTTTGTAGTTCCAATACAAGCTAATAACTCCATATTTACCAATTCATTTAATAATTGCCTTGTCCTTGGACCTTTTAAACCTATCTTTTCTGCTACCTGCTCTGTGCTATATTCAACCCCAGCATCCATATAGGCTAAAATCTGCTTCTGCCTTTCTGACAAATCTATTGCTTTCATTTTTTTTGAATCCGCTGATTTTTCTGCTGATTCTGCTGATTTTTCTGCTGATTCATCATCAGATTCCTTTTCCATCTTCATAACAAGTGTAACCTGATCAAGATTTGTATCTTCAATCAATTCTGGTTTTTTCCATCCTTCCGACTTCCACACCTCAAGAATCGTCGGGAATCCTGAGCCAGCATTATCGCCAAATCCAACCAATCTAAGCATAGTCTGCATATGAGGATTTCTTGATTTTGAATTACCGCCTCGATAAATATCTTCAAGTGGAAGTTTCAGAATTCCTGGTTTTGTAAATTCAAATGCATCTGACTTCTTTATTACCTTTAAAACTCCAGCATCCATCAAATAATCCGCATGTATAATCATATTTACAAAGCCTTCGCGAACTGCTTTGTGAACCGGAGTATCATCTATACGCTGAACGCCACCTTCCAATTTAAATGGCTTTTTTAAGTCCTCCGTTAATTTAGGTGTTACTTTGGTAAAGAAATTAAACAGGTTATTTTCCCATGTGCCATCATATGTAATTCTGTCATTCCAGCGGATATCTGCTGTCACTTGACTCTCATTACGATAATCCATAAAAACATTGTCAAATCGTTCTCTGATAGCCTGTCCTGTACCAAACATCAAAAGTCCAGCTAATGTCAAGCCTTCTACTCCAGTTTTTCTATCTTTCCTATAGCCACCCAGCTTTTCAAGAAAAGATTTGTCATCCAAAGCATTCCATACATGTCCATCATTTCTGATTTCAAAAATCTGACGATATTTTCTTAATGTTTCTTTATCAATATCATCCATTGTATAATACTCAATTATCTGATTATCATTGCCCTCTGGATTTTGATCTCTTATCATCCCTCTAATCTCATGCTCTGTCGCATGATAATCGCCTTCATGATTTCTTTTATATGTTCCCTTATAAGGATTTTCTCCAACATATACCGGACGCATATTAAAATCAGCTCTAGGAACATGAATCACAATTAGACTTATACTGCCATCTTCAACAATCTTTACATCATCATCGGTTAATAGGTTTATATTCACCTTATTTCCATTAATTGTGTTCCAAAAATCTTCTTTCTGCTTAGGCGCATCCTCTATTCCTTGTATTATAAATCGTTTCTTCGGATCAGTCTTTGTTTTATCTTCTCTTACTCCAAGTATGATATATCCACCTTTTGTATTGGCAAATGCAGAATATGACTCATACGCAGATTTTGGTACATTTTTTTCTGCTTTTTTGCACTCTATATCAACTTTTTCGCCTTGGTAAATGAGTTCCTTTAACTCCTGCATATTCATATGCTGCACCTGCTTTCTATATTATAATATATGGCTTTTTTACTATCTTCATTTTCACCATACCTATTATTACTGCCAATAACTATGTAATATCTAATATTTTAACAGCAATAAATCTTTTAAATCTTTTATCATAAGTTCATATTTCCTTTTCAATGTATCAAAAAAAGTATATGAATAAATCCAAATTCCAGCTGCTGCAACAAAAACAAGCAAAAATGTAGCTACGTATAACCAATTAGTAAAATCTATGCCAATAACTCCCATATTTTCAAATGAAATGGTTAAAACCCCTGCAAATGCAGAAAAAATGGTCAAGATAATACTATTTCTCTTTTTTTCTTTGCTAGTTTCTTTATCTATATATTCTTGATAAATATTCATCAGTTCTTCTATTTTTTCTTTATTGTTTATTTGAAATTTACTTTGTAATACTTCATCTAAAACCTCAATTTTTTTCTTATGTGAATCCACATATTTGTCCATATGATTCCTTTGATCTTTATTATCTACACTTATAAGTATTACCATTGCAATTAATAAAATTATTATACCAATACAGTACCATAATTGTTTAGGAAGTAATAACATTGTAAAAATAATCTCAGCACACGATATAAACATTGCAACAAGACATGCAATAACTATCTTTTTTATTTTAGGTTCAAATCTATCAAATCCTTGATCTACATCTAAACACCTATTTTTAGCTTCTTGATAACATTTTAAAATATAATATTCCATAATTTTTTCCTGTATGATGCACAAAAAGTTAATTTTTATGCATATCCTTCCTTTTATTTCTTCTCTCCATATGTTGCTGTACCTTCAGCAACCATCATGGGCGCATAATTTGCTTCTGCATATGATATTGATTTGTCTCGAAAGTTTACAACCTTTTCTTCTCCCATATCATTATTATCTGTCCAAAGTTCGCACTGTGTCATAACAGTCTGAACTGCATCTTCCATACCCTCAGGCGGATACTTGTGCTTTTTCAGCAGTTTCTTTATAAGCATACGCATTTTTGCTCTTGCTGATTCTCGTTTCTGCCAGTCAATTGTTTTATTTCTTCGTAGAGTATCTGCAAGTTCTTTTGTAATTGCTATCAGTTCTTCATTTTCATAAAAATCCTTTATTGCCTGTGGCTTCGTTAATGCGTCATAGAAGGCAAGCTCATCGGCAGTAAGCCCAAGCTGGTCACCTTCCTTTTGGGCTGCTGCAATCTGTTTTGCAAGATTCAACATTTCCTCAATAACTTCTTCATTTGTCAACATACCATTAAGATACGCATTAAGCGAACGCTGCATAATTTCACTAAACTTCTCAGATTTAACTACATTAGTTCTGCGATATACTGAAACCTGTTCTGCAATCAATTTTTTCAGAAGTTCAACCGCGAGATTCTTTTCTTTCATATTGGAAACTTCTTCAAGAAACTTCGGGTCAAACAGTGAAAATTCCTCTTTGATATCTGAGAAAAGATTGATAACTCCATCACTTTTGATACTCTGCTTTAAAAGCTCATTTATCCTTGCATTCATTTCTGGAAGAGAAATCTTCTTTCCAACTCCTGTGTTTGTTAGTCTAAGAACGAGAACACGTACCGATTCAAAAAATGCTGCTTCAAATCGACTTTCTCCATCAACCAGAGAAGAACAGAGCGACAATGCCTGATGTAGCATAAGTGCTTCTTTTACAAATGAATCTTTGTCATCGGCTTTCTCTCTGTCCATAATAAAGTTGACTGCACCACTGATAGTTTTTGCTCTTTCAAGGTCTGTTCCACCTGTAAACTTCGAGTAATCATATCCGTGGAACATATCTCGACAAACTGATAGCTTTTCCAAGAACTTCGGATATGCTACCTTTGCAACATCAGTATCGCCATAATTCTTTTTATCACGAGAAGTATAATCATTCATTGCCTGTTTCAATGCAGATGCAATTCCAACATAATCCACAACAAGTCCGCCTTCTTTATCACTAAATACGCGATTTACACGAGCTATAGCCTGCATAAGGTTATGTCCGGACATTGGTTTATAAACATACATAGTGGCAAGTGAAGGAACATCAAAGCCTGTCAGCCACATATCAACAACAATTGCTATCTTCATAGGGCTGTTATTATCTTTGAATTTCTTAGCAAGTTCATCCTTATGATGTTTATTGCCAATAATCTTTCTCCATTCTTCCGGATCATTATTACCAGAAGTCATAACAACTCCAACTTTCTCAGTCCATGCAGGACGAAGTTCTAAGATACGCTTGTATATCTTCATTGCAATAGGACGAGAGTAAGCAACAATCATTGCTTTTCCTGTTAAAAGATTCTCTCTGTTATTCTCATAATGGTCAAGAATATCACAGACAAGTGAATTAATAGTATTATCATTGCCAAGAACAGCTTCCATCTTACCAAGTTCACGCTTGCTTTTCTCAACTACTTCCCCATCAGCATTTTCAGCCATAATGTCATATTCACTATCAATTAGCTTAAGGGTATCTTCATCGAGATTGAGCTTGATAACCCGGCTCTCGTAATAAACAGGTCTTGTTGCTCCATCCTCAACAGCCTGTGTCATATCATAAATGTCAATATAATCACCAAATACTTCACGAGTACTGCGGTCCTTTGATGAAATAGGAGTACCGGTAAATCCGATATATGTAGCATTAGGCAGAGTATTTCTGATAATTCGTGCCGTTCCAATTTTTATCTTACCAGTTTTAGCATCAACAGTTTCTGCCAGTCCATACTGTCCTCTGTGTGCTTCATCCGCCATAACAATGATATTATTTCGCTCCGACAAAGCTTCGTGAGATTCTTCAAATTTCTGCATTGTAGTAAAAATAATACCATTTGCCTGTCTGCCAGCAAGCAAAGACTTTAAGTTTTCTCTGCTTACGGCGTGTATCGGCTCTTGTCTTAAAAACTCCTTACACTTTGCAAATTGCCCATAAAGCTGATCATCAAGATCGTTTCTATCAGTAATAACAACTATCGTTGGACTATCCAATGCCTCTTGTAATAAATGTGCATAGAATACCATAGAAAGCGACTTACCACTTCCTTGTGTATGCCAGAACACGCCGCCCTTACCATCCGTAACAGTAGCATGTTTTGTTGATTCAATTGCTTTTCTAACTGCAAAATACTGGTGATATCCTGCAAGAATTTTGAATGAGTTAATACCCTCATTTGAAAAACAAATGAAGTTCTTTACAATATCAAGCAATCTTTCTTTTTGAAACATCCCTTCAAAAAAGGTATCAAATTTTGCAAATTCTGTATCTTCGTATTTCCCATCCTTTGTTTTCCATTTCATAAAGCGATCTTCGCCTGAAGTGATTGTACCTGCTTTAGATGTCAACTGGTCGCTCATAACGCAGATAGCATTATATATAAACATAGATGGGATTTCCTGCATATAATTACGAAGCTGTCTGTATGCTTCAGAAGCGTCCGTTTCTTCTCGAGAAGGAGATTTCAACTCAACTAATACAACTGGTAAGCCATTTAAAAAGAGAATTACGTCCGGACGCTTATTACTGTTTTCAATGAAAGTCCACTGATTAGCTATAATAAAGGAATTATTGTCAGAATTTTTATAGTCAGCAAGATAAACAATAGAGGAACGCTCCTCACCATCTACAAAATATCTTACCGGAATGCCATTTTGCAGATAGTCCATAAATACAGCATTTTTCTGCACAAGCTCTCCGTTTTCAAAATTTTTAAGCTTAAATAAAGCATCCTGAATAGCGTCATCCGGAAGATCTCCGTTCAAACGATACAGAGAATCAAGCAGAACTTCCTCATATAGTGGATTGTAAAAATCTCTTTCTATATCCGGACCATAAACATATTCATAGCCTAAATCATTTCTAAATAGCTCTATAACCGAATTTTCATAATTAGCTTCCGTATAATTAGCTGACACTTTATTCACCTCTCTCATCCGTTGCTGTAATAAAATCTTTAACCATTTGGTTTAATAATGTCACAATCTGTTCTGCCTTTTGCTTCGCGGCATCCCTAGATTGACATTTTTTAAAATAATATCCTGTAATAGACATATTTATTTTACTAAGTATTGGATTACGCTTATACCAATCAACAGTAAAATGCTCTTTTATTATGTTTAGTACTTCCTTAACATCTTCCTCACCAATAATCCCTTTAAATTGATCATAGAAATTATCAAGAATGTATTGTTCAAGTTCCGGTTGTTTTACACCTATATCCTGTTTATTACTTGCAGACTCTTCTTCATATTTTGTAAAATCTGTAACAGGATTAACCAGATTACGATTCGCATATTTTATGTAGCTTAATTGATGCTCTAATTCTGGAAACAATGTAGCCTCATTTATATTATAAAGATCAAGTTCCTTTAAAATAGTTTCTTTATCTTCTCCTGAAATATAAAAGCATGTACCGCTAAATTCTTCTTTTAGTTTTCCCTTTGCTTTTGATATAACGGAATTCTTGATCTCATTCTCTTTATTAAAAGAAAATAGGCTTGTCAGTAAAAATACTCCACTTTGCTTTCTCAATCTTTCATTTGTATAAGTTGGGATTACCATGTAATTATTTTGTATTATTTTTACAAACTCTCCGTAATTTACTAACCAATTATCCTTTGTTCTTTCGCCTATAATCCGGTCATGATATAGTCTTTCAAGAACATCAGACAAAGTATTTTCTTTTTCCAAATCATAACTTGCTAAAGCAGACACGATTTGAATTTCAATATCTGTGGATTGAGATGAATAGTATTTGTCCGTGTAATAAATCACTCCATACGGTTCTTTTTCCACTTCTCCATCTTCCGTAACATATTTTACTGCGCCATGCTTTTTACATGCGAAGTAGAGTGCAACCAACGGATTCGTAGTCAAATCCAAAAGACGAGTACACATCCCATAATGCTGGTACTTCGTCATAATATCAAACATCGATTTCAAGTCCCTAAATTCTGTTGGTGACTTCTGCAATGGTATCTGCATCAATTTATGTTCAATGCTTAACATATCATCTCTAAATATACTCGGCTCAATATCCCAAAATTCAGTCTCCTGACCCCTGAAATATAATTCAGTAGAAGTTCCGTCTTGAGCTTCCTTCGTCTCTTTTACCTGTTTTATCATTTCAATAAAAGAACTAACTGAATCAATCAATATTATATTAGATTCATCAATTTCTTTATATGCCACTTTATCTACTCCTTTGCAAACTAAACGATTATCATCCTTCGAAGTGTTTTGGCTAGCAGTGCACCACCTGCCAAATTAGCGCTCATAGTATATAAAATATCAAAAACTACACTTACGAATTCTTTCACTTTACTTCCCATGGCGTCATCTCCCTTCGCTTTTATCACTATCTTGACAACAGATACAGTAAATAATACTACAAGCGATGAAATAGCAATTGGTGCAACTAACCCTTGCACTGCAAGCCAAAACACTTCAAGTATGGTAAACAATAATTTAGAGGAACAAATAAGTGCCTTATTCGCAAATATGTTTGGTCATTTTATTGATTCTCTTGATAATAGCGACATTAAATTAGGCGACTTAATTGAAAGTGTCGATAACAGAGGAAAAACGCCACCATTATCTGACGAACCAACAGACTACCCAATAATTGATGTTAGAGCATTATCTGGTAATTCAAGAATAATTGATTACACCAACTGTACTAAATACGTTTCCAAAGAGGCATACAATAATTGGTTTAGAAGTGGACACCCTAAAGAATATGATATTCTCATTTCAACTGTAGGTAGTTTGGCTGAAATGAAAATATTTCTAGGAACTACAGGCTGCATTGCTCAAAATGTTGTAGGATTTAGAACAAAAGGTATATCACCACTCTACTTGTATCAATATCTGAATTACATAAAAAACGACTTGGTAGCATACAATATTGGTTCTGTTCAACCAAGTATTAAGATAACTCATATAATCAAACATTCTATCTATGTTGCTTCAAAAGAAGATATAGAAATATTTGATAGTATTGCTCGAGACATTACGAAAAAAATATTTGCAAATTGCCAAGAAAACGAAGCATTAAAGCAAATGCGAGACACTCTTTTACCTAAACTGATGTCTGGTGAGCTTGATGTTTCAAACATCGAGATTTAAGCCACTAAATTATTGTTTATTCTCTGATTGTTCTCAACTTTATCATCAATATCCGCTAACATTTTTGCTATACGATGTTGCGTTTTAATATCTGGTATAGCAACCTCAATATTTGCAAAAGTATCCCTTGTAATCGTATCAAATACTGAACCATGAGTTATTGCTTTAAGCTTTCTTACACTGTTTTTTATCAAGTAATACAAAAAGATACTATCTATACCTTCTTTAGCTCTTATACCATAACACGACTGATTAAAAGCCATTGGAAATGGTATCATAGCCAGTTCTCCAACAGTTCCTCTGGCAGAAATAATGATGTCATCTTTTTTTAGTAATTTTGTTGAGCTATTATTAAGCCCTTCTTCTGTAATAGTTTTTTCCGTAGAATAAACATATCGGTTCTCATTGTTAAAATCTTTAACTGATAACCAGTTAATATTTCCGCCCCAATACTCTGCTTTAGATGTTTTTGGCGTACCACCACCAATAAGTTCCACTATATCTATCAGTGCAGTTTTCAACCATTCTGCCATAATCGTTTCCTCTCTATCCAATGTATTTTCGGTGGGCAATCTTAACATTACTCTGTTTGACCATTGCGTATTGCAAGGTCGTATCTATCTTTCTATGCCCCAAAAGCTGTTGAAGCTGCTCAATGGGCATTCCTTTATCTATCGCCACGGTTGCAAGTGTACGCCTGAACTTGTGCGGGTGTACCTTGTTAATTCCTAATTGCTTTCCAAATTGTCTCAGACGAACTTCAACGCCGCCGATTTTTAACCTTTTGTGGGGCAATTTCAGCGAAACAAACAATGCTGGATTATCGTCCGTTCTACTATCCAAGTAGTTCTGCAAATGTATCTTTGTACGAGCGTCAAAATAGACCACTCGTTCCTTACTGCCTTTACCGAACACGATACATTCTCTTTCATTGAAATCAATATCATCTCTGTTGAGCAGTACCATTTCGCCAACACGCATACCCGTTGAAGCAAGCATATCAATAATCGCCAAGTCTCGAAGCTCTGTGCAGTTATCCCTCATAAGCTCCAACACTTCATCGGAGTATGTCTCCTTAATGTTAGTACCAGTTTTTACTCTGTGTATTCGTCTGACTGGGCTTTTCAGTATGTAATCTTCATCCTCTAACCAAGAGAAAAAGCTGGATAAGATACGGCGGATATTATCTATAGTAACCTTACTTAACTTCTTCTTTTCTTGATATTCTGTCAGGTATCCGCGTATATCGTCTGTTACTATGTGTTTAACATCTTTTTGAAGTTCATCAAGCATGGCTTCAATAGTTGCCTTATAGTATTTAAGAGATTTCTCAGAGCAGCCCTCTATTCGCTTTGCTGATATAAATAATTCTATATAGTTCTGCTCCGAGTATTTCTCTTTGTTTTGATTTCCTGTTACCTCATACTTTGCAAGAGTGTATCGCAACACCTCTTGAAGTTTTTCATTTTGTGCATTATTCAGGTAAGGTAACATTCCCAGAATAACATCTTTGATTAAATCCTGTTTCACAGTCAATTCTCCTTTGAAATATTTTTAGAGAACGACTATGGGGCGGAAGTCCCCTGATATTAACTCCCGCCACCCACGGAAGTTATGGGATATGTTATAAACAATAATTTAGCGGCTTAAAGGTCGATATTTGAGACATCAAGCTCACCTGACATCAGCTTTGGCAGTATAGAGTCTCTGAGTTGTGCCAGCTTTTGATTTTCACAGATGTTAGAGGCAATGGTATCGTACATTGGCGTTACAACAGCACAAAAATCTGTAATTGCTTTCTCATCAGGAAGTGCCACTTGAAATTCTAGCGTTGTACTTGGAGCTGTACGCTGTCGACTGTTTGTAGATCCAGTGGTATGAGCGCACATCCAATCAGAGAAAGCAGCACTATCAACAATAGAGAACACAAAATCTCTGTACGCCGGATTAAAGGCTTCAAAGATAATGAATTCAGTTGAACTGACTGCAAGCTCTGAAAGACACATTGGACGCCATACTCTTTTTGTATCAGGATTCAGTTTGGAAATCATTACTGAATTTTTGCTTAATATGTATTTATTGCTTTTTACGCCTGCGGCTGATTCAAAAACAGGATATTTTTGTTCGTCATATGCTGGAATACTATAATGCTCCAACTGTACATCAGAATTTTTGACAGGAGAAAAACTATTAGTTTTGATGGATGCAATATCTCCAAGTCTGGAAGCTATCCAGTCGTGTGGCATTTCTCCATTAAATGGTTCAAAATCAACAAACCACGACTTGAATATTGCCTGAGCTTGCTGCTCTAAATTATTGTTTATCGTAGAATTCAGTTCTATTTTTTCATCTAAGCTCCTCAAAACACTTGCTATTTTTCTTTGAGTATCTATATCAAATATCGGCACTTCATATTGCATTATTGAAGTCTTATCACCTCTTGGCATTTTTGTGCCTTTTGAAGTTGCCATTGAATACGCAAAAAAATCATCATTAGCAAGTATATAGTAGAGGAAATCTCCATCTATATTTAAATTTCCTTGAAATACTAAAACATCACTTGAACAACCACCATCACATTTCGCTTGCCATATTTTCTTAAAATATGGTCTGATGTTAGATACAAGGATATCTCCTTTTTTATATTCCTGAGTTAACTGAACTGTGGGAAGAGAGCTTGCCTCCGTAACCCCTCCTTTATTTGGCAACATATTTTCAGTAGATATATATGTTTTCAAGGTAAGTTTTGACACATCAACTTTCCCCTTACGAAAAACGCAAATATCCAACAACTTACATTTCATACCCAATCGCCTCCAGTTTCTTACAAATTTCTTCTTCCAACTCATGAGACTTTGCAAACATATCTGAAAGTTCTGATGTAAGGCGTGTCATCTTTTCTTCAAATGGTTCTCCATCGTCCGGTGCTTCTTCAATACCAACATATCTGCCCGGTGTAAGAATAAAGTCCTGCTTTTCGATTTCTTTAAGATCTGCTACAGCACAGAAGCCCTTCACATCTTCAAGCGTACCATCTTGAAATGATGTAAATGTATCTGACAACTTCTGAATATCTTCATCTGTAAAGTCTCTGTGCTTGCGGTCAACCATATAACCCATCTTACGGGCATCTATAAATAAAGTTTTACCTTTCTGCTTTTTGTTCTTAGAAATAAACCAAAGTGTAACCGGAATTGTAACGCTGTAAAATAACTGCGTAGGCAGTGCAACGATACCTTCTACAAGGTCAGCCTGAATAATATTCTTTCTGATTTCTCCCTCACCACTAGACTGAGACGATAAAGCTCCATTAGCAAGCACAAGACCTATTTTTCCGTTTGGTGCAAGATGATGTATCATATGCTGAATCCACGCATAGTTGGCATTTCCTGCCGGCGGAGTTCCATATTTCCATCTAACATCATCTTTTAACTTGTCTTGTCCCCAGTTTGAAAGATTGAATGGCGGATTTGCCATAATAAAATCAGCTTTAAGTGTCTTATGTAAATCATTGAAAAATGTATCTGCCTGATAAGGTCCAAAGTCCGCATCAATACCACGAATAGCCATATTCATTTTTGCCATCTTCCAAGTATCAGCGTTAGACTCCTGACCATAAACAGCGATTTCTCCACGCTTGCCACTGTGTGCCTGAATAAATTTTGCGCTCTGAACAAACATACCACCTGAACCACAACATGGATCATATATACGACAATTTTTGAATGGTTTCAAAATAGCAACAATTGTTTTAACGATACTTGCAGGAGTATAGAATTCGCCACCCTTAACACCTTCGTATGCCGCAAACTGTTGAATACAATACTCATATGTTCTGCCAAGAAGGTCTTTGCTTTCTTCTGTATCTCCCATATCCATATTAGTGAAAAGATCAACAACCTCGCCTAATACTCGCTTATCCAAATCTGGACTTGCATAATTCTTTGGAAGCACATTTTTAAGAGTTGTATTTTCCTTTTCAATAGCTCTCATTGCATCGTCGATAACAGTGCCAATTTCTGGAGTATGCGCTGCAGATGCAATCTTGCTCCAACGGGCATCCTCTGGTACAAAGAAAATATTATCTTCTGCATATGCATCCTTATCATCTTCAAAGCCATCACCCTCTTCAACAAGCTGTTGATAGCGTTTTTCAAATGCACTTGATATGTAACGCAGAAAAATAAGTCCTACAATAACCTTTCTGTATTCTGCTGCTGGAATGTGTCCCCAAAGAACACAAGCCGCATCCCATATTTGTTTTTCAAAGCCAATGTTAGCATTATTTTGAACTGCCATTTATAAATTCCTTTCTATTAGCAACTTGCTATATTTATCTGCACATGTGTCTTCATTTTGCACTATCACTATCGTTCTATTTCCACAATATCATCAAAGCCACATTTCAATTCAACACATATCCTAGCTAGAATATCTAACGATACTTGTTGATCGTTGTTCATTTTGGTAAATGTACTTGGTGCTATCTGTGTTTTCTTTCTTAATTCCGTTTTTGTCATATCCCTATCAATCAACAACTTCCATAAAGGTTTATAAGTTATTTTCACTTGATTTTCTGACATGTTATTTCCTCCGATTATCACGTCAAATAGTCTTTTTTATTATATCATCTGCTTTTCACTTATGCAATCACAGCTTTTGAGTTCTCGAAATTGTAATTGTAATTAGTAACAAAATTTGAAGGCAAAAAACAAGCTCGCAAATGCCCATTTTACTAGGCTTTGCGAGCTTTTGAAAATTATTCAAACTCGACAATTACTAATCAATTTTATTTAGTGATTATTTGTTGTCGTGTTTCGCTTTCTTTTGATTATTTGATTTATCCATATTATCCTGCCTATACGGGCTAATGTTATCATTTTGTTATCAGCATTGATAACACTCGCCCGGTAACTGTGGATAATAGCAATATGTTCCGACTCAAATTATAAGCGGGTTTGCTTAGAAAAGCAACCGTAAATTCTCCACTAATTAAAATGCTTCTGTCCTTCATAATCCATATTATCTACAAATTAAGAATTTTTTGCTAACATTGTACTTCATCATCCTAAATCAAAGAACGCCTACTCACTACTAACAAGATAGCATTTTATTATATGATATAGAAATTACAACTTTTAAAATTTATCATCAAACTCCTTGTTTTCTGTATTCTTTTTTAAAGCGATCCATAAAACTATAAAAAAGAGAACATATACAATCATTCCCACCATGGTTGATTCCTGAGCATATTTTGTTGATAAATTTAACATTCCTTGTTTTTCTCCAATTTCTTTTATAATATCAAGATCTGCAAATTTCTCCATCCAATGTTTTAACTGCCATAAATAATAAAGAATTACCGTAACATATACCCCAACAATCCCTCCTAATCCTAAAGTAAAATTTTTCATGGATTTATTCCACAAAACTTTTTTCTTTGCAACATGGACATATAAAACCAAAATAAGAGTGCTTCCAAAAACAAGGACTCCCATTTCCATCATAAATGCTGTAACAATCAAATTTCCTGCAAATTTCGTAAAGTGTTCTATAATAGCGTCCAGCCCCATTTTTAAACATGCTGAAATCAAACCGAACACAACTCCAGTAAATCCAAGTTTTAAATAATTTTCATTTTTCCCATTTTCTATTTTGATAGCCATATACAGTATAGTGCTATAAAACATCCACAAAATAAAAGATGCTATAAATAAGTTATCAACATACCCCCATGCCATATAAGGCACACCTACCAACCACTTTGAAAGCAGTCCAAATAAAATTGTTGATATGGTTACGATTGTTAAATTTTTACTATTTACCATTTACCAAACCTTCTTTACTTATTTTGATAATTGCTTAGTGATATATTGTTTTATATTTTTTGATAAATTGTAAAACAATATTATTCTCCTGCTTTTTTGTTACAAGCCATCTCCACCCAATATACTACATAACCAATAGTGAGCAGAATACCGTCACTAAAGCTGTAATTTCCTTTTTTTCTTTTTGTATCTTTCTTTTTCCTACCTTTACAAACAAAAAATAATACAGTCCTGCGATATAGAATATCATAGAAATTTCCATAACCGCTGTAAGTATCAACATATTCGGCTGACGGGCTACCGTCAAATCAATACAAGTATCAATCCCAGCCTTGATTAACGTTGTAAGAAATCCGAAAATTATACTTTTTGTTATATACTTCTTATTTCCTCCATCCATACACATCGACTCTGCGACACAAAATAAAACAGAATTATAAACCCACCACAATACAATCGATATAAAAAAGCCACTTGAAAAGTCTCCAAATACCATATATGGAATTCGTACTAATAACCTGCTCAAAAATCCAAAGGCAACTGTTGCCGCTATTATAATTGCTAATTCATTCTTTCTTTGATCTTCCATACAATTTTCTCCTTTCACACCTCTGAATATCTCATCTTCTTTTACTGCAATTTTTTATAATCCACGTACTCTATCCCTAATTTTTCCATTTCACCAAACATGTCCTCTTAACGTTCTTCATTATTCTGTATAACTTCAACCCTTTTTTCTGATAACCATTTTAAAATTTCCTCCTGTTCTTTATTTTTCGTAATATAATATACTAATTTCAAGGAGGAAATTTTCAATAAAGCTCCTATATTCGCTAAAAACAAACCTGTAAAATCTACAACTTCCAATTTATCTCTTTATCATAATTATATACATCAGCAGCCTACATTGTAAAGCCAAAAGCAAGCCATTTTCAGACTTGCTTTCCACCATATCACTTTCCTTATTGATAAATCATTTCTTTATCCACAATCTCCCTTGCACACGATTGTAAATTGTTCATTCTCGCTACCCATTCCATCTGATTTTCTGCCTTTAACCGTTCCGTGATCCCATGTGCCTGTTTCATCTGCTCTACAATCCTTTCAAAGCGTTCCTGTGCCTGTTCTTCTATATCTGCAAGATAACTATTCAGCCTGCCACTTGTAAGCAAAGTAATATAAACTGCTTCCTTATGTTCTTTCAAATAGCGTTTATGTCTTTGTCCCCATACGCCGATAAATCTTTGTTCTTCCTCCGGCAAGGTAAGGCAGGGGATAAGATAATCCCCGTGTCTGATATAAGTGCCGCCTATTTCTTCAAATATTGTTTTCTTCATAATCGTTTCCACCTTTCTTATCGTTCTCTATCCATAGATTTCTTCTTAACTGACCGTTTCGGCTGCTGTCTGCCTTCCTGCTGATAGCGGTGCAGTTTTTCCAGTACACTTGCTTTTTTCGGCTGTTCTAACGGTTTCTCTTTCTTCTGCTCCGTCTGATTTTTCCATGCTCGCAGTTCTTCATTGTATTCCATAATCAGTTCTTCTGCCTTGTTATAGACCTTCTGAAAGGATTGCACATTTGGATACCCTTCACGTTTTACGATCTGTTCCAAACTCTTATGCAAACGCTTTTCCAAATCCTCTAACAGTTCAATTCGCCCTTCCAGAGATTTTCGCTCTTTGCCTTTAAATAGTCCTCGTAACTCTGACAGTTGCTTTTTCAAAGAAGAAATATCCTGCTGTGTGCGTTTTATCTCCCTTGACTGTCCCTGTAATTCATACATGAGTTTCTGCATATCTTTCCATTCCTGCAAATCAATCTTTGGTACAGGTTTCGGCGGCAGCTTAAATTTGAAAATTACTTCCTGTAAAAAGTCTTTCGCACCTCGGATAATCTGACGGAACATATCCGGCAGCCAACCGTATGCCCTTATAGATTGCAACGTTTTATCTGTGATTTTCTCCTGCTTGATTTTCAAAATATCTTCTTCAGGAACGCCCTCAACTAATGCCACATCAACTGTCCGATTCCATTCCTGCCTTGCCGCATTGTCCGCCTTTATCTCCTCTGCTTTCGGATTGTTCTTTCCGATTTTCTTGGTTGCCAGATATACGCCACCCTGTTGGAATACGGACAGTTTTTCTGATTCTTCTTTTACATATCGGTTGATCGTATCGGTAAACAGTTCCTTGACTTCTTTGGTAAAGGCTTTGTTCTTAAACCATTCATCCTTTTTCGTGAAGATATGGCTTTCATAAACTTCCCCTTTGGGGATAATGCTGCACCCCGCCCGAAGATTGCCCTGCTCGTCTAAAACCTCTTTCTTTGTGCGTCTATGCTTCCCCTGCTCATCATAAAACATATTTCTGGTAGCAATTTTCACTTCGGGATGTTCTAACATTTTCCGTTCGCTGAATACGAGATGAATATGGTAATTGGTCATTTTTTTGTTATGATGAAGTGCTGCACTGCATTCCACACCATACCTTTTATGAAAGCTGTCTGTAAAAAGCCTTACCACATCATCTGCCTTGTACTCAACAAAACTTTCAGGAAGTGCAATAATAAACTCCCGCCCTTCAATACATTTCCCCGATGTTCTGCTTGCCTTAAAATCCAACTGATTTTCTCTCGCAAGGTTTTTCCAGAACTCCTTTGTTGCTCCTTCCGTCTGATAGGTCGCATAGAGATGTTCCTGTCTTTTGGGATTGGAAATATAATCAATTCTTCCTGTCACATCAGACAGCTTGTTTTGTCTGATAAATGAATGTCTGCCTATAAGCATTCTCCTTTCCGGCTCTCGCCTGCTTTGCTGTGAGTAGGTGCATAGGCACCTGTTTACGAACTTATCCGCCTGTCGGCGGTTGCCCCCTGCAAGGGCGAAATACACAGAGCATAAACGAAGTTTGTGCGATGGGTGTATTTCGCTCTCAAACGCCGAGGGCTTTATAAGGTGCTACCTTTCTCTACCATGTTTCGGCTTTTGCTTTTCATCTTGGGCGTATCCGCCCTTTTTATTTGCCCGTATCCGGGCTTATTTTTTATCCCTGACAGCAAACCGATTCTTTACTTTTCTATCTGATTTATTCCGGTATTCTTGCCCGCACATATTCCAAATCGCCGCAGTAGGGCGTTCCAACCAGATACCATTCCATTGCAAGATTCATCTCCATTCTTGTCCGTATCCACCGGTCGTCCACCAGAACTTCCATACACTCTCCGCAGTGAAATCCTGTATCAATCCATAAGTCCATTGACAGCAATCCATATCTGCCATTTTCACAGTTATAACCTAATCTTCCTTCTCTCATTACATGATTCTCCTTTCCAGATTTCTCCTTGTCTACCATCCACAGGGGCGTGCCACGCTCCTGTTCTTATCATCAAGGAAGAATTTACCATCGGAAACTCTCCGGCACTCCTCGTCTGTCCAGATACTCTTTTCTCGCCCGTTCCCGTTCTTCCTCTGTCGGAGCAGTTTTGAATTTTCCATACAGGTCACGCATGACCATCCTGTCTAATTTCTTCTCCAACCCCTGCTTGATTTCTTTTTCACAACTCTCATCTTCAACTAAGTGAAAGCGGAGCAACTGCATAAATAATTCCAGTGATATTTGCACATTTCCCATCTTATCCATCCTTTCCGTGACAGTACGTGACGGTATGTGACAGTCGTGACGGTTATTTTGATACCACCCCGCTGTCAAAAATACCGTCACAACCGTCACATACTGTCACGCATTCTCTGTATTGTCTTTCCAGAGCCTTAATTTCCGTCCCTCATGGACACGCTCACTCCGAAAGAGAATCCCATACTCTGCATACAACCGTCCTGCAAGAACATTCAGCTTTCTTGTAATAACATGAGGTTGAATGTCCACATTTATCAGTGCAACAAGTGCTGTTGGCGAGCCTTCCCAGTAAGGATTGTCCTTCATAACAAGCTCCGCAATCTCATCCAGTAACGGTTCTGGCGGTTCTTTCCATAATTCCGTCTCCGTCTTTTGCAAATCCCACAACAAGGTTTCTGTATTGCGGATAAGATACAGCTTCTGGTCTTGCTGATCTCTGCCCGATACTTCCAGTGTTGCGGCATTACCTGTCCGTTTTTCTTTCTGAAGAAGAAATGCCCCGTCTGCCGCCCCAAGCAGTCCGCTTGTTCCGGAAATCATGTCAAACTTATCATCCGCATTCTGTTTTCTTGTGTGGTGTATGAGCAGTAAGCAGAGTCCGTGAGCATCTGCAAAACTTTTCAGTCTTGCCATAATCTGATAATCATTTGCGTAACTGTAATTATCGCCGCCAACCTCACGCACTTTCTGAAGCGTATCAATGATAATCAGCTTCGTGTCCTTATGCTCTGCCACAAATCTTGCAAGCTGTTCATCCAGTCCATTTCCAAGCTGACTGGCAGAAACAGAGAAGTAAAGATTATCGGTACTTTCTGTCCCAAACATCCGGTACAGACGCTCCTGCAAGCGGCGGTAATCGTCCTCAAGTGCCAGATACAGCACCGTTCCTTTTCGGGTGGTATAATTCCAAAGCGGTGTACCTGTGCTGACATGGTAGGCAAGCTGTGCCATCAGAAAGCTCTTCCCCAGTTTGGGCGAACCTGCAAAGATATAAGTGCCGGGGTAGAGCAGACCGTCGATCAACGGCTGCTTACTCCGATACTGTGTGTCAAACAGTTCATTCATGGAGATTGTCTGGAGATAGGACGGGTCTGATCGCAACTGCATTTCTCTCTGCAATTCCTCAAAACTCTTGATATTTCCACCATTCTCGGATATACTACTTGTAGCGTTTTTATGAATTGACTGCTCCGTATCTGCGCCAACAGATACATCCGGGGCAGTCTTTTCTTTTTTATTTTCCATCCTCGTCCTCTCCTTTCAGACCGCCCAGAATAACAGCGATCAATTCAATGACATTCAGCAGTTCCTCATCCACACCGTTTTCTGCTTCAATCCGCTTCAATTCTGTGAGGACAGCGGAAAGTTCCGTTTTGAGTGCCTTGTATACTCTCGGATTGCCCTGCACCACTACATCCTGATTCAGACAACGGCGGTAGCAATATTCCTGCTTCGGCAGTCCCGATAAGGCAACTGCCTTGTTGATGAGTTCATTTTCTTCGGGCGATACCCGAAACCCTACTGTAATGTTTCTCCAACGGTTTTTGTTATCTCTGTTTTTAGCTGACATTTTCAATCTCTCCTTTTCCTAAATCGTCTAATCTATCTGCCATTTCCGTCTGTTTTGACGGGAACAGATGAGCGTACTGGTAAGTGATGTCAATGCTTTCATGCCCCACACGGTCTGCAATCGCCACCGCTGAAAATCCCATATCAATCAGCAAACTGATGTGGCTGTGCCGTAAATCATGGATACGGATTCGTTTTACTCCTGCGGCTTTCGCACCTCTGTCCATCTCGTGATGAAGATAACTCTTTGTGACCGTAAAGATTCGGTCTTTCTTCTTCAATCCGTAAAGCATCTGCAAATACTCCCGCATTTCTTCACAAAGGAACTTCGGCATTTTGATGATGCGGTTGCTTTTCTTTGTTTTCGGTGTGGTAATCACATCTTCTCCGTGTAACCGCTGATAGGACTTGTTGATTCTGACCGTTTCTTTCTCAAAATCGAAGTCGGCGGCGGTCAGTGCCAGTAGCTCTCCTTCTCGGATACCGCACCAGTAAAGCATTTCAAAAGCGTAAAAGGAAACTGGCTTGTCCATCATCTCAAATGAGAATTTCTTGTATTCTTCTTTCGTCCAGAACAGCATTTCCTTGTGTTCCTCACTTCCCATATTTCCTGCTTTGGCGGCAGGATTGGAACGCAGCTCATAATACCGCACCGCATGATTAAAGATAGCGGACAACTGATTGTGCAGCGTTTTCAGATAGGTCTGTGAGTATGGCTTTTTCTTTTCGTCCCGATAGGCAAGCATCTCATTCTGCCATGCGATAACCTCTTTTGTGGAAATCTCGCTGATTTTCATCTTGCCGAAATAAGGTAAAATCTTCGTGCGGATGATATGCTCCTTCGTCAGCCATGTGTTCTCCTTCAGACGGCTTTTCATATCCCGGATATACAGTTCGGTAAAGGCTTCAAAACTCATATCCATATCAGAGGAGTTCTGCAACTGGAACATTCGCTCCCATTCCTGTGCTTCTTTCTTGGTAGCAAAGCCACGCTTGCATTTCTGTTTACGCTCGCCTTTCCAGTTGACATATCTCGCCATCACATACCATGTTCCATTGCTCTCGTTCTTGAATACTGGCATTATTCATCCTCCTTTCCTTATTCCTGTCCTGCCTTGTAGGTCATAGTGGTATCCCCTTGGGGATTTCCTGCTCCGTAGAGCCTTTCATAGAAATATTGACGGTTTACCCGTCCTGAAATGGTAATAAAGCCTTTTGCTTTCAGTTCCTCATTCAACTTACGGATTAGCTTGTAAGCATACGGCTTTGATACGCTTAGTTCCTGTGCCACTTCTTCGGCACAAATAAATCTGTTTTTCATATAATCAACCCTTTCTTTCGTTTTTATTGCCGTTCTATCCGAATGAAGTTCCAGCAGGTATTCCCTGTTCGGCACTGTGCTGTCCCGATATATCGTAATATGTCAGGCGCTCGCTTGCTGTCTGGCAAGGTCTTTGCGGTTTATACTGTCGGACGGTCATTTTGTTTTCATTAAACCTATTTGTTTAATTCAAGCTTATTATACTAAGCATATTTGTTTGTGTCAAGTGGCTTTTCGGAAAATATTAAACTTTTTTGTTTTGTATTACCTTGACTTCTCCTAAGCATATCTGCTATACTCATTGTAAAATACATACAAGGAGTGGACACGTTATGGCGATTGGAGAGAGAATACATTTTTTCCGCATTCTGCGTGGGATGACACAAAAATATCTTGGTACGATTGTCGGCTTTCCTGAGCGAAGTGCCGATGTACGTTTAGCACAATACGAAACAGGAACAAGAAAACCGAAAGCGGAACTTACTGCTGCACTGGCACAGGCTCTGGATGTTTCCCCTCATGCCCTCGATGTGCCTGACATTGACAGCTATATCGGACTGATGCACACTTTGTTTACCCTTGAAGATTTGTACGGTCTGACTGTTAGTGAATCAGCAGACGGAGAAATCTGTCTGAAAGTCGATACTTCCAAAGGTAAAGACGCTCACGAACTCCGGAAAATGCTGTATGCCTGGAAAGAGCAGGCTGACAAGCTATCTTCTGAAGAGATCAGTAAAGACAAATACGATGAGTGGCGTTACCACTACCCGGAGTTTGATACTACGCAAACATGGGCAAAAGTCCCATCACAGGCACTTAGCGACGCTCTGGTCGAAATGTTCCAAGACCGACTCAAGCCAGATAAATAAGCACGACAAAAAGCCCTTAGCTATGAGTTTTTACCCACAGCTAAGGGCTTTTTAGATAAATATGGATTTATTTGTTGCACAACCACCTGTCAATCATTCTCTAACCCTAAAACCACTGGATTACAAGAATAATGGCTCTCATGCAACTGTTATCAATTTGTTATCAAAAGACTTTTAAAAGTGCTGCAAACCCGCATAAACGCTGGGTTTACTAAGCATTTTTGTCTACTCAAACTCCAGACAGACAGTATGCCATATAAGTAAAAATCATTGATTTTAAGGCATTTTCAGGAACTATCAACCACTAAAATCTATATGAAAAAAAATAAAAAATGCAATAAAAATGCAATCGAAGTACATTCAGATTTATAAGATAGACCAGCAAAACCTCAATATCTTTCCTTTATAGACGTTCAGAATTGAGCGTCTATTTTTTACCCCAAAACCAGAAAGGATGTGATACTACGAGGAAATCACCACCGCCGGAGCGTTCCCCTCCGCTTCCAGACCAGAATCCGAAACCAACCATCAAACACAACATTCAGAAAGGACAGGTACATCTATATGGAATTAAAATTCGTTATCCCCAACATGGAAAAGACATTCGGCAACTTGGAGTTTGCCGGAGAAGACAAAACAGAACAAAGAAGAATCAACGGACGCATGGCGGTACTCTCCCGCAGCTTCAACCTGTATTCAGACGTACAGAGGGCGGATGATATTGTGGTTATCCTCCCTGCCGAAGCCGGAGAGAAACATTTTGACTTTGAGGAACGTGTAAAGCTCGTCAATCCCCATATCACCGCGGAGGGCTATAAAATCGGCACAAGGGGCTTTACCAACTACATTTTGCACGCTGACGATATGGTAAAAGCGTAAGGAAAAGGAGGACATCAGACTATGAGATTAGCAAACGGAATCGTGATTGACAAGGAAGCAACATTCGGGGCATTGAAATTTTCCGCCCTCCGCCGTGAGGTTCACCTCCAGAATGAAGACGGCTCGGTATCAGAAGAAATCAAGGAACGTACCTATGACTTAAAATCCAGAGGACAGGGGCGTATGATTCAGGTTTCTATCCCTGCCAGCGTGCCATTAAAAGAGTTCGATTACAACGCAGAGGTGGAACTTATCAATCCGGTGGCAGATACCGTGGCAACGGCTACCTTTCAGGGGGCAGAGGTGGACTGGTACATCAAGGCGGAGGATATTGTCCTGAAAAAAGGGGCTGCCATGAATCCCCATCCGCCGAAGAAAGACACTCCCCCTGTAAAATAACAGGAACCTAAAAAATCGAAAGGAGGATTGTTCCCATGAAGCAGCTTTTCCCCCGTGGAAAACGTATCCGCCCCACGGATAAAGACCTTGTGTTCCATACTGCCCTTGCCGCCCTGTTCCCTGTCTTCCTGCTGGTTGTCCTGCTGTTTCATATCCGGCAGATTGCCGGAACCAACTGGCAGGAAGTGTCCCTCTCCCAGATAACACAGGATGTAAACATCCCTTATCTGTTATTCAGTATGGGCGTGGCAGGGCTGGTGTGTCTTGCAGCCGTTCTTCTGTTCTGGCGATACCGGAGGGATGAAGTAAAGCAGCTCATCCACCGCCAAAAGCTGGCAAGGATGGTATTGGAAAACAAGTGGTATGAATCGGAACAGAGAAAGGAAGACGCTTTTTTCAAGGACTTGTCTTCCAGCCGTTCCAAAGAAACCATCACTTACTTTCCCAAAATCTACTACCGGATGAAACAAGGCTTGCTCCATATCCGTGTGGAAATCACCTTGGGGAAATATCAGGAACAGCTCTTAAACTTGGAGAGAAAGCTGGAAAGCGGCTTGTACTGTGAGCTGACGGATAAGGAATTAAAGGATTCCTATGTGGAGTACACCCTGCTCTATGATACTATTGCCAACCGTATCTCCATTGAGGACGTACAGGCAAAGGACGGCAGGCTCCGGCTTATGGAAAATGTCTGGTGGGAGTATGACAAGCTCCCCCATATGCTCATTGCCGGAGGAACCGGCGGCGGAAAGACCTACTTCATCCTGACCCTCATTGAAGCCCTGCTCCGCACCAACGCCGTCCTGTTCGTGTTAGACCCAAAGAACGCCGACCTTGCGGATTTACAGGCGGTTATGCCGGATGTGTACTACAAAAAGGAGGATATGCTCGACTGCATTGACCGTTTCTATGAAGAAATGATGAAACGCAGCGAAGACATGAAGCTCATGGAGAATTACCGGACAGGGGAAAATTACGCTTATCTGGGGCTTCCTGCAAATTTCCTTATCTTTGATGAATATGTGGCATTTATGGAAATGCTCGGCACAAAGGAAAATGCCGCTGTCCTCAACAAATTAAAACAAATCGTTATGCTTGGGCGGCAGGCTGGCTTCTTCCTGATTCTCGCCTGCCAGCGTCCAGATGCAAAGTATCTGGGGGACGGAATCCGTGACCAGTTTAATTTCCGTGTGGCTCTGGGGCGGATGTCGGAAATGGGCTATGGGATGATGTTCGGGGAAACCACAAAGGATTTCTTCCTAAAGCAGATAAAAGGGCGTGGCTATGTGGATGTGGGAACCAGCGTTATCTCGGAATTTTACACGCCCCTTGTGCCAAAAGGACACGATTTCCTCAAAGAAATAAAAAAACTGATAGACAGCTGGCAGGAAGTGCAGGCGGCGTGCGAAGCGAAAGCCGCAGAAACGGACTGACCTGCTGTGGCTGGTGTGCCGCAAGGCACGCCAGCATGAACCCCTCGTATCTAACAGAGGGGTACAAATCGACAGGCAACAATCAAACAACAGGGCAGAATCCCACGATACACAAGGGATTCTCCCATATCCGGCGTATGTCAACAAGACTCTGAAAGTTGACATACGCTTTTTTAGACAGGAGGGATTTTCACTGAATGAAGAAACATGGGTACAGGACATCAAAGAAAAACGGGAAGTTTACGGCATTTCACAACAGAAACTTGCGTTAGCTGCCGGAATCACCCGTCCGTACCTGAGCGATATTGAAACGGGCAAGGCTCACCCATCCGAAGCATTACAGAAAGCCATCTCAGAAGCTCTGGAACGCTTCAATCCAGATAATCCCCTTGAAATGCTCTTTGACTATGTTCGGATTCGCTTTCCTACTACGGATGTGAAGCATATCGTGGAAGACGTGCTGCGGTTAAAACTCCCCTACTTTATCCATGAAGACTACGGCTTCTACTCTTACACAGAGCATTACTATCTGGGGGATATTTTCATTCTAGTATCGCCGGAGCTGGAAAAAGGGGTGCTGCTGGAACTGAAAGGGCGTGGCTGCCGCCAGTTTGAAAGCTATCTGCTGGCACAGGAACGGAGCTGGTATGAGTTTTTTATGGACGTTCTCATGGAGGACGGCGTGATGAAGCGGCTTGACCTTGCCATCAATGACAAAACAGGAATCCTGAACATTCCCCATCTGACAGAGAAGTGCCGGAATGAGGAATGTATCTCGGTCTTCCGCAGCTTCAAAAGCTACCGCAGCGGCGAACTGGTACGGAGTGGGGAAAAAGAATGTATGGGGAACACCCTGTATATCGGCTCCCTCCAAAGTGAGGTGTACTTCTGCATTTATGAAAAAGACTATGAGCAGTACAAAAAGCACGATATTCCCATTGCGGACGCAGAGGTAAAGAACCGCTTTGAAATCCGGCTGAAAAATGAGCGTGCCTTTTACGCCATCCGTGACCTGTTAGAACATGACAATCCAGAACGGACAGCGTTTCAAATCATCAACCGCTATGTCCGGTTCGTGGACAGGAACGATACGAAGCCCCGTTCTGACTGGCGTATCAATGAGGAATGGGCGTGGTTTATGGGGGAACACAGGGGAAGCCTGAAACTGACAACCAAACCGGAACCCTATTCCTTTGAACGCACCCTGCACTGGCTCTCCCATCAGGTAGCCCCCACGTTAAAGCTGGCTCTCCGTCTGGATAAGATGAACCACACCCAGATTGTCCATGACATCATCACCCATGCAAGGCTGACGGAGAAGCATGAAAAAATCCTGAAGCAGCAAGCCGCCGCTGCAAAGGAGGTGGTGCTTTAACGGCGGCAATTTTAGAACCTAAGAAATCTTACAGGAAAGAAAGGAGCTTTTATGAATTTCGGACAGAATCTTTACAACTGGTTTTTATCCAACGCCCAGTCCCTTGTGCTGCTGGCAATCGTGGTGATTGGACTGTACCTCGGATTTAAGAGGGAATTTTCCAAACTTATCGGTTTTCTGGTGGTGTCCCTTGTAGCGGTCGGTCTGGTCTTCAATGCGGACGGTGTAAAGGACATCTTACTGGAACTGTTCAATAAGATTATCGGTGCATAGGAAACCCTTGTTACACTTCCGTTATGGAGCAAGCTCTGATTGCTTCATGGCGGAAGTCCACTAGGGGCTTGGGGAGCGTAACTCCCCAAAAACCTGACAGAGAAAGGACGTGATACTGATTGAGGAAATGAAAATCTACATCCTGAACACCACAAGGTTTTACCATGAGGATTTTGAGGAATATCCTGGGGCATGGTTTTCCTGTCCTGTGGATTTTGAAGAAATCAGGGAACGTCTTGGAGTTCAGAGTGAGGAAGAAATCGAAATTGAAGACTATGAGCTGCCGTTTCCATTGGAGGGCAACACAAGGCTCTGGGAAATCAACGCTCTTTGCCGGATGGTACAGGAAATGCAGGGAACGCCCCTCTATTATGAAATGGATGTGGTACAAAAGCGGTGGTTTCCCAGCTTTACGGAATTTATCAACCACAAAGACCAGATACGCTGCTATCCGGTGCAGGACGGGGAATCCCTCGCCCGTTATCTGGTGCAGGAGGTACAGCTATTTGGGGAAGTACATCCAGACCTGTTGAACCATATCGACTACGCTGCCATTGGTCGGGAACTGGAAGCCAGCGAAAACTACCTGTTTACAGACAATGGTATCTTTTCTTACCGCTAAAAGGAGGTGGAGGAACTTGGAAGAAATGCGGATTTACATTGCCAACTTAGGCAAATACAATGAGGGCGAACTGGTAGGGGCATGGTTCACGCCGCCTGTGGATTTTGAGGAAGTCAAGGAACGTATCGGTTTGAATGATGAATATGAGGAATACGCCATCCATGATTATGAGCTGCCCTTTGAAATTGACGAATATACCCCCATTGAGGAAGTCAACCGCCTGTGTGAGATGGTGGAGGACTTACCGGAGCACATTCAGGAGGAACTATCAGAGCTGCAATCCTACTTTGGCAGTATCGAAGAACTCTGTGAGCATGAAGACGATATTATCTGCCATTCCGGCTGTGACGATATGGCGGATGTGGCTCGCTATTATCTGGAAGAAAGCGGACAGCTTGGGGAACTTCCGGCACACTTACAAAACTATATCGACTATGCTGCCTATGGGCGTGACATGGAATTGGAGGGAACCTTTGTTGTCACGAACCACGGCGTATATGAAATCTTACGGTAGACCCGTCTGTATCTCCTTTGGGAAGTGCAGGCGGATTTTTTGATTCAGGGGCGGCTTTTGCTGCCCCATCTTTTAGAAAGGACGGACAACATGAAGAAAATACGAAGCTATACCAGTATCTGGTCGGTGGAAAAGGTACTCTATTCCATCAATGATTTTAAGCTGCCATTCCCCATCACGTTCACACAGATGGCGTGGTTCGTGGTATCGGTGTTTGCAGTTATGCTCTTAGGGAACCTCCCTCCCCTTTCATTCATTGACGGGGCATTTTTAAAATACTTCGGCGTACCCTTTGCCCTCACTTGGTTCATGTGTCAGAAGACCTTTGACAGGAAGAAGCCTTACGGCTTCCTGAAATCCGTACTGGCATATCTGGTACGCCCGAAACTGACCTATGCAGGAAAGCCCGTGAAGCTGGAAAAGGAATATCCGGCACAGCCCATCACGGCAGTAAGGAGTGATATTTATGGCATATCCGATTAAGTATATCGAAAATAACCTTGTGTTCAACCATGACGGGGAGTGCTTCGCTTACTATGAGCTGCTTCCCTACAACTATTCCTTTTTAAGCCCCGAACAGAAATATCAGGTACACGATTCGTTCCGGCAGCTTATCGCCCAGAACAGGGACGGGAAGATTCACGCCCTGCAAATCAGCACCGAATCCAGCATACGGGCGGCACAGGAACGCTCCAAACAGGAAGTGACAGGCAAGTTAAAGGACGTTGCCTGTGCAAAGATTAACGCACAGACCGAAGCCCTGATTTCCATGATAGGGGAAAATCAGGTGGACTACCGCTTTTTTATCGGTTTCAAGCTGCTTGTCAATGAGCAGGAAGTCACCATGAAGCAGTTCCGCAGAGAAGCAAAGACCGCCGTTTCCGACTTCCTCCATGAAGTCAACCACAAGCTCATGGGGGATTTTGTTTCCATGAGCAATGAGGAAATCTGGCGGTTTCAGAAGATGGAAAAACTGCTGGAAAGTAAAATCTCACGCCGCTTCAAAGTCCGGCGGCTGGATAAGGACGATTTTGGCTACCTGATTGAGCATTTATACGGGCAGACCGGAACCGCCTACGAAGATTATGAGTATTATCTTCCGAAGAAACGGTTTCAGGAGGAAACGCTGGTGAAATACTATGACCTCATCAAACCCACCCGTTGTCTGATAGAGGAAAACCAGCGGTATCTGAAAATCGAACAGGAAGACGGGACGGTCTATGCCGCCTACTTTACCATCAACAGCATTGTGGGAGAACTGGACTTCCCATCCTCGGAAATCTTTTACTATCAGCAGCAGCAATTCACCTTTCCCATTGATACCTCTATGAATGTGGAGATTGTCACAAACCGGAAAGCCCTCTCCACGGTGCGGAACAAGAAAAAAGAGCTGAAAGATTTGGACAACCACGCATGGCAGAATGACAGCGAAACCAGTACAAACGTGGTGGACGCTTTAGACAGCGTGAATGAGCTGGAATCCACCTTAGACCAGAGCAAGGAATCCATGTATAAGCTGTCCTATGTGGTGCGTGTGACGGCTCCCGACTTGGAAGAACTGAAACGCCGCTGCAATGAGGTGAAAGATTTTTATGACGATTTGAACGTGAAGCTGGTTCGCCCCTTTGGGGATATGCTGGGGCTGCATGGGGAATTTCTCCCTGCCAGCAAACGGTATCTGAACGATTATATCCAGTATGTCACCAGCGACTTCCTCGCTGGTCTTGGCTTCGGGGCAACCCAGATGTTAGGGGAACCGGAGGGCATTTATATCGGGTACAGCCTTGATACGGGAAGAAACGTGTACTTAAAGCCTGCCCTTGCCAGTCAAGGGGTAAAAGGCTCCGTCACCAACGCCCTTGCTGCCGCTTTTGTCGGCTCCCTCGGCGGTGGAAAATCATTCAGCAACAACATGATTGTCTATTATTCCGTATTATTTGGGGCACAGGCTCTCATTGTTGACCCGAAAGCGGAACGGGGACGTTGGAAAGAAACCTTGCCGGAAATCGCCCATGAAATCAATATCGTAAACCTGACCTCAGAGGAACAGAACAGGGGCTTACTTGACCCGTATGTGATTATGGAGAACCCAAAGGATTCCGAATCACTGGCAATCGACATCCTGACCTTTTTAACGGGCATTTCCAGCCGTGACGGGGAGAAATTCCCTGTTCTTCGGAAAGCCATCCGTGCAGTGACAAACAGTGAGGAACGGGGGCTTTTCAAAGTGATTGAGGAACTTCGGGCGGAGGGAACCGCCATCAGCACCAGCATAGCCGACCATATCGAATCCTTTACAGACTATGACTTTGCACACCTGCTCTTTTCGGATGGGGATGTCACACAGTCCATCAGCCTTGAAAAGCAGCTCAACATCATTCAGGTGGCGGATTTGGTGCTGCCGGATAAGGAAACCTCGTTTGAAGAATACACCACAATGGAGCTGCTTTCCGTGGCAATGCTCATTGTAATCAGTACCTTTGCCCTCGACTTCATCCATACAGACCGTAGCGTGTTTAAGATTGTGGATTTGGATGAAGCATGGAGCTTCCTACAGGTGGCACAGGGCAAGACCCTCTCTATGAAGCTGGTTCGTGCCGGACGTGCCATGAACGCAGGCGTTTACTTTGTGACACAGAACACGGATGATTTGCTGGATGAAAAGCTGAAAAACAATCTGGGCTTGAAGTTTGCGTTCCGTTCCACAGACATCAACGAAATCAAGAAGACCCTCGCCTTTTTCGGGGTGGATTCCGAAGATGAAAACAACCAGAAGCGGCTCCGTGACTTGGAAAACGGGCAGTGCCTTATCAGTGATTTGTACGGGCGTGTGGGAGTGATACAGTTCCATCCTATCTTTGAAGACCTGTTCCATGCCTTTGATACCAGACCGCCTGTTAGAAAAGAGGTGGAGGAATGAAGATAAGAAAGCCCATCCAGCAGGGGACAGCCCTTGTCCCTTGCCGGACAAAGGGAGAAAACTCTTTAAAAAAAATCGGGAGTATAGCAGGAAAAGTGCTTCTGGCACTCCTGCTCATCCTCCTGCTGCTGGCAGTCTTCGGCACAGCCGCCCACGCTGCCGGACTGGTGGATGATACGGTGGACGCTGCCAACGAATACAGCAAATATCCTCTGGACAACTACCAGCTTGATTTTTATGTGGACAGCGGATGGGACTGGCTCCCGTGGAACTGGCTGGATGGTATCGGAAAACAGGTGATGTACGGGCTGTATGCCATCACAAATTTTATCTGGACAATCAGCCTGTACCTTTCCAACGCCACGGGGTATCTGATTCAGGAAGCCTACTCGCTGGACTTCATTTCCTCTACGGCGGATTCCATTGGGAAAAATATGCAGACCTTGGCAGGCGTTACCACAGGCGGCTTGTCCTCGGAGGGATTTTATGTCGGGTTCCTGCTGATTCTCATTCTGGTGGTGGGGCTTTACGTTGCCTACACAGGGCTTATCAAACGGGAAACCACAAAAGCCATCCATGCCGTTGTGAATTTCGTGGTGGTGTTCGTGCTGTCCGCTGCCTTTATCGCCTATGCTCCTGATTATATCGGGAAAATCAATGAATTTTCCGCAGACATCAGCAATGCCAGCCTGACCCTTGGCACAAAGATTGTGCTGCCGAACTCGGAAAGTCAAGGAAAAGACAGCGTGGATTTGATACGGGACAGCCTGTTTTCCATACAGGTCAAGCAGCCGTGGCTCCTGCTGCAATATGGCAACTCGGATGTGGAGAGTCTTGGGGCTGACCGTGTGGAACGCCTGCTCTCAACCAGTCCAGACGAAAACAACGGACAGGACAGAGAAGAAATCGTAGTGGAAGAAATCGAAGACAGGGAAAACACCAACCTTACCATCACAAAGACCATCAACCGCTTGGGAACCGTCTTCTTCCTGTTCATGTTCAATATCGGTATCTCCGTTTTTGTATTCCTGCTCACGGGGATAATGATTTTCTCACAGGTGCTTTTTATCATCTACGCCATGTTCCTGCCTGTGAGCTTTCTCCTTAGCATGGTTCCCTCTTTTGAGGGGATGTCTAAACGTGCCATTACGAAACTGTTCAACACCATCCTTACCAGAGCCGGAATCACCCTGATTATCACGGTAGCGTTCAGTATTTCCACCATGCTCTACAACCTGTCTGGGGAATATCCGTTCTTCCTGACGGCGTTCTTGCAGATAGTGACCTTTGCCGGAATTTATTTCAAGCTGGGGGATTTGATGGGGATGTTCTCCTTGCAGAGTGGGGATTCCCAAAGCATGGGAAGCCGTATCATGCGAAGACCCCGTATGCTCATGCACGCCCATATGCACCGTTTACAGCATAAGTTGGGACGTTCTGTGGCGGCTCTTGGGGCTGGAACGGCTGCCTATCATGCAGGAAAACAGGCTGGCTCAGACCAGAGAACTGCTTCAACATCTGGTTCTTCCAAACGGACGCAGGCAGACCACAACAGACCAGACGGGCAGGCAACACCGGAAAAGGAATCTGCATGGAAACGGGCTGGCTCTGCGGTAGGTGCGGTGGCAGATACCAAAGATAAGATAGCCGATACTGCCGGACAGCTTCGGGAGCAGGCAAAGGATTTGCCTGTCAATGCAAAGTACGCCCTTTACCACGGGAAAACACAGGTATCAGAGGGAGTACGGGATTTTACTTCCAGCGTGACCCAGACCCGAACTGCCAGAGCCGAACAGCGGAACGCACAGGCAGAAAGCCGCAGACAGACCATTGCAGAACGCAGGGCGGAACTGGAACAGGCAAAACAGCCGCAACAGACAGCTTCCGAATCCCCCAAAGGGGCGGCTCCCGTCCATGAACGCCCTGTTACTGCAAAGCAGCCGGAAGATTTCCGACATCATGCAGATACCACTCATACAGGAAAACCAGCCATGCAGCCGGTTTCCCCATCCATCAGGGAACGGGGACAGGTTCCTTATGGGGGAACTGTGGCAGAACGGGCTTCGGTTCCGGTGGTAAAGGCAGCTTCCATCCACCATGAACAGATACCGCCTGTACGGACAGAACGCCAGATAGTCCCATCTGCTTCCATATCCCAGCCAGATGAAAGACAAAAAGCGGCTCCCACTATCACACAGGCTGCTCCCCACCCGACAAGACCTTTCCAGAACGATACGGCTCCTGTGATACCGGAAAGAAAACGGGCTGCCCCTGTGGTAAAAGAATCGAACTTTACCATCCGGCGTACCACCGCCAGAAAGGAGTGGACAAAAACGGTAACAGCGGCTGCCAAACAAAAGAAAGGGGAGACACCATGAAGTTAAGACACCTTTTCTTTGCCTGTTCCGGCGTGTTCGTGATGATGTTCTCCCTGCTCCTTTTGGTGGTGATTGTCTTCTCGGATGAGGAAGACGGCGGAAGCGGCGGAAACCTTATCTATGGGGGCGTGAGCGTATCACAGGAAGTCCTCGCCCATAAGACTATGCTGGAAAAGTATGCAAGGGAATATGGCATAGAGGAATACTTAAATGTGCTGCTCGCCATCATTCAGGTGGAATCCGGCGGCACGCTGGAAGACGTTATGCAGTCCTCGGAATCTCTGGGGCTTCCCCCGAACTCCCTGAGTACAGAGGAATCCATCAAACAGGGCTGCAAATATTTCTCGGAACTGCTCGCAGCGGCAGAAACAAAGGGCTGTGACTTAAACAGCGTGATTCAATCCTATAATTACGGCGGCGGTTTCCTAGACTATGTGGCAGGACACGGAAAAAAATACACCTTTGAACTGGCAGAGAGCTTCGCAAGGGACAAATCCGGCGGAAAGAAAGTCACCTACACCAACCCTGTTGCGGTAGAGAAAAACGGGGGCTGGCGGTATTCCTATGGAAATATGTTCTATGTCCTCTTGGTATCGCAATACCTGACCGTGGCACAGTTTGATGATGAAACGGTGCAGGCTATCATGGAGGAAGCCTTAAAGTATGAGGGATGGACGTATGTGTACGGGGGCGATTCTCCCTCCACTTCCTTTGACTGTTCGGGACTGGTGCAGTGGTGCTATGGCAAGGCAGGAATCGCCCTGCCACGGACAGCACAGGAACAGTACAATGTAACGCAGCACATCCCATTGTCCGAAGCAAAAGCAGGGGATTTGGTCTTTTTCCACTCCACCTACAACGCCGGAACCTATATCACCCATGTGGGGCTGTATGTGGGAAATAACCGGATGTACCATGCCGGAAATCCCATTGGTTACGCAGACCTGACAGGCTCCTACTGGCAACAGCACCTTGCCGGAGCCGGACGAATCAAAAAATAAGAAAGGATGAACCGATATGATTCAGATTAGAAAAGAGGATAACCAGAAAAAGCAGAAAGAAAAGAAACTGAAAGTTTACAAAGTCAATACCCACAAAAAAACTGTGATTGCCCTGTGGGTGCTGCTGGCAGTGAGCTTCCTGTTTGCCGTCTATAAGAATTTCACGGCGATAGACATTCATACTGTCCATGAAACCAAAGTAATTGAGGAACAAATCCTCGACACCCACAAGATAGAGAATTTTGTGGAGAATTTCGCAGAAGTCTACTATTCATGGGAACAGTCCGCCGCTTCCATTGATAACCGGACAAATGCTTTAAAAGGCTATCTCACCGGAGAGCTGCAAGCCCTGAATGTAGATACCGTCCGAAAGGACATCCCCGTATCATCTGCCCTGACTGATTTTCAGATATGGGAAATCACAGAAGAAAAGGAGCAGCATTATCAAGTGACCTATACGGTAGAACAGCGTATCACAGAGGGAGAATCCGGTAAAACTGTCCGTTCCGCCTATCAGGTGACCGTCTATGTGGACGGCTCTGGGAATCTGACGATTATTCAGAATCCAACCATCACCAGTGTTCCCGTAAAATCCGGCTATACCCCAAAAGCAGTACAAAGTGACGGTACGGTAGATTCCATCACTACAGAAGAAATCAACGAATTTCTCACCACCTTTTTCAAGCTGTACCCTACGGCAACCGCAAAGGAGCTGACCTATTATGTGAATGAGGGCGTGCTGAAACCTGTGGGGAAAGAATATATTTTCTCGGAACTGGTGAATCCGGTTTACAATCGAAACGGAAATCAGGTGACCGCTTCCCTTGCGGTGAAATATCTGGATAATCAGACTATGACAACACAGGTATCACAGTTTGACCTTGTGCTAGAGAAGAATGGAGAGAATTGGAAGATTGTGAAATAGTTATAGAAAAACGTGCATTTCTCATTTGAGATTTGCACGTTTCTCTTATAAAGTATTTCTTTTTAAAATTTATCATTAGTCTTTATATTTTTGATTAGCTCCCAATAGTAGTGTGTCAATTGCTTCGGATAATTCTTTTCTTACTTTATCAGGATTAGAAAAAGCATATCTTAATTGTAAAGTTGTATAACCATGAAGCATACCTGTTACCATGTTCAAAATTTCAGTGGTCTTATCAGGATTAAAGCCACATGAGCAAATAAGTGTTTTAAGTAAAGATAGATAATCATTAAAAATGATTGCTGTTTCCTCTGTTCCATTCCAACTAGCCCATTGAATTATTTCATAAACACCGGGATGTTCAATCATATAATTAAGATATTCAACTGCCACTAATTTTAATGCTGAATCCCCTGTCTTACCGATTGCTGCACGAATCATTTTTTCATTCATAGTACGCATACCACTATGTGCTATCTCCCTAAGAAGTTCATCCAAACTTCCTATATGATTATATAAGGAGGGGGTACGAATCCCTAAATTTTCAGCAATAGCTTTCAAAGAAACATTATGAAGTCCATTTCTATCAGCCATATCAGAAGCAGTTTTTATAACTTCGGCTTTTGTAACTCGCATATTCATTTTCCTCTTTCTACACATCATTTACTTCATTTTAAGTAATCAAATTAATGAAGTCAATAATTTGGTTAGAAAAAATGAACTCTTGTATTGACAAACAGTCTTATAATATTTAAAATTACTAATATAGTTAGTTTTTACACTATTCAAATTAGTTTACGAAAGGAAATACAAATATGTGTACAAGATTTGTGTATAATGGAAAAGAAACCATTGTTGGGTTCAATTTTGATATTGACCTTTCTGAATGGGAACATACTGTAATTGCCGAAAAAGACCGTTTTTTTATAGGGATAAAAATGTCCGATAATAAGTACCACTCTTTTCACGGAATCAATAGAAATGGGAATGTTGGCACATTGTTGTATGTACATGGAAATGACAATGCACAATTTTGCGGTAATGAATCATGCTATACAATAGCTGATTTGACAGAAAACTTTATAAAAGGCAATCTCTCTTTTGACGATTCATTGGAAATAGTGAAAAAAAAGAAAATTACTTATGCACCTGACACTACTATGCAGGCTATGTTTTCGGATAGAAATGGGCGTGTTCTCATTATTGAACCGGGGATTGGGTATCGCTTGGAAAAAGAAAAATATTCCTTAATAACAAATTACTCCATTTTAAAACCAGAATTGACTAATCCATATGTTTTATCTGGGGATAACAGATATGAAAAGGCAAAGGATTTACTGCAAGGATATGGAGAAAACTTCTCTATTTCCAACGCCTTTGATGTACTTAGGTCAGTACGTCAGGAAGGACTTTGGGCAACCAGAGTTTCTTTTATATATTCCGTTGCTAAAAATAAGGTATATTATGTGTTGAACAATGATTTCAAAAATATTGCAGAGTATCAATTCTAATATCACTGCAATTATAAACGAAAGTGGAGGATTTACATTTCCCCCACTTCCTTAGATTTGACAATACCATCTGCAACGCTTTCCATAATAACAAGGTCAGCGTCTGTGAAATTGTCTATTTTGTTTTCTAACTGCCTGCGTTTGGTGCTTTTCACCTGACTGCTGGCAGGCAAGAAAAACTCATCCACTGATACATTCAGCAGAGATACAAGGTCGTAAAGCACCTGTAAAC